>Ga0105351_1000211_pt1 | contig 27477 bp, 16 predicted proteins | sample EN4Hudsemesocosm_FD_83662 | JGI IMG/M metagenome (GOLD analysis project Ga0105351, IMG submission 83662) | Methane-oxidizing microbial communities from mesocosms in the Hudson Canyon - EN4B Hudson Canyon | ecosystem: Environmental > Aquatic > Marine > Cold seeps | place: Hudson Canyon... | reverse complement strand
GCATTTACCTATTATCCCCACGCAATGGCAGTTAAAACCGAAAACCCAAACTCGCTCGCAATTAACGGTTTTACGAAAATTAGTTAAGCAAGCGGATGAAATTGTTCACGCTGGCGATCCTGATAGGGCAACAACTAATTGTCAATTGTTTGACATGAGATATACCCCTTTATTATTAAAGGTTAAAGATGGTTTTAGCTTTTTTCATATTGACAGCTCGTTTTATAGGAAAATATTGACAAAACTCCCTTCAATTTTGACAGATAACTTACCTAAGTTTGACAAATTCTCTTCTCATTTCCTATTTATTGACAAGTTAAATTGCTAGAGGGAATGATGAAACTTTTTATTGCAGAAAAACCAAGCCTAGGTAGAGCAGTTGCTGATGTTTTACCTAAACCCCATCAAAGAGGTGATGGTTATATTAAAGTAGGGAATGGAGATATAGTCACATGGTGTATCGGACACTTACTCGAACAAGCGCAACCAGATGCTTATGATCCTAAATTTAAGAAGTGGTCAGCGGAAGATTTACCTATTACTCCTGCTGTTTGGAAACTTGTTGTTAAGAGTAATACTAGAAAGCAGTTTAATGTTGTAAAAAAGCTAATAAAAAATGCAGATCTACTTGTAAATTTGGGTGATCCAGATAGAGAAGGCCAAATTTTAATTGATGAAATGATTAACTACTGTGGGGCTTCAGACAAAAAGAAGAAGTCAGCTTTACGCTGCTTAGTTAGTGACTTGAACCCTAGTGCAGTTAAAAAATCACTTAATAACTTAAGACCAAATAGTGAGTTTTTACCTCTATCTATTTCCGCTTTAGCTAGAGCCAGAGCTGATTGGTTGTATGGAATGAACATGACTCGTATGTGTACATTGCAGGGACAGAGAGGTGGTTATCAGGGAGTATTATCAATAGGAAGAGTACAAACCCCTATTTTGGGGTTAGTTGTTCATAGAGATCTTGAAATAGAAAACTTTGTTTCAAAACCCTTTTATGAAGTGCTTGCAACAATACAGACACAGAAAGGTGAAACATATGTGGGTAAATGGAAACCTAGTGAAGCATGTGAGCCTTATATGGATGATGAAGGTAGGATGCTTTCTAGGTCATTAGCTGAAAATGTTGTTAATAGAGTTTCTAATAAACCAGGAAATGTATCAGGCTTTACAAAAAAAACATCGAAGAAGTCACCACCTCTGCCACATTCACTTTCTTCTCTACAGATTGAGGCAGCGAACATGTTTAGCCTAAGTGCACAAAAGGTATTAGATACATGTCAATCACTGTACGAACGCCATAAAGTCATAACGTATCCACGTTCAGACTGCCGTTACTTACCTAAAGGGCATTTAGCAGATTCTACTCAAGTTACTCAAGCTATTTCTTCGACTAATACAAAACTATCGAATTATGTTACTAATGCAGATTTGTCCTTAAAAAGCTCTGCTTGGAATGATGCAAAGGTAAGTGCTCACCACGCAATTATACCTACAACAAAGAAGCTTGATCCTTCAAAATTGACTAGAGATGAATCTAACATCTACTTTCTGGTTGCAAGGCATTTTTTAATACAGTTTTACCCCGCCAGTGAGTATGCAGATAAAGAAATAAATACAATCATTGAGGGAGGCCTATTTGTCTCAAAGCAAAAAGATCTGGCTCTTGTTGGATGGCAAATTTTATTTAACAAGAAAGAAAGTGAAAAGCTGAATAAACTAGGTAATCTACCAGATGTTGTTAAAGGTGAATCTGTTTTGTGTTTAGACGGCAAAATACTTGATAAGAATACAACTCCACCAAAGCGGTTCACAGATGCTTCCTTGCTTTCAGCGATGACGGGGATCTCACGATTTGTTGCCTCTCCTGAAATAAAAAAGATACTCAAAGAGACCGATGGCATTGGCACAGAAGCTACTCGCGCTAGCATAATTGAATTATTATTCAAACGACAGTATTTAATCCGTAAGGGCAAAGAGATCATATCAACAGATATAGGTCGAAGTGTTATTTTAGCTTTACCTGAAAGCGTAGGTAAGCCTGATATGACCGCTATATGGGAATCTCAGCTAGAGTCTATTTGCCAAAAAGAAATGAAGTATAATGACTTCATGCAGGGTGTTAATGATAGCTTGGCTAGACTACTAAATGATACCAGTAAAGCCAATTTTAATAGTTTAAATGGTAAAGGGAAAAAAACTCCTAACCGCTTTAAGAAAAAATCATCTTATAAACGAAAGGCTGCTAATAATATTGCGGTTAAGCGGAAGAAGGCTTAAATTCACACAAATTATTTGAATTAACTCAAACCTGAATTGACACTTTTGCTAGATAGACTTTATCAAGTTTGACAGTCGCAAAAGCCACCAAAGGATTCTCTCGCTCAATCATAAAATCCATTCTGCCAGTGACAACTCTCGCCCATAAAGGGCGCTGATGCGGCAGAATAATAAAATGCAATCTAATGAATTTAAAATTACCGCTTGTTAACTTTATTCATAATTCATAATTCATAATTCGATTAATGATGCCAAATTTCTTTTTAAATAATTATTCAGGGAGGTTATTACCATCAGCTTCAGAAGGGGGGCTACCTTATCTTTTTTTAGAGTAATTGAGCATCTAACAATGGAGATAATGACAAGAAATTGGAAAACGGCCTTGAATCGATTTATAATTGAATTCTAAGACCGTTTAAAATATGTTATTTAAACTTGGTAGTTACACAAAATGTGTTAAAGGCTCCTTAAATATCAAATGAGCATTGCCCAACAGAATTCGATGTAAGCCATCTAGTTTCATTTATAGTGGTATACGTATATTTGAATGAGTCTAATTCACCATTTAAATTAATATTATCATATCCTATATTCCCAAACCAAAAGCGAGGCTTTTCACCTTCTACTTTAGCCACCCATAATACTTTTAATTTATTACCATGTGCATCTTCAATAAATCCCATTTTATTATTTTCATCGCAAACATTATCACCTTTTTTCAATTGAAAAAATGTTTGGCTTTGACCTATTTTCCATGCTAAAGAGTTCGTTTCATTTAAATCATCAATAATTAACTTACGTTTAGAGAAATCGTCTACGTATTTAATATTTTTAGCTTGAAGAGTTTTTAACTCCGGTTGTATCTCTTTAGCTAAAACAGCCATATATGAGTTAGCCGAAAAACCAACTTTAATAAGTGGCTTTCGGTTCCAATCAATAATCCATTTAATTGAGTTATTTGCATATAATTCATAAAGGTTATTATATCTACCGCCATAACTATCTTTTACTTTTTGAATCTCATTAGCTATTTCCAGCAGTTTGTCAGCATGTGCTAATAAACCTTGTTTAAAAGCTAGCATTTGCGGGATAATATCTTGCATAACTTGGGTTTTGTGTTTGAAAAGCACTACATCCTCTCTTCCCGTATAACTGAAAGAATGAGGAACTAATTTTAAATGAAATCTTGAGTAACTTTTGTAAATATCCATCTTCTCGCGACTATTGAAAAGACTAGTTCCTTGCTCAAAGAAATGCGGGATATAAATATCGGTAATTTTGTAAACATCATTGATTCTAACTACATCAAATTCGGTGTTATATATTACGAGCGAGAAAATTTCATCAATGTTTTTTTTGTCAACATTTTCAGGTAGAGCTTGCTCAAGCTCTCCTTTGAAATTAGCAAAATGTTTATAGAATTCCCTTCTAGAGTCTAAATAATCGTTTTTAGCACTCTTTAATGGCGAAAGTTGTTTTTTTTCAGGGGTTTGAACTTGTGTAGATTTACAACCCACCGACAATATAGCTATTAAATAAATAAAGCAAAGCATAATATTGTTATTATTTTTATACACCTTTAAAGTTCCTTAGTTTCAAAAATATTAGTTAAATCAAAATGATTAAGTCAATTATGAATGCTAGCAAATCTTAAGCTTGCCGACAATATAGAGGGGGAAGGATTAAGGAGTAACACCCTGATTTTTTGAAAGGTTAAAAACTGCTGTGGTGGCGAAAATGAGCTGTTGCAACCTTAATTCAGGGTTCAAGTCCCAAACTTGATGTAGTAAGCCCAATATCTCTTTATTCGAATTATTCACGCTATAAGTTATTCCCTGTTCGTTTGTAAAGTTGCTAACTTAACACGCTCTATACTAGTGTTTTCTTTCCCAGAGCGTTCAGTAATGATTGAAAGGACTCGACCAGTGTAAAACGTATAACCATCTTCTTCATTTATAGGTAACTCATAGCAAGAGCCTGACATTTGTAGCCATAGCCAATACTTCCCGCAAGATGACAGTTGTGGAAGCTCTTCAGAACCAGAGCTCAACCTCCAAGAATCACCTCGCCAAGAAGCAAATATTCGATAATAGACCTTTTCATTGCCAACTGTGTATTTCAAAATAACTCAGCCTTCTACATCGTATGTCATGACATAACCCCTATAACTATAAGCTCACTGAATTAAGCACCTTAAGTTTGTCCATTGTGTAACTTGATATTTGATACAGCTCGAAATCTTCAATTTCCAATTGCTTATGCTTGAACCTTCCGATTATACCTACGATACGTTCACTTTTTTCTCCACCCTCCTCTTCGATGTGAGAGGAATCGTCATTTTCTTCTGGTTCAATAGATTCAATAAGCTCAAAAGCCCCTGCCACATCATCTATAATAGTGTCATCGTCATTATTTTCTAAAACAACATCTTCACCGCTTTTAACTGTGTCGGTAATACTAGTAGTTAATTCTTCATCCATATTGATGAATTTAACTCTGCTTAATCCTTCAGGAATGTCTTGCGCAACTCGATATGCGTACTCAACTAAACTTGGCTCCGCTGGAATAAACATATAAGCCTCTTGGTTTGGCGCATCTGTTTTCCTCAAAATACGTCCTAAAATTTGACGGAAATACATTTCAGTTTTAATATTGGTAAGGTTGCAACATACTTGCAGCCTCGGAATGTTAGTGCCTTCACTAACCATACCCACACTAATCAGCCATTTATCTTTGCTCTTCCTGAACTGTTTGATAATTTTGTCTGGCTTATTTTCATTGCTAGTGACAATAATGGCATCAGTATTGAACTTACTTTTCATTATCTTTCTAATTCGATAAGCATGAGCAATTGACGATGCTATAACTAAACCTCCTGCATTATCATTGACAGTTCTTAACTCACCGAGTTTATCGATAGCTCTTAGCAAAAGTTGTTCAATCACCAAATCGTTTCTCACAACTTCTGAATAAGGCATGATATTTTGTGATAAAAGATCTAAAAAGCTATTAAAGCTACGCTGTTCGACACTGTTAGTAATGGTAATCCTGTCGTTATCTACAGCGACAATTTGAGGTACTCGGCAAACATCATCCAAAACGGCTTTTTTTAAGCCATAAACATAGTCACATACTACAGCCCCCGATTTCACACAGTATTCTGAGAGAGCTATTGGTAACGAATCGGAGCGCCAAGGCGTACCAGTTAACGCTATACTGTATGCCGCTTTGTCCTTGATTTTTTTAATGATCGGCGCCCCCCAAGCATTAGCATCAAGTTCACTTGATCCTGCACAATGATGAATTTCATCGAAGATGACAAATACTCGATATTGATCAAATAGGAGCCATATTCTATCTGATATGGAACTCAACTTCTGATAGGTAAATGAATCACCCAAGGCACCTATTTCCCCATCAAAGTGAGTGCCAAACTGCTCTACTAATTCCTCACTAAAATCAGAAGAAACTACAGATGAAGGAGAAAAACAGATAACCAAGTCTATTAACCCCCGTTCATGTAGATTTTTAGCAAGCACAGAAGCCATCAGGGTTTTCCCTGCACCAGGGGTCGCAAGTGCTAAAAAGTGTTTTTTTAAATTTGTATAATTTGAAATTGCTGAGTTAATGCACTCAGACTGCCAATCCCTTAGTATCATGTATATTACTTCTCGGTTGTGTTTCTTAAAAGTTCACCAATAGCATTGATTTTCCCTTTTAAAATATGATTATTCTCTTGTGTTGCTTTGTACTTAGCCTTTAAATTATTTTTCATGCTTGGGTATTGCTCCCATAATGTAAGATAAAGCTCTAACTCACCTAGTCCTTCTAGCAACTCCACATTATGTTTTTTTAGGCGTGTAGATAGTTCTTGATAATAGTTATGCCCATCATTTTTAGACTCACCCAAAATTATTGATGAATTAGCTAAATCCTTAAAATAGTTATGATCGAATAAATCTGTTTTAGAATAACGAGTTAGTTTTTTCTGTTTAGTTGTGCTTTTTGACAGCCAACCTTTTTTCACTAACTTTAAAAGCTCTTTATATACAAACCGGCGTACAAAAACAGGATCTAATTGCTCATCCTGTTTCATTGCAATATACGCAACCTTTACTTCAAGCGCAGAAAACAGATCTATATTCCCCAGCGCAATTATTGAGCTTATTACTTTATCAACCATACACACCTATAACACATCGTTTAAAAACCACATAATGTTGCCAGTAAGCTACATTATGTGGATTATAAGCTATACATTAAGGAATTCCAACGTGAGAAAATAAGTCAATTTATCTTTAGAGATATTGACATTGAAAACCAATGAGTTAGCCAAGTTGTTTGGTAGAAATATAAAAACGGCCAGAGTAAGAAGAGACATTAATCAAGAGCGCTTGTGCGAGCTAGCTAATATTGATCGCAGTTACTTAAGTCGCGTTGAAAATGGGAATTGTAAAGTAGCTCTTGAAAAAGTGTATGAAATATCGGCTGCACTTGAATGCCCACTTTCAGAAATATTGCCCGAAGTTGGCGGAGTAAAGATTAACTAAATCTTAAATTACTACTTAATTTTCACCTCATCACTAAGCCCCATCTCTAGGTTAAACACCTCGTAACTCTTCTCAAATACAAATTAATTTATGCACCATTCAAAAGATGCAAAATAAAGCTTGACTAAATAATACTCACCTGACATTATTTATGCATCATTGACATGGTGCAATTAATAATGAATAAAACATTAACTGATATTGCGATTGTGAAAGCAGGCCACCCTTTTAGGGGAAAGATACTTGAGGACACGGAAGCTAGCACCTATGTGGTGCAAATCAGGGATATTGATAACGATGGGTATATTCATTGGCAGCAACTCATTCGCACAAATATACCAGGGCTTAAAACCCCTGATTGGCTGAAAAAAGGCGATGTGCTTTTTGCAGCCCGTGGAGCACGTAATGCAGCGGCTTTTGTTGGGGATATTGATAAATCAACAGTATGTGCACCGCATTACTTTTTAATTCAAGTGACGGATAAATCTGTATTACCTGAGTTTATTGCATGGCAATTAAACCAAGAACACGCGCAACGATATTTTGCAAACTCTGCTGAAGGCAGTTCGCAAATGAATATCCGCAGAGCAGTATTAGAAGCAACGCCGCTAGTTATACCCTCAATTGAAAAACAAAAAGCAATAGTGGGGTTTGATAACAAAGTGAAACAAGAAAAGCGGTTACTAAATGATTTAATCAACAATAGAGCAAAGCAGATGCAAGGTATTGCAAAAGACCTGCTGAACTAATAAAGAATTCAAATTTAAGGACATTAAAAATATGACAACCAATCAAATTAACCAAGATGAAATTAACAAAGCGGTATGGGCTGCCTGCGACACCTTTAGAGGCACAGTTGACCCTTCAATTTATAAAGACTTCATCTTAACTATGCTGTTCTTAAAATACATTTCAGATGTATACCAAGATGATTACGATAAGCTAGAAGCACAGCATGGTGACAATCCTGAGCTTATTCAGGCAATGATGGCTAAACAACGCTTTGTATTACCAAAAGGCGCTAGTTTCTGGGATTGTTTTGAAAAGCGTAATGAAGCAGGTAATGGTCAGCGAATCGATCAAGCCCTTCATGCAATTGAAGAAGCTAATGGTACTAAGCTAAAAAATGTGTTCCAAGACATCAGTTTTAATACCGATAAACTCGGCCAAGAAAAACAAAAGAACGATATTCTTCGCCACATATTAGAAGACTTTGGTAAAGACATACTTAACTTACGCCCAAGTCGTGTTGGCTCACTCGATATCATTGGTAATGCTTACGAATACTTAATTAAACACTTTGCCGCAGGCAGTGGTAAGTCGGCAGGTGAATTTTATACTCCACCAGAAGTATCAGATCTTCTAGCGACGATCTTAGAACCTCAAGAAGGCGATCAAATATGTGATCCCGCCTGTGGATCAGGATCGCTTCTAATGAAGTGTGGCCGCATGATCAGAAACAACTTCAATGGATCAAAAAAATACGCTTTATTTGGTCAAGAAGCTATTGGCTCTACTTGGGCATTGTCCAAAATGAATATGTTCCTACACGGTGAAGATAACCACCGTATTGAGTGGGGTGATACTATTCGCCATCCACTACTGACTGAAAAAGATGGCTCTGGCTTACTGCATTTTGATATTGTTACCGCGAACCCTCCTTTCTCTTTAGATAAGTGGGGACATGAAGGTGCTGCTGATGATGAATATGGCCGTTTCCGCCGTGGCGTACCACCAAAAACTAAAGGTGATTATGCGTTTATCAGCCATATGATAGAAACCTTAAAGCCAGAGTCGGGCCGAATGGGTGTGGTAGTACCGCATGGCGTACTATTTAGAGCATCATCTGAAGGTAAAATACGTACTCAATTAATTGAAGAAAACTTGCTTGATGCCGTAATCGGTTTGCCTGAAAAACTCTTCTTCGGTACAGGTATTCCAGCAGCCATTCTTATTTTCAAGAAAAACAAAACTGACAAAAACGTCTTGTTTGTTGACGGCAGTCGAGAGTTTAAGTCAGGCAAAAACCAAAACCAGTTAACCGCTGAGAACATTCAAAAAATTATCGACACTTATAAAGCTCGCGAAACTATTGATAAATATGCTTACTTAGCAAGTTTTGATGAGATAAAAGAAAATGACTTTAACCTCAATATTCCTCGTTATGTTGATACCTTTGAAGAAGAAGCTGAAATTGATTTAGTTGCTGTTCGTACTGAGCGAGTGCAACTACAAAGTGAATTAAAAACACTTGAAGCTGAAATGGAAGGCTACTTAAAGGAGTTGGGTTATGGTGCCTAATGATTGGAAAGAACTTCAGCTAAGTGAACTAACGAAAGAAAAGATTTCATATGGAATAGTTCAGGCTGGGCCACATGTTGAAGATGGCGTTCCATATATTAAGAGTGCTGATGTGGGTGGTGAAATCAATATAGAATCACTACAAAAAACAGCAAAAGAAATTCATCACAAGTACAGACGTTCATCGGTTCATCCTAATGACATTGTATTTTCTCTACGTGGAAACATTGCTCGAACAAGTATCGTTCCAGATAGCTTATCTGAAGCTAATTTAACACAAGGTACTGCTCGAATTTCTGTAAATGACGAAAACGATACTAAGTTTGTATATTATAAATTAGCTAGTACACCAATTCTCAATAGAATTAACTCATTGAGTAAAGGTTCTACATTTAAAGAAATATCTTTAGAGGAACTAAGGAAAGTAAAGCTCCCTTTGCCACCACTTAAAGAGCAATGCAAAATCGCCAAAATATTATCCACTTGGGATAAAGCAATTGGCACCACTGAGCGCCTAATCGACAACAACAAACAGCAGAAAAAAGCGCTGATGCAGCAACTGCTCACAGGTAAAAAACGTCTGTTTGGTTTTGAGTCTGAATGGAAAGAAGTCCAATTGGGTGGTATTGGTAAGTGCATTACAGGCTTAACTTATTCACCATCTGATATTGTTGATAAAGACGGAATGTTGGTTTTACGTTCATCTAATATTCAACAAAGTAAGTTATCTTTCAAAGATAATGTATTTGTAAACGACAAATTAAAAGTTAAATCTAAAACACAAGATGGTGACATTTTAGTTTGTATTCGAAACGGCAGTAAAAACCTCATAGGCAAAAGCGCTTTAATAAAAGGTAAAGCGGCAAATCAAGCACATGGCGCATTTATGACGTTATACCGTTGTAAGTATCCTGACTTTGTATTCCAACTATTCCAATCTAGTGATTACTACAGACAAGTGAACAAGAACTTAGGAGCCACGATCAATTCAATCAATACCAGTGATTTGCATAAGTTTAAGTTCATGATGCCAACAGATGATAGTGAAATAAGTGCAATTGCAACTTGTCTATTAAATTCGGATCGAGAAGTTGAAATATTAGATCAACAACTTGCCGACTTAAAACAAGAGAAAAAAGCGTTAATGCAGCAGTTGCTAACAGGCAAGCGCAGAGTGAAAATTTAAAATATAAGGAAATAATAATGGCGAAAGACGACCCTAAGTACGACTACTCATTTAATGTGCTTCAAGAACAAGTCGCAACAGAAGATTTATTTGAAGATAAAACACATGAAAGGGTGGCAAACACACTAAACAACTTAATAGCAAATACTGATCAAGGTCTAACTATTGGTTTAGAAGGTGGCTGGGGATCCGGCAAATCTACAGTCATTAATTTACTTAAACAAAATCTTACTAATTCAGAAGAGAAAACTCTATTTTTTGCTTTTGATGCATGGGCACATGATGGTGATCCATTAAGAAAAATATTCCTAGAGAGCTTGATATCATCGATTGACCCAGAGGAAAAAGACGCAAAGCTAAATATATTACGAAGTGAAGTTAGTGCCCGTAAAAAAACTGTTGAAGTTAAAACAAATAAGTCTGCATCAAAATTAGGAAAATGGTTATCACTAACGGCATTACCAATACCTGTAGGAGCTGCGTTGTTAACCGCAGTAAAATATGACAAATTACTGTTTCCGTGGCAAGAAGGCGCTTCATCAGTAAGCCTTACCTTAATGTTTGGGCTGCTCTTTTCATTTTTACCGCTTGTAACACTAGCTCTTTGGTCGATATGGGGAGATAAGGATACAAGAACAAATAAAATAAAATGGGATGTGTTTTCATCAGAATCAGAGGAAAACTATACCCAAGATGTAACTGAAGATGGTGAACGAACATCTATTGAGTTTGAAAGGTTTTTCAACGATATTTTGTCGTACGTATTTGATTCTAATTCTGACTATGGCTATGAACAAGCGATAATAGTAATCGATAATTTAGACAGAGTAGAACCTGAATATGCTCAAAACATATGGTCTACCCTCCAAACATTTTTTCAGCATAGAGCTTCGTCTTTAAATAACCATAAACATGAATGGAAAAGTAAGCTTTGGTTTTTAATACCATTTGATCGAGAAGGTATTAAGAAAATTTGGCAAGGTGATTCGGCGTTAGGGAGTGTTGGAGATGATAATAACCAAGTTGCAGCATCTTTCATGGAAAAGTGCTTTCAAATTACTGTTGAAGTCCCCCCTCCTGTTATGTCTGCATGGATAGGTTATTTTAAAAAATGTGTTGAAAAGTCATTTACTGGTTGGCCTGAAAAGCAAAAATTAGAGTATATCGAAAGTTACACTCAATGTATGAGTCAGCTAGATATATCTCCATCCCCAAGACAAATCCATACTCATATAAACCGAGCAGGTATAATTGCGTTACATTGGCGTGGGACATTCAGTGCAGAAGCCATTTGTATTTATAGTCTAAGCCGCCAATCGATAACTGAAAGTAAATTTAGAACTGCCTTGCTTGAAGATGGGATACCTAATTCTTTCCCAAACACGCAAGGAGTGAATAAATTAAAAGCCGAATTGGCAGGAATATTATTTGGAGTTGATGCTAATAAAGGCATGCAATTACTTCTTACACCAGAGATAAAGTCGGCTTTAGCTGATGGTAATGGTGAGAAACTAGGTGAATTAGAAACTACTCATGATGCAGCATTTTGGCTAGCGTTTAGGGCTTGCAGTAATGATTGGATGGTTACTGATTCACATATTGATGAGTACAAATTAAATACCATAACAGCTATTGATGAAGCGTTTAGTGATTCTAAGAAAAAGGTAGTTTCATTTGTTAGAAAAATACAAGCTGCATTTTTATCATCTTTTGATAATTGGAAGTTAGATGAATTTAGTTATGAAGCTGGCTTGAAGTCACTTTACAAAATGACAGATAAAAATGAAGAGATGTTAAGTGAGTTAGGAAAGAAGACTAAAAGAAGAGTTAATCGAATTGTAAATAGCATAGATAAAGATGACTTTAAGTCTAGTGAATTATGTCAATTAGCAGAAGTAGAGAGATTTTTAAAGGATTTAGAGGCACCTATCTCTAGGACTCATTTTACAAAGCTGGATTTAGCTTCTTGGCAAAATTGGTTAGAGCATTGTAAAAGTGAAAGTGCCAAATTTCGTAGTGTAGCACCTCAAAAAAGCGTTTTTGAACAGCTAATTACAAGTAGTAATTTTAACCAAAATGCACTGAATAAAACTTATATAGCTACGTTAGTGGAAACATTTACTATGTTTCCTGAGAATAAGCTTTGGAAAAACCTAACATCTTCGATGATTTCTTGGTTCAATTTAAATGGCAGAGAGATAAATGCTGAAGTTTTATTTAAATTAGCAATTAGGCTTTTATCATCCGCTTCATCTGACGAAAAGAAAGCAATAAAGAGTTGTATTTCAGAAGCTCCTTTTTGGCAAAGAAGTGCTCATGCTGATATATCAACAAACCCTTCGCTACCTTTCCTAGTTGCTATCTCAGATCACAAATTTAGAGATAATCAGTTAGTTGGATCAAATGTTAAAACTTTTTTTGATGAAGCATTTGATAAAGAGATGATTAATTATGCATTTGATAAGTTTAAGACTGCAAATGAGTTGATGTCTATTTGGGTTTTGGCTACTGATGAAAGAAACGAGTTCGCTCGTGAGATAATAAGAAATATTGATGATAATGCTCTTTTCTCTATAGGGGCTTCAAGGGTTGATGAAATCTCCTGGGTGGATGATGAAGAAACGTCAAAGATGGTTCAAAAGCTTTGTAAAACAGGTGCGGTTAAAAGCATTCAAGATAACATAGAAAAGGAGCCGCAACTTTATAGTCGCACAATATACTTACTTAAAGAGTTTGGTGATGATAAGGCTAAGATTTTTGCAAATTCACTGTTGGATAAGCTTAATCGAGAGCAGTGGCTTGAAGCTATAAATAAACACAATGAGCTATTAAAGTGTATTCCTGAAAGTAACCCTTATTTTGGTAAAGCTTGGTCTGATTACTTTAAGTCAATTGTTTCTGGTGAAATTAAAGACCCTGAAATAAATGAGCTGATAGAAAAAATAGCACTGAGAGGAAAAGTTCTTGATTTAGATGATGTTCAGCTGCCAGACATAACAATTAAGTATTTTATTGATAATGATAAAGACACTCTTAGTGAAGAAGCTTTTAAAGAAATATCACCACTGATATTACCAATGATGAAAAAAGTTCCTCAAAAGGATTATGAGTTAAGGTTAAGTTATTGGATTGAAAAGGACTACTTATCAAGAATTCAGTGGTTTTTAAATGCCGATATATCTATAGAAACATCTTCTTTAGAGGTAATCATTGCTAGTGTCGTTAGTAAACTCAAAACAACTGAAGGTGAAGAGTTTGCAACTTATGAACAGCTTAATGAAAAACTAAACTTAGGTATTGATATAGATGAGCTATTAGAATCGACCTCTTCTGAATCAGAGGTAGCTTTAAATGAGTAATATAGCAAATTTCAAAGAAGAGTTTAGTTCGAAAATCCCTGCACTCATACTATTGAGCAAACTTGGTTACTCGTTTATTCCGCCTAGTGGTTGTGAAAAAGCTAGGGGAAATTCTGTAGCAAATAAGTCTACTGGACAGGTAATGTTATTACCTGTGATGCGTGAGTTTTTAAGTAAGCAAACCTTCCCGTTTGCGGGTAAAGACCAAAAGCTCTCAGACGCCGCTATTAATAAAATTATGCATGATCTTAACCCTGCGATGAATGAAGGGTTAAAAGGCGCAAATGAAAAGTTATACAACGCATTAATGTATGGGGTTGGTGTTACTGAGTTTATTGATGGCAAGAAAGCTTCACCGACTATTCAGTTGATTGATTGGCAAAACACAAAGAACAACTACTATCACTTTACTGAGGAAATGGTGGTGCAAAACGCTGAAGGTACAGGAAATAGAATTCCTGATATTGTTTGTTTCGTCAATGGCCTACCTTGGGTGGTGATTGAAGCAAAACGCCCAGACTCTTCTACTGAAGGGAAATCGACATTAAGTGAAGCGGTATCGCAGCAAATCCGCAATCAAGGTCAAGCTGAAGTCCCTCACTTATTTGCTTATAGCCAGTTATTACTGGCTGTTAATGGTCATGACGGTTTGTACGGCACATGCGGCACGCCTGAGAAATTCTGGGCTAAGTGGAAAGAAGAAGAAATTATTGAGGCTGAGTTTGCCCGACTGAAAAACAAGGGGTTAACTAATGAGGAATTAGACGCTATTTTTGGTCATCGTCCAGTTGCGGCCAAAGCTGAGTATTTGTCATTACTCGCGGGTGGTGATCTTGCGGTGACAGACCAAGACAGGTTGATAATCAGTTTACTTCGCCCTGACCGTTTATTGGAAATGACTCGCTTATATACGCTTTTTGATAAAAAAGCAGGCAAGATTGTTGCCCGATACCAACAAGTATTTGGTATTAAAGCCTTAGTTGAACGTATCACCACTTATGACGAAACAGGCACGCGCCCTGGAGCCAGAAATGGTGGCGTAATTTGGCATACAACAGGTAGTGGTAAGTCTTTCACTATGGTATTCCTATCAAAAGCACTGATATGGCTTCAGGAGCTAGCTCAGTGCCGAGTTATCATTGTAACTGACCGAGTAGACCTAGAAGACCAATTAAGCCGTACATTTGCTTCTGGTGGCGTTTTAACTGCTCGTGATCAAAAAGAAGCAATGGCAACATCCGGTAGGCGTTTAGCAGAACAAATAGGTAAAGGTAACGAGCGTGTTATTTTCTCAATCATCAATAAGTTTGGCTCTGCAATCAAATATGACGAGTGTTACAACGACAGTCCTAATGTTTTAGTTTTAGTGGATGAAGGTCACCGTAGCCAAAACGGTGAAAACAATATCCGTATGCTGCAAACATTACCCAAAGCTGCGTTTATTGCATTTACAGGTACGCCTTTACTTAAAGATGATAAAACGGAAAATAAATTCGGTTCTATTATTCACTCCTACACAATGCAACAAGCGGTAGAAGATAAAACCGTCACGCCATTGTTATACGAAGAGCGTATTGCTGAATTAAATGTAAATGATGATGCCATAGATGCTTGGTTTGCGCGTATAACAGAAAAGCTAACCGAGAAACAAAGAACAGATTTAAAGAAAAAGTTCTCACAAAAAGGCCAAATTTATCAAACAGAAGGTCGTATTGAGTTAATTGCTCATGATATTTCTGACCATTTCCAAAACTTTAAACAGCAAGGATTAAAAGGTCAGTTAGCTTGTGATTCCAAAGTGTCAGCTATTAAATATAAAATGATGCTTGATAAAATTGGCAAGGTGTCTTCTGTTGTAGCTATGTCGGCACCTGACACTCGCGAGGGACATGAAGCGGTAGATCAGGAAAGTAAAGATATTGTACAAAACTGGTGGAAAGCCAATGTTGCTGATACTTACAAGCAGGATGAAAAATCTTACACCAAAGCTATTATTGACGATTTCTCTCGTGACGATGGCCCAGATATTATGATTGTAGTTGATAAGCTACTAACGGGCTTTGATGAACCTAAGAATACTGTACTGTACATCGACAAGCCTTTAAAAGAGCATAACTTGATACAAGCTATTGCCCGTGTAAACCGTTTGCACAGTAAAAAGCAGTTTGGTTACTTAATTGACTACCGTGGCATATTAAAAGAGCTTGATATGACTATTGAAAAATATCAAGAACTTGCTGAGCGTAATCAAAATGGTTTTGATGTAGATGATCTTAAAGGTTTATACAACCGCATGGATACTGAGTACAAGAAGTTACCTGGCTTGTATAAGGATTTATGGGGTCTTTTTACGGATGTAAAAAACAAACAAGACCATGCTGCGCTTCGCCAAGCATTAACACCAAAAATTGAAGATGTTCAGGGTCAGTTACTTGATCGTAATTTGAAAAAACGAAATGACTTTTATGCAGCCCTTACTTCGTACTCAAATTGTATGAAAGTGGCACTACAATCAGCATCATTTTTTGATGATAAGAGTTTTGAAGGATCAGCAACAGACAAAGGCTCTCGTGAACACTTTAAAGTAACACTTAAGATGTTTATTAACTTACGCAAGCAAGTACGTGAAGATGCTAATGAAACGGTTGATTATGACGAATACGCAGAAGATGTTCGTCAATTATTAGATAAGCACATTGCGGGTATTGAAGTTAAAGACCCTGAAGGTGCGTATTTAGTTGGTAACTTAGGCAAAGATGTTAAACCACAAGACTTAACAGATGATGAAGCACGTAATCAAAAGGATAAGATCACTGGTCGTGTAACTAAGATGATCGAACAAGATCTCGCTGACGACCCCTATGCTCAGGAATATTTTTCAAAATTACTTAAAAAGGCAATAGAAGAAGCTAAAGCAATGTTCGATGCACCTGTAAAACAGTACATACTTTTTGCTGACTTTGAACAAGAAGTAAAAGAACGAAAAGTTGCTGGCATGCCGACTGCATTTACCGATGCCGAAGGTAAACAAAACAAGCATGCACATGCTTACTTTGGTTTATTTAAACACCTTTTTCAGGTGGATATACTTACTAGTGGTGATATTGATGAAGATAAATTGATTCAGTATGCGTTTGATATTGATGAAATTGTTAAAACAGCCGTAGCTGAGTTTTCAATTAACCCTGGCGAAATAGAAAATGCGATAAGCGTTAAATTGTTGCCTATGCTGTTTTCTGACTTGGGCATTGAAAACGCACAGAAGCTAATTGAAGAAGTGCTTAAAATTACCAGATTAGGCTTGGCTCGTGGGTAAATTGATTTAATGAGTGAGATAAACAAAACAACCCAAGAACAAGGACTATTTGCCTACGGCGATGAAGTGATTCATTACGATATAATCCGACGTAGTGCCGTTAGTTCGAATACCAAGCCTAAACCAAGAAAGGTTGTAATCAAAGTTCATCCTGACCAACGTGTTGTAGCGACAGTGCCTTGCGATGCGACAAGTGAAGCTATTCAAGAGGCAATGATCAAACGCGCTCGTTGGATCTGGGAAAGTATTACTGAGTTTTCCTCCCAACATGAATATGTGCTGCCTAGACAATATGTGAGTGGTGAAACGCAATTTTATTTGGGTAGGCGCTATGTCTTAAAAGTGATCATAGATCCGGATCAAACGTCAAATGTGAAATTGCACAGGGGTAAATTAACTGTCACTTTCAAAAGAGATTGTGATGATCGGGTGGTTAAAATAAAAGCACTTTTAGATAAGTGGTATGCACACCGCGCCAACCTTATTTTTAAAGAGCGCTTGTTGGCAATGCTACCAAAAGCCAACTGGGTTGGTGGTTTACCTTCATTTCGCATCATGACAATGAAGAAACAATGGGGAAGCTGTTCAACCAAAGGTAGCTTAATGCTCAACCCTCACTTGATTAAAGCCCCAAAGGAGTGCATTGACTACGTTATTCTCCACGAGCTTTGTCATATCGCAGAACACAACCACAGTGATAAGTTTTGGCGCTTGCTAACGCAGGTGATGCCTAATTGGAAAGAAGTTAAAGCTAAGCTCGATGATATGGCGGAGCTGTATTTGAATGAATGACAATAAAAAGAATTACCTTGAATAATCAAACATCATTAGAAGGAGAAAAACAAAGTTTCTACGAGCTTTAACGGAATACCTTTGCTTTTCATGCGGACAGCCCGATCTGTATGCATTTTTTGGATTAGCCAGTATTCGATCTTACAAATTCAAAAATAGAACTTTATATAAACTCACAAATCACACATATTAATTAAATCAAAAAAGCGGCTACTATTCCGACAAAGCAGTCTTGAATAATTGACAGACCAAAGTCTGCTATAGCATCCAAAAATATCGGACAGCGTTGATAGCATTCACTCTATCTAGCACTTTAATTTTTTTACTCACATCAAACTAAATTTAACTGCATAGCTCATTGATATTAATATCTTATAGGGTGCTTTTTACGTTATTCAGATTTTAAATAGTCACTAAAAAAACTGCGAGATGAAGTTTAATGAAACAAAAAACGGGAGTTTTTAGATCCCGTTTTTTGTTATCAGCCCACCTTTTGGTGTTTTTTTATCACTTAGAATTTAGCTAAGCTCTAAGCTTTTGTTGGGGTTTAGCTTCATTGCTTTTGCTGTTAACGTCGATTTTTTATCATTAAGTCGAGTAAGTTTTAATTGAGCTTTTTCAATAATATGCTTTTTATGAGAAATTGACTGTTTGAGTTTCTTTATTTTTCTTTCTTGGCTCACTATTTTTGCAGGAATATCGTATTTATTTACAAACCATGTTCCTCTATGGGACTTATCATCAATTTTAAAACTTTTTGGAAATAATAACACTTTTAAATCAGTACTAGGAGTTTTAGCTATTGTGCTATTACGTTTTAAATCTTTACTTAACTGACCGTAGAATTCTTTAGAAAACACGCCTTTCTCTTTACTTGTACTATGAGAGAGTCTGTCGTAATCGGTAAAAGATATCATAATATCTGTATTAGGCTTTGAACGTGCGAAAGAGCCCGTTGATTTATATGTTGCGTAAATAGGGGTTGCTAAATCATTTTTATTATACACATACATTTTTAAAATAAGGTACTCTAAATCTGAATAGTTTGTATTGGTGAATGTTCCACTAATTGTTTGCTTTTTGATGTCAACGTTATCAAGTTTGATTTTGACGCCTTTAAGCAATGTAAATGAGTTAGTATCATTGCCTTCGAGAAGTGTCTTGAGTTCGCCTTGATGTTTTTCCAGTTTGTTAATTTCTGCAGGCAACGCTTTGGACGTTGTGGCTATTTCTTGATTTGCTTTATTGATATTGCTCTTTAATTGTTGTTCTTCTGATTCAATTTCATCAATTTTATTTTTTAAATTGACAAATGAAGTGTAATCTTTTGTGTTTTCAAAACCATATTTACTCGTGTTTTCTTCTAGTACAATTTGCTTTGATTGTGCAACAGCAGAGCGAGCGATACTGGTGAGCGTATATGTGTTTGTCCACACATCGCGCACCTTGTGGCTTCGGTCACCTTTTTCAATGTTTTTAATTTCACTTGATGCATTTGTGGTAACTTCGTGGTTACCTGTTATAACATCAAATTCATAAGAGCACTTTCTAACTGACTCAGATTCTTTTATTTGCTCATAGTTTTTCAGTGATAACTCTGTCTCTACTCTTAAGTCATCATGATAACCAAGTTGACGAACAAAGTAGCTAAGGTTGGATTTAATAGCACTGGTTACTTTTTCAAGGTTTTCATCAGTGTCACAGTCTAGGTGGCCATCGAAGCAACCAGATAAAAGAGATGCCAAGGCTATTGGCAAAAGAAGTTTTTTCTTTTTCATTGTATTCCTATTACACCAAGACCAGTCATGTGTGGCCAGTCGAGCTTTTTGTTATTATTTGTGGGTTTTAATCACGGAGGTTTAAAAGTTAAAAGCTCTTAAGCTGAACCAGTGACCTCTAAAATTCAATAAGCTTTTCAGGGGCTTCCGATGATATTACTTTATGAGAGGGGTGTAAACTAGATATTGACAACGAGCGATTTTTTATTTTTTTGATTGAAATTTAGGTATAAAATGTCGTAATTCAAAATAACAGCTGGTATTGCTCCGTCATCTTGAACTGTCTTTAGTAAAACAAAGGCTAATGTCAGCAATGCTAATTTTAAAGTCATGCTAATGCGACTTAGTGACTGACAGCAATGGTGGCGTAGTTGCCAGTTCCCAAATGTAGAACAGGCACACTATTAAGAGTCAATACTTTCTGAAATCTCAAGAGCATCATCGACCTTTATCCCTCAATACCTGACAGTGCTTTCAGGCTTTCTATGTGCTAGCAACAATTGGCTCGTTCGTAAGTTTGTAGTGGTCAATTAGTATTGACCACAGTTTTGTATTTCAATGATAGCCTCGTTCTTTTCATCGTATGAGTCCTCAATTGGGTTTGACCTAAACCAATTATGGAAACCCAAGTGCCAACAGTTCGTCTATATTGACGTGTTTATAGGTGTTCTGATGAATGAATATGAGATTTGAATTATTAATCTTTGAGCTTAGTTGAAAGTTTGTAATTAAAGTTTCAACTAAATTACGAGTGTTTTCGGTAGGTTCAAACTGAATGGGTAATCCAGTCTTTTGTTGAACAATAATAGCTCTAGATCGAATCGTTTCTCTGTGAGCAATATCCCGTATTTTTAGAGTTACTATGTCGCATCTTTATAAAATACTATCAATAGCAAGGTCTCTTATATTATTTATTGATTCTAGCCTGATTTGGATTGCCCAAATTTGTTGAAGCTTAAGCGGTAATTTCTGCCCAATAATTTTGTTTTTATTCCAAGGCTCGGTTGGTTTATAAACGGTTAAAGTAAACATGATAGATCTCCGTTATTAATGGAGAATTAACTATGCCACTTCAATTGTGAGCTTCAAACTCATTGCTGATCTAATCAACTGTACGATTAGGTCAATCTGTAAGGGTAAAATTTAAAAGTGTTAGATTAAGTATGAACAACTACATTTAGTATTAATGAATTGACTAAACTTGTATATGAGAATTAATTGAAAACTGTCAGAGCGGCTCAACAAAATCACACAGTACTAGCACTAGTAACTACAAAATATAATTCTGGCATTCAGTACATAGATAATAAGGTTAATCCTTTTTTGGGTGTTAAATTTAGATTTTACGTTGCTACGTAAAATCTAATTAGCTTAAAAAAATGAAAGTAATTTTATGTAAGGTAAAAACCGTGCCTAAATTTCATTGGTGATTATAACTACATGTTTTTAAATGGTTAAATTTGAAATTTTATTTTATTAATTTTTTGAGGGGAATTTAAGCCTTGATTCTAGTAATTTTCGTCAAATTATAGAGGTTTGAACGAGGCTAAAAGAGAAGGTTACTCTCAATAGTTGTGATTCATTGAATTATAAACGCAACATAGCAGTTGCTATGTTGCAAGGCTAGCAATTAGAAAACAGTAACCACTAGGCTTAATTTTAGTAACTTCTTCAGGTTAAAAGTTAAAATTTATCGAAACTTACAACTTTCGAAGAGGCGTTGACTTTTTTCTCAAGTTCAAAGAGCCTGTCATAAAGCAATAGCTCTCTTTCAAGAGCTTCATCACGTTCTTGTTTTAGCTGCATAGACTTCATTTTTTCTGCGGCCAACTGTCCTGTAAGCTTTTCTATCGTTGCTTTCAGTCCACCTTCTTGTTGCCCATTTTTATAATCATTAATTTCATTTACGATGGCTTCATGACTTTTTCGATCATTTTTAAGATATCCAGCACCTAGATCAGCCTCTTTAGAAACAATTGAATTTGTAATTAGCTGTCCTAAAAACTTCTTATTGTTAGGTTCTCCGGCTTTTAACCGATTTAAAGCATCCCAGCAATTTTGTAATTTATTGGTACTCATACAAACCCTCTCTTTCTAAGTTCTCTATCTCTAAACGTCATAAGGTCAGATAGTTCTTTATCGACTAATTGATATTCAGCGCTTTCCTCTTTATACGATAAAACCTCTTGCTGCATGCTTTCTATAAGGTTGTTCAGTTTGGCTGGCTGTATATCGGCGCCTTCACATTCAATACAGGAATTAAACTTTCCTAACATGAAAGAATTGCATTTACCTTTTTTTAAACAACCTCCAAGTAACGTTTTGCTATAGGAAATTTCACCTTCGTTGATTTTTCTTTCTGTTTCAGATTTAAGGCCCAAAATATAAATGTCGTCTCTTTCCAGTCCCTGTTCCCTGCGGTGTTTTTCAATAAAGGCCCCTTTTTTACCCCAGTGTTCTTCATTATCATCTAAAAGAATTTTTAAAATTTCACGAGCTTGATTGGTACTAATGCCTGTTCGAAATTCAAACAAAAAATGATCCGGTGGAAGCTTAATTTCACCAGTACCTTTATCCAAATACCCTAATACTGTCCGAATTTTATTGAAGCCTTTTCTGTAGTACCTCTGCATATCATGGTTCAGATGTTTAAAGAGCTGTGCACCTGTCGATTCAGATACTAGATTAGAGTTTGCCCCATAAAATGCTAAACTTCTCCTAAATTGGTGGCTAGCAAACAGCCAATCATTTCCTATCTGGAAATGAGGTTCATCAAATTTTCGGCTTTTATCGGTATTTAGTAGCTCTTCTCGATCTGATGCCGTAATTGACATATTTGATAAACATATAAGTTTTTTACCTAAAAACTGCGCTATTCCGCCTTTCTTACTTTCCTTATGAGTTATTTTTGTTGAAGAGTGAAACAAAGGCAAACCCTCAGGCATCACACCAAATAAATGGGCAATTCCATCTACTATTGCTTGAAGAACCTCTACAGCATTAGTTACCTTTTGAGGGCATAACCAACCTGCTTCGTGCCTATAGCCCGTAAACTTCGTTGTTGTAGAAATAATTTGAACAAACCTATTTAATTTTAACTGAGCCGTTCTATCTGCTGACAAATTTACTTGTTCAATGCAATTATATTTTATACGTAGAACTTCACCACTTCTCATCGCCGTATATTGATGAATAAGGGTCTTACACGATAATTGAATATCACCTATAACAGAAACGAGGTTGCGTTTGTCATTAACTTTATAATCACCACTGAAAAAAGACTCAAGCTTGTGAGTTTTCAATAGCTCCTGAAGAGTTGGATAAGTCTTATCTAAGCCGTATTTTTTTTGTGTAGATAGTGCTAGACCAGTTTGTTCGTTATCAAAAGCTTTTATTAAGTTACACAGCTTATCCTTAACTGCATGACAGCTATCAACTCTTTCAGCTAGCTTATCAAATGATAAAAAGTATATCCGAGATGGTATAACAGGTGTTTGCTCCGCATCTGGTCTTGCTTGGCTATAATCAGCTACTTCGAAGCCTGTATACCTTGTATTTACTCTTTTAAGATTAGCAATCAAGTTAGATAATTCACTCTGCTCATTGATAGATAATTCTTTGAGGTGAGCTGCTAATAATATTTCATTAGATAAAACATCTTTTAAAAATAATGAGCTGCTTGATAAGGTGCCACCGGAGTTTATACAGTATAGTGCTATTTTTTTTAGACTATAGAATCTATTGGTTATTGTTTTTACTGATAAAGTTCCTGTTCTTCCTGCATTAGAAAAATAAATAATAAGAAACAATATTCTTTTGATTTCATCAATTATGTATGCCGCATCAGAAGCTAAATTACTTTGCGTGTTAAGGAAACCAAAATAGAGCTTACTAGCACTATTGTTTGATGTGTTTATAGGAGTAAAGTCCCACTCTAATCCTCCGTAAGTAGCTTTTGCATTGCCATTTTCATCTCGACACAATACAAAGTCTTTATTTGGAAATCTGAAAAAATCATCTTCCAAAATATAATCATCAGGAGCGTACTCAGATTCTTTCACTAGTTGATAATACCCAGATTGAAATGTTTGCTTCATAACACAATTAACCCCATCTCTTCATAATAATCTAGGCGATTGTCCCAAAATGCAGTTAACACTCCATCATTTAGCACAGCCTTCTTCATTTTTAGCACCAACTTTTTACTTGCTTCTGTTTTCTTACTTATATTGTCCAATATATGATCGACCCTTAGCTCCAGCAGCGCGTACATTTCATCTGAGAAGTCAAAATCAATGGTCTTTTTCTTTATTAAAGCAATAACAAACTTAAGGCTTAGCAACTTCCTTAAATCTTCTTCATCTGCGTGACAGACATAATAAATACAAAAAAGACACCCCTGAGGGGTTTCACAATCAGGAAAAAAAGGAGGTGATTCAATTATAGGTATTGATTCAGGATACTTCTCAGAACAAGAGCCAGAAGTGATCGCTCTGGTTTTATTTTTTGATATTTGGTTGTTTTTATCATTTACACTTTTGACAGCAGAAAAAAAATTATCTAATTCTGCTACTTGCTCTTCCAGTGTGTTGTCTGCATAAACTTGATCGGCAACTGCTAGACTGTGGTTGTTGTTGTCAGCAACCTCTTGTGCTGGAAATCCCATTTTCCTTAAAAATCTAGTATTTAAATTTCGAAGTTCCTGATCTTTTATTGCTTTAGATTTTGGATGAAGAAAGCCCATTTTTCTAAGAAACTGCTGGTGGTTATCCGTATGTTGTCGGCTTATTTGACCCGGTGTCCCAATATTTTTTTCACCCAATGAAAAAAATAAGTACGGACAATCTTTACCTTTTAATAACTGCTCTCTTAGAGTTAAGTATTTTTTGAAAACAGCATAACCTTTAGCCTGAATTCGATAACTTACAGGTTTATCACCAGCTCTGAATTTGACTTCATAAAATTCTTGCGCAATAACATCTCTTTCTTTTTTGTAACTATCTGAATAAATTAATTTAATAAGCTCTGCATTATTAATGCGAGTTAGTATTCTAAAGCATTGAATAAAGGCATATTGTGCCTTCATTCCTAACTCGATTCTTGCTTTAGACTTTTTATCACTCTTTAATAATTGGTAGCCCTCAAACCATTTGTCAAATTTAGCTATCGTTGAATTTGGAGCACTTTTTTTCGGTGGTTTACTAAGTCCATTTTCATAGTTAAAGAACGGGAGTAATGCTTTATTCTGAGTGTATGGGTTGTTTTTTCCAGCTTGCGGAGTTTTTATAGGTAACTGCCTAACCGCACAAGGCATGTAATAGCTATTTATTTTTCCAACATGAATATGTGGAGGAAAGTAATCATTTGACATAAGTTGTTTAGAAAATTTTGTAAATAGCTCTAGATTGAGTTCCCAGTAATGCTCTACATGTGAAGATTCAATAGCCTCTTTTGGGGCCTTTCCTGCCTTAATTCTAGTTATGCCTGCTTCAATAGAGCTAAGTTGCCCAGGAAATGCCACTTCTATTATTTTTCGACAGATCCATTGCTTATCTTTAGCCACCCTCGATTTTATTTGTAATTTCTTCTCCTTACTTTTTAGTCGCTGATTTAAATAGCTTGTATACTCAAGGTATGCTTCATGCATCCTCTGTTTATCTGACAAAAAGTCCACATGAGAATTCATGTCCATCCAATCTATAATTGGTAACATTTCTTTGAGATTAGTATTTTGAGTTGCAGGCTTAGAATTTGATAATTCACTAGCTAAATTTGAAATAAAAAATACGCGATTTTTTTTAAGCGAATTTAAGTCAACTAGTGTAGCTCGTAAGCCTGTCTTCGAGTTAAATTCAGTTGTTCTTTCTCTTGATGTATAGGCTAAAGCTCCAATATCTATAGGCCTACCTGTTTCTGGTTTTAATGGGTTTTTAAGTCGGATCTTTGTAAAGTCCATGATATCTTTTTCAATAAACTCATTGATAGACAACAAGATTGTATTTCTTTCTACTAAATTCATTTCTGTGGTTCCACTTATTAAAAAATAATTGGTGTTTACACAAAAGCTAAAGTTTAACTTTTATTTCAACCACAATTTACCTTAATGATAAAAACATCAAAAACAACAGTAATTTTCGTAAAAATTAAAGTTAAATCTCTTGAACTTTGAATCTAAATCATTAGGGGGGATTAACTTTTTTTTATTGCACTTCCTTCGGTGCTTTTGGCAATGAAAATGTGTAAACAATGAACAAAAGTAAAATGCGGTTCTCAAGCTTTACGCTTAGCCATGATCAAACTGTGAATGTGAAAAGAAATGTTCTTCCCAAGCTTCTTGCATTTCCGCAAGTTCATCCTCTCCTGTAAAGAGCTTCAAGTAGTGCTCTGTAGTTTCAGGGGTTTCATGGCACAAAGCATTTTGAATAAAAGCAATCTGATCTGAGTATGTAATTTTTTTAGAGTCCACCAAGGGCTGAAGCCAATTATAGTAATTGAGAGCAAATGATGCTCTAGCCCAATGGAATGTAAAGTCCGAAGGAAAAGCTTTATCTTTGATAAGCTTGAATAATCGATTAACTATTGTTTGAATTGAACCTCCTGTAGGCGGTGTTTTTGTTTTTAAATATCTAGGATCTGATTTCGACATATACCGACAATCTCCTCTTGCACCTAAAAATATATACATCTCATCTTCATCCTTGAATACTTGCCCGAATGTTTTATAGAATCGTTTACGTCGTTCCTTAGCTACTTTACTTGAAGCATATATTTTTAGCTTTTCAGCTAAATGATAGGGGATTGAGATTGTAATAGCCTTATCCATTTTACTATCAGCTAAACAACCAAGACCCGCATCAACTTCATATGTTCCATTTCGCTTCAAGTTATCAGGCGTACACAATTTTAGGTGTTTTAACCGTAGGGTCAAAATAGTTTGCTTTCTAGCTCCAGTGTCAATAGCTAACTGAAAGATGAGTCGTTCATCAACTCTAAAGTCATTATTTGTTAAGGCATTTATTAATAATTCTTGTTGGTGCTCATTAAGCGGGCGTAAATATTCTCCATCATCTAATACTTTTTTCCTGTCTGAATATTTTTTTCTATTACGAGATTTTGTCTGTTTACGTTTTTTAACTTTTTTACTAACAACTTGCCCAGTCTGTCCTTTAAATTGAATAAAGGAATCAGTGACCTGATCTATTCGATCTTTATCAATTTCATATTTTTTACTGTAAAAAACCGTGAAGTCATAAATAAGTTTAGTTCTGGTGTTTAAGTTTCCTCCTGCGATGACTAAGCCTAACAAGTAAGAATAATATTTAAATGTTGGGCGACTCTTTGGTCTTCGAGCTGAGAAATTAAACATATCGAGTTCGTTTTCTTCGCACCAAATTTTATAATCTAGAAGTGAAGATGCTTTTCGAGCTATTTTACTTGGTGTGTAATCAAAGCTTTCATCAGTAGAGCAGTGCAATAAAAATTGATTACCTTCATACCAAGGAGTCCCATCGATGTTAAATAGAATAGGGAAGTGGTAGAGAGGCTCATGATCAGAAGGACGATAATCTACTTTAGTCTTAAAATACGTATTCCCATTCTTCATTTTTAAAGGGACGCTCTTTTCGCTAATAGCGGAACTACTTAATGTCATGTCAAAGTCTGTTAATACTTCAATGACTTTTATTCTTTTTATCTTTTGTTCTTTTTTAATTTTTGAATTCATATCCACCTCTTTTTTGTCAAACCTAATGATTACGGGTCAACTGTCAACCCCTGTAATTAGACGTTAACCGAGAAGGGCAATTACTGGTTGATGAAGTAATTGATTTCTTAAAAGTATCGAAGACGAAAAAACAGCAAATTAAACGTTTGTTAATTAGTGATTTAAACTTGCCGGCGGTAAAAAAATCTT
>Ga0105351_1000208_pt1 | contig 27547 bp, 17 predicted proteins | sample EN4Hudsemesocosm_FD_83662 | JGI IMG/M metagenome (GOLD analysis project Ga0105351, IMG submission 83662) | Methane-oxidizing microbial communities from mesocosms in the Hudson Canyon - EN4B Hudson Canyon | ecosystem: Environmental > Aquatic > Marine > Cold seeps | place: Hudson Canyon... | reverse complement strand
TAAAAAAGCAATTGTACATCAACGAGAATTAGGGCTTGATGTAAGTAGCTTTTCTCTTGCTGTGCGTGATGCCATGCGTGAAGACCCCGATGTTATTTTATTAGGCGAAATGCGAGATAAAGACACTATTAGAGCCGCTTTATCCGCTGCAGAAACTGGTCACTTGGTTTTTTCCACTTTGCATACTAATGATGCGGTGGGTGTGATTGATCGTATTATCGGCATGTTTTCTGCCGAAGAACAAGTGTCTATCCGCCAGCAACTTTCTTTAGTATTAAAAGCCGTAGTCACACAAACATTGGTACCTGTTATTGATGGTAAAGGGCGATTGCCTGTGAATGAGATTTTAATCATTAACCCTGCCGTCGCTCATTTAATCCGCGAACATAGACCTGAACAGATAAAAGCCGTGATGGAAACCGGACGTGCCCTGGGCAATCAGACATTTGATTGGGCTTTAGCTCTACGCGTCAACAGTCAGCAGATTCAATATGAGCGCGCCAAAGCCTTGTCCCATTCTGAAAAAGCCTTTGAGGATGCCTTGCATACCTTAAACCAATCCTCGGTCAGGAGAAAATAACCATGTCGGTATTACGAGACCAGCGTTTGCTTGAGGCGGCGATTGAAAGCCAGCTTGTTTCTCAGCAGGATCTGGATACTTTACGTCAACAAGCAAGAAAACAGCATATGGATTTACTGCTACTTTTACGCTTTAGTTTAAGGTTGCCCTTAGCTTTGCTATATCGCAATTATGCAGAAATTAAAGGCTTACCTTTTTTTAGTCACGAATTAAAACCCGACTTGCTACTATTGCGTAAATTAGGCATTGAACGGGCTTTACAATTTCACCTGTTACCGATAATAAGCATAGAAGCAAATAAAACCATTATTGTTTGTGCAAACCCCGAAGATAGAAGCGTGGCACAAAATGCAAAGCGTTTATTAAATAATGACTTTGAACTAGGGGTGTCTGACCCTGCCACGATTAACCTTATTTTACATAAATATGCACCAATTATTAGCCCCTATACAGATGAAAGCTATGCAAACGATTCATTTAATCCAGTCGCTACGCTGCAAGAGGTGCTTGACCAGGCTTATTTATATCGTGCCTCTGACGTACATTTTGAGCCTATTGAAGAAGGCTTAACGATTCGCTTTAGAATTGATGGGCGTTTACAAAATGAAGGGCGTTTATTTCCCGAGGAGCAAGGCGCAGCTTTAATCAGCCGAATTAAAGTGTTATCTGAGCTGGATATTGCAGAAAGCCGTATTCCTCAAGATGGGGCAATGAATCATAAAACCCCTATTGATAATTTAATTGATATTCGAGTGGCTACCTTGCCTATCCAGTATGGAGAACGCGCCACTCTTAGGTTATTAGGCGGTGATAAACAACTAGTTAATTTAAAAAACATTGGCATGGCTGAGAAACATCTCAGTTTATTTAAACAAACCATCAATAAACCGCACGGCATTATTTTAATCACCGGCCCAACAGGAAGTGGAAAATCTACCACGCTGTATGCGGCCTTAAATGAGTTGGCTGACAGTGAAACCAATATTTTAACCGCGGAAGACCCTGTGGAAATGACTATTCCTGGTATTTCTCAAGTTCAAGTCAGTAGTAAAACCAGTTTTTCGCAGGCCTTACGCAGTTTTTTACGGCATGATCCTGATGTGATTATGGTGGGGGAAATTCGCGATAGTGAGACGGCTGAAATTGCCATGAAAGCCGCGTTAACAGGCCATTTAGTTTTTTCTACGCTACATACCAATTCAGCATTAGACAGTATCCCTCGATTGACCGATATTGGAGTAGAGCCTTATCTAGTCGCCTCAACTTTATTATGTGTTATTGCCCAGCGGCTGGTGAGGCGATTGTGTGCGCATTGTAAGCAAAGCAGCCCTGCTACACCAGAACAGGTGGTTTTATTGTCTTGCCCAGACAATCAACAAATTTTTCAGCCAAAAGGTTGTGCACATTGCCAAGGTATAGGTTATGCAGGTCGCCTGCCTTTGTTTGAAACCTTATGGGTAGATAAAACTTTATCAGATGCCATTGCCAGCCAGCAGAGCCAGCTTCAATTAAGTGAAAAAGCTAATAGTTTTATTAGTCTGGCGGAAGATGGGAGAGATAAATTATTACAAGGGACTACATCTTTGGATGAATTGCAAAGGCTTGGCTTGTGGTTAGGGTAGTTTTGGTAAAAAGCTAAGGAGTTTAGAGAAGGTAGTGTTTTGCAATTTATACGATATTTTGCTCTTAGCTCCTTCTCCCCCTCAGGGGAGAAGGTTGGGATGAGGGGGGAATAAAACAAGCTTTTGACCTCTTGCTTTTATGTAAAAGAAATAAGGCTGAAAAGATATGTTTTAAGTCTACCCTCACCCCTGCCCTCTCCCTGCGAGGGAGAGGGAGTTTAGAGAAAGGGGCTTATTGCACAATTTATACGATATTTTTCTCTTAACTCCTTCTCCCCTCAAGGGGAGAAGGCTGGGATGAGGGGAATAAAACAAGCTTTTGATCTCTTGTTTTTATGTAAAAGAAAATAAGGTTGAAAAGATATGTTTTAAGTCTACCCTCACCCCTGCCCTCTCCCTGCTAGGGAAAGGGAGTTTAGAGAAGGTTTAAGTAAACAGGAAAGACCATAATGATTTTTAATTATCAGGCAATTGATACTCAGGGCATTGAAACCTCGGGGCAAAAAGAAGCTGAAAACCAGGATATGTTGGTTATTACTTTACGTGAACAGGGTTTATATCCCGTCAGTATTAATCCTGTACTTAATAGTGATGACGAAAATTTAGCTGATGATGATATTCGCTTGCAGTTACAGCAATTGCAGCCGTTTACTGTCAGTAAAAAGGTGTTTATTTTTAAACAACTTTCGTTGCTATTAGCTTCGGGCATTACTTTAACCGAGTCATTAGATTTAGTGGCTAATATGCAGCAAGGCCGTATCAGGGTTTTATTACGCAGTATTAATGATGATATTAAATCAGGATATGCTTTTTCTCAGGCTTTATCGAAACATGAAAAACTGTTTACCAAGATGGCAGTGCAAATGGTGTTAAGTGCTGAGGCAAGTGGTGAACTCGCGCTTACTTTAGAGCGTATTGCAGACCATTTAGAACGTCGTGCTGAATTGAAAAGCCAGGTTATTAATACATTGATTTATCCTTTGGTCACTTTACTAATGGCGGTGGGGGTTTTCTTTTTTTTAGTCACTGGCGTGGTGCCTAAGTTTGCTGCTTTTTTTGCTAAAACAGGACGACAAATCCCGGCTGAAATGCAAAGTATGATAAATATTTCTGACTTTATTGTTAACCAGTGGCTCCTATTATTAATCTTTAGTGGCACGCTGATTAGTTTATTTGTCTTACTGTATCGTAGTGATGCAGGGCGCTATTGGATTGATAACAGTCTATTAAAAATACCACTGATTGGTGGTGTTATTTCAACAGGTGCTATGTCGCAATATAGCTGGAGTATTGCTTCTTTATTAAAAAGTGGCCTGCCTGTGGTGGAAACTTTACAAATCAGTGCGGGTTTAATCAACAATAAAGCCATTGCTACCGATATTTTAAATATTGCTGAACAAGTGTTACAAGGCCAACCTTTAAGCCGCAGCATTAAACAGCCCCGTATTTCTCGGCTAATTCAACATATGACTTTAGTCGGTGAACGATCAGGCAGCCTGGTGGATATTATGTTTAAAGCGGGGATCTATTATGAGAATGAATTAAAAAGTAAAGCCAAAGCCATTGGCTCTATGGTGGAGCCTGTTTCCATCTTACTGATTGGTGGCTTGGTTGGGTTTATTTATTTTGGTTTCTTCAAAGCTATTTTTGCAGTCTCTGCACGGTAATTAACATGTATTTATTCATTGCTCCTAAGGTTCTAGTAGTATATTTCACTCGCATCCTAACCTTCTCCCTCAAGATGAAGGAGGCTAAGAGCTTTGGGCTTTTGTTTGTTGTTTTTTTATTACTACAAAGCCCTTCAGTCACAGCCGAAGATCCTTTTGTAGCCAAACAAAGGGTCATTCAAAAAGAATTATTTGATCGTTTTACGGCTTTAGACCGTAAATTTAATCCGGCAAAGAATAAAGAGTCTACAACGGCAGTAAAACCTAAATCTCCTTTCTCAAAACCTTTTGTCGAAAAACCTTTTATTGATCATATCGCTTTTCCTCAGGGAGTTAGAGACCCTTTTGCCATTCCATCTCTGTTATTACAAAGTTTAGTCACTGAACAAAACAACAATGGGAAAAATTTATCATCAAATTCTAATTTTTTTAGAAACTCTCAATTACCTTTGCCAAAAATCAAGTTAAAAGGTGTTTTACATCATCAAAACAATCCATCACCTTTAGCCATAGTGCTATTGAATGAAGAAACTTATATGGTGAGAGAGGGGGATGAAATTGGCTTTAATATTGCTGAGCCTTCACAAGTTATTAAAATAAAAAAAATCAATCGTTTAAGTCTGCTGGTTGCGATAGGGACTTTAGGCGAATTAGTGATTGTACGGTAATTCTATGTCTTATATTTTTTTGCGTTTCCTTTCTACTTTGTTGCTTATTGTGTTTTCTGTTTTCACCTCAAACATTCAAGCTCAATCCTTTAAAATTGCTGAACTGGAATTTAAAGAGTCCCGTATTATTGATATTATTAGAGTCTTGGCTGAGGATGCCAAGGTTAATATTATTGCTACGCCTGAGGCGGGTGAAAAAGAAATTTCAATCTTTTTAAAAGATGTTGATTTAGAACAGGCAGTTAAAGCAATCTGTCGTATTAGTCATTTATGGTATCGCCGTGATGGGGGTAATAAGGGGATGTTCCATATAATGACTACGGAAGAATATGCAAAAAACCTAGTTATCGGTCAAGATGATACGATCAAAGTATTTCAGTTACACACCCCCAATGTAACAGCCATTGCTTCCGCTATTGAAGATTTATATGGCGATAGAGTGGAGGTTTCTTTTGGAGAGGATGTTCAGTCTGGCGGTAATCAGCAAGGGGGAAGCAACCGTTCTAATAATAGAGGGGGAAATAATCGGAGCCGAGGGGGGCGAAATTCAGGGAGTCGTAACTCGGGGGGACGAAACTCTAGCGGGCGGAATTCGGGAGGTAGAAATTCAGCACAAATAGAACAACTTCCTGAAGATTTAACCGTCACTCAATTTGAATCTTTAACCCAGTCAGGAACTCAAGTTTCTGTTAAACGTCTAGAAACCGTGTCTGGTGCAAAAAAAATCATTTATGTCACCGTTAATACTGAACATAATCTGTTAATTGTTAAAACCAGCAATCAATCCGTCTTAAAATCTATTGCTGAATTGGTAAAAAACCTGGATAAACCCCAAACTCAGGTGATGCTGGAAATGAAGATTGTGGATATTAAAGTCGGAGAAGACTTTTCTTCCTTATTTAAGATTGAGTTAGATGGCGGCTCTATTACAGGTGATAGTCTTAACCCTATCACTATAGGCGGAGCGGCTTTTACTGGCGGAGGTACATTGATGTACGAATATTTGAGTAAAAGTATTAAAGCCAATATTGAGTTAATGGAAAAAAACAACCGTGTGACAGTGGTTTCTAATCCCATGCTGGTGGCCTCAAATCACCGTCCGGCTACTTTATTTGTGGGTGAAGAGCGGGTGATGGTTCGTGGTTATTCAGTTGATACGATTGATAATTTAAATACATCCCGAACCATTACAACCCCTGATACAGAAATAGAAGAAATAGGCACAACACTTGAAGTGACTCCCCATATCAATAGTGATGGCACTATTCATATTATTTTGAAGCAGGAAAATTCAACTTTAAGTAAAGGTTCTGTGCTTATCCCTATTTCAGATGGCAATGGAGGTGTTACCAATCTTCCTGTGGATTCTATAACAACCGCTAAAATGGAAGGTGAAATTTTTGCAAAACATGGCTATACCGTTGCTGTAGGGGGATTGATTAGAGATAGTTTTTCCAGAAACCGTACTAAAGTGCCTTTTCTGGCTGATATTCCTATCTTGGGATATTTCTTTCGCTCAACTGTTGATAGTGATAGCCGCTCCGAAATGGTGTTATTAATTACTCCTTATATTCTTAATCAAACGGGAGATAATCATAACTATGACCCCACGGAGACTTATCATAAATATGCACCTGATCTTGCAATGCAATCACGTCCACTGCCTAAAAAACAAGCACCAGTATCTCTAGAATGTGGAGAATTTTGTTCACCTAAAAATTTAACAAAAACTAACTTATGAAGTTAATATTAATACTTTTAATGCTATTGCCCGTAGCCTGTGCTCAGATAGGGCTGGACTCACAAGCTGAAATTGCCGCTGAAAACTGCTATAGCTACCGCTATGGTGATAAGCTAAGACGTATCAATTTTGTTGAGGCTTTTGACTGGTGTCATCGCTCCGCTGATGCAGGCGACCCCAATAGTCAAACCCTGTTAGCTGAATTATATTATTTAGGCTTGGGGGGCAAGCAGGATATACTACTGGCAGAAAAATGGTTTTTAAAAGCGGCTAAGCAAGGCCATCCACATAGCCAGTTTATGCTGTATAAGATATATTCTGCGCAACAGTCTAGTTTTCAGCACGAACAGGGGCAATATTGGTTGCTGCAATCTAGGTTTAGTGGTTATTCGTTAGCTATGGAAGTGGATTGATTTTTTTAATTGTATATCTGTTAAAAATCTAGACACCTGCTATTAAGCCTTCTCTCCTACGGGGCATAGTATCTACACAACTTCATTGATTATAAATAACAATAGGCTGCGATCGTCTCTTGCTCCCTCTCCTGCTGGAGAGGGCTGGATGAGGAGAATAAAAAATGCTCTTCTGCAACTTTCTTTGTTCTGTAATTTACAGAGAAAAAGAATAATAATGAAGAAAGTATTTTCTCCCTATCATCCCAGCCTTTGTCCCCTAAGGAGGAGAAGGGGCTAAGAGAAAAGCCATATTTATAGGGTGTGCAGTTGCAGAAAATACTTGTGTAGATACCTATACCCCTGAGGGAAAAAGTAGCTAAAATCCATAACTTATACAACCATAACCTCTATTTTAAACATGAGTTTACGTTACCAAATTAGCCTTCGTATTTTATTTATATCTATCATCATTTTGTTTCTTGGTGGTTCTATTGCTATTTGGCAAGCCCGTAATGCAGTTAATAATGAGGTCGATTCGTCTATTAACCTGGCCTTGCAACTGATTAAACTTAGTGTGGGTATTAATCATTCTACTAACATGGGCATTGCAAAAAAAACGCAGCCTGCTAAAGAAAAGAATACCCTGCCGGGGAAGCTGAACGAAACAGACTGGATCTATCGTTTAAGTAATTTAGAGCAAACGCGACATCTCATTATTCAGCTAAAAGAACCCTCCGGTTCAATTATTAATATCACCAATAATCAACATTCAGCAGAACAGGATGATAGCCCTCCTTTCTGGTTTATCAATCTGGTAACAAGCCATTATCCAAAAGCCGAGTACCAGATAGAAACCTTTGATAACCATTTTTTAACGCTGATTATTCAAGCTAATCCATTAGATGAAATAACTGAGGTCTGGCATGAATCTATCGCTTTTTTTAGTACGCTTGTGATATTGGTTTTATTGACTTTTCTTTCTGTTCATCTGGTTTTTAATAAGACTTTGAAAGCAATACAAACAATCGTATCCAATCTGCAAGGTATTGAAAAAGGAGAATATGATCAAAAATTACCTGATTTTAATACTCAGGAATATGACAGTATTGCCAAAGCAGTAAATCATATGGCTGATGTTTTAAAAACAACACGACAACAAAACCAGGCATTAACTCAACATTCTTTAGAAATACAAGAAGAAGAAAGGCAACATTTATCCCAAGAATTGCATGATGAATTCGGGCAGTCACTCACGGCAATCAAAGTTATGGCTGTAACAGCTGCACATGAAAAATCAGATACTCAAAAAATCACGGCATCAATCATTGATATTTGTGATCATTTAATGACTGTGTTGCGATCTATGATGAAACAATTACACCCTTTGATTTTAACGGAACTGGGCCTGAAAGCTACTTTAGATGATTTGCTCATACAATGGCAAAGTAGATCCCCCGATACTACTTTTACCCTACAGGTTGATGAGGCTGTTGATAATATAGATAAAACCATTGTTATCCAGATTTTTCGCGTTATTCAAGAAAGTTTAACCAATATCATTCGACATGCTAATGCAAGCTATGTTTCCATTAGCCTAGAAATAAATTCACAATCGGATATACTTGAGCTTATTATTGATGATAATGGGCAAGGTTGTGAACTAAACAACTTAAACACTGGATTCGGACTACAAGGCATGACTGAAAGAGTCAAATTATTAAATGGGACTTTTAAGCTACAATCTCAACCTGGCCAGGGTATGCAGGTAAAGGCAAAAATTCCATTAAATGAAAAATAAAACAACAATATTATTGGTTGATGATCATGCAGTCGTCAGAGCGGGTTTTAAATTACTTTTAACCACAGCCACGACTAATATTGATGTCGTTGAAGCGGATCGAGGTGAACAAGCCATTCAACAATATCAGACATATCACCCTGATATTGTAGTTATGGACCTGTCAATGCCTGGTATAGGTGGGCTTGAGACTATTAAACGGATTATGCAACGTGACGGGTTTGCCAAGATTTTAGTTTTTAGTGTCCATGATGAACCAGTGTATGTTCATCGAGCACTTAATGCGGGTGCTAGGGGCTATATTACAAAAAATAGTGCGCCTCATATATTACCCGAGGCCATTGAATGTATTTTAAAAGGCCAAGATTATATTGAACAGGGACTAATTAAAGAAGGTTCAAAGCAGTCTTCAAGTATTGACTATCAGCAAATAGTGAATGATTTCTCAGTACGTGAATTTGATATTTTTAATTTATTAGCTAGGGGCTATACGGCACATAAAATAGCAGAAGAACTCTGTTTAGGTTATAAAACCGTGGCTAATTATATGACTCAGATCAAGAAAAAGCTTCAAACCTCAAATATTGCTGAGTTAGTTCATATTGCTGTTTTATTAGGTATGATTAAACAAAGTTAAAGTAACTACTCATCAAAATAAGCTTGTAAGAGATTTCAAATGTAGCCTTGATATAGTGAAATAAAATCAAGGGAAATCTCAACTAAACCTTAATTCCACTTTGTTCCATCAAGGCTACAAATATTTATCTCTATAGAAAATCGCCCAAAGTCCACAGACTATATATTGTAGAATGTATTAAACTATCAACCTCACTTAATGTATGGAAACTAAGCCAAAAATTCTAATAGTTGATGATGAACGTTTTTACATTAACGTGCTTGTCGAGCTTCTTAAAGATCAATATCAGCTTTACATCGCTAAGAGCGGTGAACAGGCATTAAAAAGACTATCTGATAATCCACCTGATTTAATTCTATTAGATATTATGATGCCAGAAATGGACGGCTACCAGACCTGTGTTGAAATCAAAAAAAATCCGCTATGGACTGAAATCCCTATTATATTTCTGACAGGTAAAACAGACCAGGAATCGGAAGCTAAAGCTTTTGATTATGGTGCTGTTGATTTTATCAATAAACCTATTGCTGCAACAACGGTGTTAGCCAGAATAAAAACACACTTATCGCTATTACACTCTCATCAAGTTTTAGAACAACAAAATAAGATTCTAGAACAAAAAGTACGTGAACGAACTCATGAAATTGAATTAACTCAAGATGCAGCTATTTATAGCTTAAGTATGTTAGCTGAAGCTCGCGACCAAGAAACGGGTGAACATATCCAGCGTACTCAACAGTTTATTAAGATCTTAGCAAAGCAACTACAATTCCACCCTAAGTTTTCAGATTATCTTGATGATAAAACGATTGAAGCATTATATAAATCAGCACCTCTCCACGACATAGGAAAGATTGCTGTTGCTGACTCTATTTTAAAAAAACCAGGTCCTCTGACTGCAGAGGAAATGATAGAAATGCACAAACACACCACTTATGGTGGTGACGCTATCAGAAATGCCGAAAAACTTTCAGGCAGCTCATCCTTTTTGAAATATGCTAGAGAAATTGCTTATTCACATCAAGAAAAATGGGATGGTAGTGGCTACCCAGAATCATTAAAAACAGATCAAATTCCTATTAGTGCACGTCTTATGGCCATTGCAGATGTCTATGATGCATTAGTTAACAAAAGAGTTTATAAATCAGCGTTAACTCATCAACAGGCGGTTACTTATATTTCTCAACAAAGAGGAAAACACTTTGACCCAGATATGGTCGATGCCTTTATGCAAATAGAAGCTGAATTTGAGCATGTCACCCTACTCTACAACAATCACTTACCCGACTAAGATGCTTAAAATAATAATGTTGCATATTTTACAAAACAAATGGCTGTTATTATTTTTCGTTTTTATATTTTCCAGCCCACTATTATCAGCATCTAAAGCCCTTAACTTAACTCAAGAAGAAAATGATTGGTTAGCCATTCATCCTATTATTTCTGTAGGTATTGACCAAAATTGGCCACCTTTTGATTTTGTAGATGCAGAAAGAAAACATCAAGGCATAGCATCTGATTATCTTAAGCTCCTTTCTAAGAAACTAAATGTCCAATTTTCTACTACTGCTGATGTTTGGAAAAATGTTATTAATGGCGTTAAATCGGGGCAGCTAGATATGCTGGCATGTGCATCCAATACCGAAAATAGGCGTGAGTTTCTTAATTTCACTTCGCCTTATATAGAAATTGATACTGTTTTTGTTACTCGTAAAGGCCAAGCAGCTGTTAATTCACTTTCTGATCTTGATAAAAAAACAGTTGCCTTACCCAAAAGTACCTATATACATGAATTATTAAAAGACCAAAATACTGAAATATATTTTGTATTTGTTAAATCTAATGAAGAAGCTTTACAGGCTGTCTCTCTAGGCCATGCTGATGTCTATATTGGAAATTTAGCGGTTGTCAGTCACTTTATAGAAAAAGATTTATTAACTAACCTTAGAGTTGATAATCGCTTAGCCTCTGAGAAATCAAAACTAGCTTTTGCTGTTAGTAAAGACTTACCGTTATTACACAGTATTTTGCAAAAAGGACTTGATTCTTTATCTGGTAGCACTCATAAACAAATTATTAGAAAATGGATTCACTTTGATAGTTCAGTTAAGTCTCACACATCTATAGATCTGTCTATTGAGGAACGCAGTTGGTTAAAAAAACACAAAAATATTAGAATTGGAGTTGACCCGGCCTGGGCACCTATTGAATATATTGATCCAAAAAATAAAACCTACCAAGGCATTGCTTCGGACTATGTTGCTTATCTTGAAAAATCCTTAGCCGTAAAAACACACTATAATCCCGACCTAAGCTGGAAACAGGTTATTGAAAAAATAAAGTTAGGGGAAATCGATCTGTTACCCGCTACATCCAGAACTGCAGAACGAGAAAAATATCTGAATTTCACTGAACCTTATCTAAAATTTCCTTATGTCATTTTTACACGCAATGATGCGCCTATAATGACCCATATAACTGAGTTGTTAGATAAAAAAGTAGTCGTTGAAAACAACTATGCTAACCATGACATTCTTAAAGCTAACTTTCCAAGCATTGATCTCTTACTTGTTGATAATACCAAACAAGCCTTATCTCAATTATCCTTAGGTAATGCCGATGCCTATATGGGGAACTTAGCAGCAACCAGCCATATTATTTTACAAGAAGGACTAAACAATATTAAAGTTGCTGCGCCTACTCCTTATAGTAATGATTTAGCCTTTGCAATACGTAAGGACTGGCCAGAATTAATTAATATTATTCAAAAATCTCTTGATAGCATTACCCCTAGAGAAAGCAATGCCATTAAAAAGAAATGGTTTTCTATTCGTTTTGACCATAAATTTAATTCTTCTTTAATCTGGAAAATAATAGTAGTAGCTGGCTGTATTTTTCTAATATTTGGCCTTTGGGTATGGCAAATAAAAAAACAGAAACATGCTTTGCATATTAGTGAAGAACGCTTCCAATTAGCCATGCAAGCATCAAAAGAAGGGCTATGGGACTGGAATATAAAAACGGGGGATGTTTATTTCAGTCCAGGATATATCACCATGTTGGGCTATCAAGATCACGAACTTCAAAATACTCATAACTCATGGGAAAGCTTATTACACCCTGAGGATAAACAAGCTACAAAAAAATTTGTAAGCCATAAAATAAATCACTGCTCAGTACAATATGAACATGAATTTAGATTACGTCATAAATTAGGCCATTATCTACATATTCGCTCTACGGGTTCGGTTGTGAGTGTTGAAAATGGTAAAGCAACTCGAGCACTCGGCACACAACAAAATATTACCGAACAAAAAAATACTCATATTGCATTAGAGCAACAAAAATTTGCTTTAGATGCCTCTTCAATTGTTGTAATAACGGATATTAAAGGTTGTATTACTTATGTCAATGATCAATTTTGTCTGATTAGTGGCTATAGTAGAGAAGACCTTATTGGACAAAACCATCGTATTTTAAATTCAGGCGTTCACTCCACCAAATTCTGGAGAGAAATGTTTTTAAAAGCATCAAAAGGTATTCCTTGGCGTGCTGAAATTTGTAATAAAGCCAAGGATGGATCTTTATACTGGGTCGATAGTACTATTATTGGCTTATTTACGACTCAAGGTAAATTGGAACAATACATTGCTATTCGTACAGATATTACCAACCGTAAAGATGCAGAACATAAACTTAAAAAAAGTGAACAACAATTCAGCTCACTCATTCACAATATACCCAGCACATTTTATCAATATAAATATAAACAGAACTGGAGACTCTCATTTCTGACTGATGCCGTCGAATCAATTAGTGGATACCCCGCTGATTTTTTTATAAATAATCAGCACAGTTTAGTCAATATTACTCACCCTGATGATATTAAATTAATAGAGCAACAATTACAAAGTGCCATAGAGACTCACCAGCCTTATACATTAGAATATCGCATTGTGCACAAAGACCTTTCAATTCGCTGGATTCATGAAAAAGGAATACCCAGTTACGATAACAAAAATCAGCCACTTTACTTACAGGGTGCTATTTTTGATATCACTGCAAACAAAAAAGTTGAGTTAGAACTAGAAAAAGCCAAGCAAGCAGCAGAACATGCTAACCAGTTTAAAAGTGACTTTCTATCCAATATGAGTCATGAAATCCGCACCCCAATGAATGCTATTGTTGGCTTGGGATACCTAGCATTAAAAACTAACCTGACAACTCAGCAGCAGGATTATATTAAGAAAATACAAAATGCTAGCCAATCCTTATTAACTATCATCAATGATATTCTTGATTTTTCCAAGATTGAAGCAGGAAAACTACATTTAGAGTCCGTTAATTTCCAATTGGATGATAATTTTGAGTCTCTCGGAGACTTATTCCGCTTTGAATGTGAACAGAAAAATATTGAATTAATTTTTGATATTAGCCCCAAAATACCTAATACTTTAATTGGTGACCCGACTCGTTTATCGCAAATTTTAATCAACCTCTGTAGTAATGCGATTAAATTTACTGAACGGGGTGAGATAAAGGTATCCGTTATTCCTGTTGAAATATCAAACAACAAATCTATCTTAAAATTCTTAGTAAAAGATACAGGTTGTGGTATTGAAAAAAGTAAACAGTCACAACTATTTGATTCTTTTTTCCAAACAGATGCATCAACAACTAGAACACATGGTGGAACAGGTCTGGGTTTAGCTATAAGCAAACAGCTTGTCACATTAATGAACGGCTCTATTGGTGTTAGTAGCCAAGTCGGCCACGGTAGTGAATTCTTCTTTTTTATAGAATGTGATATTGCAGCCCAGCAAAAAACAAACCTTCTGTTACCACAACCGGATTTAAGAGGTCTTAGAGTTTTGGTAGTTGATGATAATATCACTGCCCGCTACGTCCTCCAGAACCAGTTAACCTCATTATCTTTTAAAGTGACATTGGTTAAAAATGCAGCTGAAGCCTATTCAGTTTTAAAATCGACAGAAAAATCATTTGATCTGATTTTAATGGATTGGTCTATGCCTGAAATAAATGGCTTAGAAGCCGTAAAACACATCAAGAATAATCTTCACCTCAGTACGATCCCTTCCATTATTATGGTAACCGCCTATGCCCAAGAAGAAGTATCAAAAGAGGCTAAAGCAATTGGTTTAGATGGATTTATACTCAAACCGGCAACACTATCCACACTATTTGATACCATCATAAAAGCTCTCAAACCAAATTCAAATCTTCAAGAAGTTGAATTTAAAACTCATCACTCAACATTATCAGGTTCTATTTTATTAGCAGAGGATAATAAAATTAACCAACAAGTGGCTGAAGAACTACTCAAATCCTTTGGTTTAAAGGTTACAATTGTTGATAATGGCTTAGCCGCTGTTGATAAAGTTTTACAGCAACCCATCAATACTTTTGATTTAGTATTGATGGATATTCAAATGCCAGAAATGGATGGAATACAAGCCACTCATATCATAAGAGAAAACTTAACCTATAAAGATCTACCTATCATTGCCATGACTGCACATGCCATGGTGGGGGATAAAGCCAAATCACTTGATGCAGGAATGAATGAACATATCACCAAACCAATAGATCCAGATGAATTATATAAAGTCATCAGTCAATGGTTACAACATTCCAAAACAACAGAGCATCCTCAATCTTATATGCCAAAATCAACTGATATAACATTGTTACCAGACTATTCTGAATCTCTTGATGTCGAATGGGGACTTAAAAGAGTCGGTGGAAATAGGTTACTTTTTAGCAAGTTATTAAAAGACTTTTATGAAGACCATCAACATGATATACAGCAACTACACCAAGCTTTTAATGATAATCAACTTATAACAGCCAAGCGCATTATTCACACCGTTAAAGGTGTTTCAGGCAATATTGGAGCTCGTGAGTTACAAAAACAGTCAACTAAGCTTGAACAGGCCATTATCTCAGATCATGGCTATAACGAAGACTTACAACTTTTCAGCTCAGCATTTAACACCTTAATGTCTGAACTTGAAAGATACAGTAAAAAACAAACAACTCTACCCACTCAATCAAAACTGTCAAATGAGCAACTAAACCAACAAATAAAGCAATTCTATGGTTTGTTAAATGAAGGTGATAGCGGTGCAATAGATATATTACACAACATACAGAATAGCTTATATGAGCATTCAAATGAAAAAACCAGAGCACTACAGTTAACTATAGAAAACTATGAGTTTGAGCAAGCCATTGTAATTTTAGAAGAGATTTGCTGTGAATTAAAAATTGCTGTTAGTTAAACCTACTTTCTACAATTAGTATTGTATCTAGTGAAGGCATATAAAAATAACCCTTTACTAAATAAGTCTACTAAGTTTAAAATCTAGAGATAACTCATTCACTCCTTAGCTATACCAATTAATGCCTAAAGACACTATCCTAATAGTAGATGATGAACGTTTCTTTTGTAATTTATTACAAGGTATCCTTGAGAATGAATACCACATTGTCATTGCTATGAACCAAGAAGAAGCAATGAGTGCTCTTTATAAACACTCTATTGACCTCGTTTTGCTCGATATTATTATGCCCGATATTGATGGCTATTCGGTGTGCCATGATATCAAAACTAATAAGACCTATGCTGAAGTCCCTGTCATTTTTCTAACCGTAAAAAATGAAATTGAAGATGAACTTAAGGGCTTTGATTATGGTGCAATTGATTATATTACCAAGCCTATTAGCCCTCCTATTGTTAAAGCGCGTGTCGCTACTCATATTGCTTTAGCCAAAGCAACAAAGAAACTACAGCAGCATGCGGTCGAATTAGAACATTTAGTCTCTCAACGTACTGTAGAATTAACCAGAGAAATTGCAGAAAAACAAAAGGTTTATGAGAAGCTGCACTATTTAGCTAATTACGACCAACTGACCTTACTCCCTAATAGAAACTTATTTAATGAGCGACTCGCTTATGCCTATAAATTAGCCAAACGTAATAATACTTCCTTTTCTTTATTACTCATTGATCTCGATCGCTTTAAACATGTTAATGACTCACTGGGGCATCATATAGGTGATTTACTACTTGAACAAGTGGGACAACGACTATCTGAGTGTTTACGTGGTGTAGATACTATTGCGCGACTGGGTGGCGATGAATTTACAGTCACACTAACAGAATTACAACATAAAAATGATGCCTCTATTGTGGCAGAAAAAATCATCACAGAGCTTGCCCATCCTTTTGAAATACATGGGCAGACAATACGTATTGGTTGCAGTATTGGCATTACAAGTTTTCCCGATGATGCAGTTGAATTATCTACTATGCTAAAAAATGCAGACATGGCAATGTACGAAGTTAAAGATAAAGGCAAAAATGCCTACGCCTTTTTCTCACCTGAAATGACCACTCATGCCAATCACAGAATGGAATTAGAAAAGGATTTATATCAAGCATTAAATACCAGTGAACTCTATTTACACTATCAACCTATTATTAACTTAAAAACTAAATCCATCAGTTCTGTTGAAGCCTTATTACGCTGGAATCATCCTAAGTATGGTCAAGTGGCACCTGATAAAATTATTTCCATTGCAGAGGAAAGTGATTTAATTTTAAGGTTAGGCGAATGGATTTTAGAGGCTGCCTTTAAGCAATATAAATTATGGCAGCTCGATACATCGACTGAGTTACACCTAGCGATTAATATGTCTACTCGCCAGTTTGATAGTAAATACAATACCGTTAACCTGCTAAAAAAATTGATCCAGCAATATCAAATACCCCAGTATTCTATTCATCTAGAAATAACAGAAGGCTTAATGCTGGAAGACTCCAAACTCATTTTAGACACTCTCTCTGATCTAAAAGAAATAGGTATCTTACTTTCTGTTGATGACTTTGGTACAGGCTATTCATCTCTTAGTTATTTACGTAAGTTTCCTGTTGATATCTTAAAAATAGATCGGTCATTTATTCAAAATCTAAATCTAGGTTCAGGGGATGATACTTTGATTAAAGCCATTATTGCTATGGGGCAAAGTCTAAACCTTACTGTGATAGCTGAAGGTGTAGAAACTAAAGAACAATTAAACTTCTTAGAAGACCATGCTTGCGATCAAGTTCAGGGCTTTTATTTTAGCAAACCCGTTTCAGCAGATGAAATAAGTAATTTATTAAAAATAAGGTAAAAGTATTTGTTAGAAGATTAAGACAGCCCTTACATTTAAGAATGAAACCAGCCCTCTCATTTCTATACACAATCAGTTAAAAGTGAAAAACTTTAAGCATCTTTTTTTCTTAAATATATTGCTACTTTCAACCTGCAACAGTGCTTTTTCAAATGAAAAAGTAGGATTTAAATTAATATCCTATAATATTTGGCAAACAAAAAACATTTTTTCAACACTTAATAATACTATTTGCTCTACCTTCAAATTAAGATGTAATAACAACCAGGCCAATGATTTAATTAACATTATCATTAGCAAAAATCCTGAAATATTTGTACTTCAAGAGGCGAGTATTGATTTTATTAATCAATTAAATCAATCGAATCCTGAGTATTTTTCATTCTATTCAGAAAAATCTAGCCTAGCCATTTTCTCCAAATTTGATTTCATTAGCAATAGCTATACCCCCTTCCCATCCTATATGAACCGAGGAATGATATTATCCAAGCTACTTATTAACAAACAAGAAATTTGCTTGGTAAATACACATCTTGAATCACTACTGGATGATATTGAAAGCAGGAAAAGGCAGCTTACTATTATTTTCAAAAAGCTTTCTTCTTGCGATATTTCAATTTTAGCCGGTGACTTTAATTTCTCTGACAACTCAGAAGAACAATCAAAAATACCTTCTTATTTTCACGATAGCTGGCTAATAAACAAACAAGACCCAGGGTTTACGTATAATCTCGAAAATAACGCCTTAGCTCATAAAAATGCATTATATAGAGAAAATAGTCGCCGTTTAGACCGCATTTTTTATACTGGCAATTTCTTTACAATTAACTCAATTACCCTTTTGGGTACCAAGTCCCCTACCCCATCTGATCATTACGGCTTAATTGCTAAATTTAATTTCCTAAATTCAAGCTTACTACCTAAAAGATAATTCTATTTATTTTTTCTTAGTCTCAACAAAAATTACCAACATTCCACATGACTAATTTTTCAATTTTCCACCTTCAAAACCTAACTGTTTCCAAGCTTCAAATAACACAATAGAAACAGTATTCGAAAGGTTCAAACTTCGGCTTTCAGCCTGCATAGGCAAATAGAGCTTTAACTCTTCTATATGTTGAGATAAAAAACTATTTGGGAGGCCTCTTGTTTCAGGACCAAACATTAATGCATCGCCATCCTGATAAGAAACATCAGCGTAATTAGTTGAGCCTTTAGTCGTTAAAGCAAATAATCTACTAGGCTTTGCCTTTTCAATAAAGTCAGATAATGAAGCATATTGATGAACATTCACCCACTCATGATAATCCAGTCCCGCTCTACGCAGCTTTTTATCATCTAGCTCAAACCCTAATGGATGAATCAAATGTAATTGTGCACCCGTATTAGCACACAGACGGATAACATTACCTGTATTTGCTGGAATTTCCGGCTCGTATAAAACAATATTTAGCATAAGAAAACCTATTTTAAAAATCAGATATAAAAAAAGGCACAAAACCTAGCAAGAAAAGCATGATAAATAGCTTTCTCAATAGTTTTTGTACCTCTCTTTAGCAGTATCAAACTATTAAAGTGATTAAGTGAAGAGCTATGTTTATTAGCTCTTCACTTATCCCATTAAGGTTTATTTAGAAACATCAACCGCTTTTAGTCCCCAAATATCATCAGCATATTCACTAATTGTTCTATCAGTAGAAAATTTACCACTACTTGCTGTATTAAGAATACTCATCTTAGTCCAGTGCTCTTTATCTCTATAAGCTTCACTCACACGTTCTTGCGCATCGATAAAGCTACGGAAATCAGCAATGGTCATCCATGAATCATCAGAACTTTTAAGTGAGCCAATAATGTCATCAAAAATACCTTGTTCAAATTGATTAAAATGGCCTGACTCAAGCAAGTTCATCACTGCTTTAATATCATCATCTTCTTCAATCATTGCACAAGGATTGTAATGTGTTCTAAGATCTTCAACTTCAGATTCAGTTAAACCAAACAAGAAGAAATTTTCTTCACCCACTTCTTCACGTATTTCAACATTCGCACCATCTAAAGTACCAATAGTTAAAGCACCATTCATCATGAACTTCATATTACCTGTACCCGATGCTTCTTTACCTGCTGTTGAAACTTGCTCAGATAAGTCAGCGCCCGGACAGATTTTTTCCATAGCAGAAACACGGTAGTTAGGTAAAAAGACCAGTTTTAATTTATCACCGACTTCAGGATCATTATTGATGACATTCGCAACGTTATTGATCAATTTAATGGTTTTCTTTGCCATGACATAACCTGGTGCCGCTTTACCACCAATTAACACACAACGAGAAACCCAATCTTTAGTATCCCCTTTCTTGATTCTGTTATATAAATGAATAACATGTAAAACATTTAAAATTTGGCGTTTATATTCATGTATCCGTTTAACTTGTACGTCAAATAAAGCATCAACCGTTAATCCTAAATCAGTACCTAACTCTTCTGTTTTATAATCAATTAAACGTTGCTTGCTAGATTGTTGTAATGCAAACCATTTTTTTCTAAAAGCAGGCTTTTCAGCATGTGGTTTTAGTTTTTCTAACTGAGATAAATCAGTCACCCAATCACTACCAATGGTTTTAGTAATAAGTTCAGCTAGTTCTGGATTACATGCAGCTAACCAACGTCTTGGAGTGACACCATTGGTTTTGTTGTTAAATTTTTCTGGCCATATCTGATAAAAATCATTAAATAAACCATCGACTAACAATTGAGAGTGTAATGCAGCTACACCATTAACAGAGAAACTACCAACAATTGCCAGATATGCCATACGTACTTGCTTATCATGACCTTCTTCAATAATTGACATTCGGCTTAAACGTTCTACATCGCCAGGCCAATGCTCAGAAACTTCAGCCATGAAGTGCGCATTAATTTCAAAAATGATTTCCATAATGCGAGGCAATAAATGCTGCATTAAACCCACTGACCATTTTTCCAATGCTTCTGGTAATAAGGTATGATTGGTATAAGCCATGGTATGACGAGTGATTTCCCACGCTTCATTCCAGCCCAAACCATGCTCATCCATTAACAATCGCATTAATTCAGCCACTGAAATACTAGGATGTGTATCATTTAACTGAAAACAATTCTTTTCAGCAAAATGAGTAAAATCACTTCCATGCCGACCTACCCAGTTGGCTACTACATCTTGTAAACTTGCTGAAGCTAATAAATACTGTTGCTGTAATCTTAATACTTTACCGTTTTCATTAGCATCATTGGGATACAACACCATGGTAATATTTTCTGCTGTATTTTTCTCTGCAACAGACTCGGCATACTGGCCTGCATTAAACTCTTGCAAGTTAAATTCTTCAGTTGCTTCTGATTTCCATAATCGTAAAGTATTCACTGTGCCATTTTGGTAGCCAGGAATAGGCGTATCATAAGGAACAGCTAAAACATCACTGGTATTAACCCAAGTTATTTTTTCTTTGCCATACTCATCAATATGTTTTTCTGTATGCCCACCAAATTTAATCCGTACGGTATATTCTGGACGCTCCACTTCCCAAACATTTCCATTACGTAGCCAATGATCTGGCTTTTCTATTTGCTCACCATTTTCTATCCCTTGAGCAAACATGCCATATTCATAACGTAAACCATAACCTGTTACGGGTAATTGCAATGTTGCACAACTATCAATAAAACAAGCAGCCAATCGACCTAGTCCACCATTACCTAAACCTGCATCTGGCTCACTATCGATCAACTCTTCTAAATCTAACCCTAAATCATATAACGCTTTATCAACCGTACTTGTAATGCCTAAATTGATCATGGCATTACTTAGCGTTCTACCCATCAAAAATTCCATTGAAATGTAGAATGATTTTTTACAGTCTTCCGTTCTATAAGTGTTGTAAGTATTTTTCCAGCGCTCAATTAATCGATCACTGACAGCTAAAGAAAGAGCTTCATAAGCATAATGAGGTGAGCGACATAATTCATCTCGCCCTAAACGATGGCTGTAATATCTTTTAAAATCAGCAATAAAGTCCTTTTTATCCATTCCCAAGTCAGGAAGTGTTGTGATATTAGCTTTTGGTTTACTTTTTTCAAAGATTCTATTTGGCATATTTTTACTATTTTTTTACTTAAAATTCACTATACGATCATTAACCGAACCCATTTCGGTCAACTTTATTTAAATGGTTTTCTAATCTTTTATCTAAATATTTTCTGATAAACTTTTAAAACAAACGATCAAAAAATATTAAGTCAATTTACCATGACACTGCTTATATTTTTTACCCGAACCACAAGGACAAGGATCATTACGCCCTACTTTTTTACCTTCTCTTACAAAAGGCTGTTCAGAATTTTCATCACTGTTCACAGCTTGAGGTTGTCCCTGCTCTAACTGCTCATTGACAGGATTTGCTTCAGCATGTTCATAATGCATTTCTTGAGGAGCCTGTCTCTGCTCATCAATAGCATCTGCATCTTCTTCTTGAGCAACTTGTACTTTTGCTAAAATACCCACAACTTCATATTTAATATGATCTAACAGGCTAGTAAACATATCAAAAGATTCACGCTTATATTCTTGTTTAGGGTCTTTTTGAGCATAGCCTCTAAAGTGAATACCTTGGCGCAAAGAATCCATCGCCGCCAAATGCTCTTTCCAACTATTATCTAGCACCTGTAACATGACAGACTTTTCAAAATGTCGCATAACCTCAGCCGTTGAGGTTTGTTCTTTTTCTTTACTTGATTTTTCCAGCTCATCAACAATAAATTGACGTAAATCACTTTCCTGAAAAGACTTATCGTTATCTAGTTTTTCCGTTAAAGGCAAATCTAAAAGATATTCTTCAGAAAGGTGCTCTTCCAAACCTGTTACATCCCACTGCTCTTCCATTGTTTTTGCAGGAATATATTTAGTCACGACATCATCCAATACATCATGACGAACATCACTAATCATTTCACTAATGTCTTCAGTTGCCATTAATTCATTACGATGCTCATAAATAACTTTACGTTGATCATTAGCGACATCATCATAAGCTAGAATTTCTTTACGCTGATCAAAATTTCGACCTTCTACCTTAGTTTGTGCATTTTCTATCGCTCGTGTTACCCAAGGATGCTCAATAGCTTCACCCTCTTCCATGCCCAACGACTTCATCATTTTAGAAACGCGTTCAGAAGCAAAAATACGCATTAAGTCATCTTCTAATGATAAGTAAAAACGCGTTGAACCAGGATCCCCTTGTCGCCCAGAACGCCCTCTTAACTGATTGTCAATTCGGCGAGACTCATGTCTTTCTGAGCCTACAACATGTAGACCACCACTATCTAATACTTGTTGGTGTCTATCTAACCAAGCGCCTCGTACTTTTTCTTTTTCAGCATCAGAAGCTTCTTCCCCCAAAGCTTTTATTTCAGCTTCTAAATTTCCACCCAATACAATATCAGTTCCCCGCCCAGCCATATTGGTCGCAATGGTAACAGCACCAGGCATACCCGCATTTTCAATAATATGCGCTTCACGCTCATGTTGTTTAGCATTTAATACTTCATGCTTTATATTATTCTGAGCCAGAATTCCAGCAATAATCTCCGAGTTCTCAATCGAAGTCGTACCGACTAAAACAGGTTGGTTTCGTTTTGAACACTCTTTAATATCTTCAACAACAGCTTGATATTTTTCCAATTTGGTGAGATAAACCAAATCGCCCTTATCATCACGAACCATATCTCTATGCGTTGGAATAACCACGACTTCCAAACCATAAATTTTATTTAATTCAAAAGCTTCTGTATCAGCTGTACCCGTCATACCTGCTAGTTTTTCGTACAAACGGAAATAATTTTGAAAGGTAATAGACGCTAATGTCTGGTTCTCATTATTAACTGTCACCCCTTCTTTAGCTTCAATCGCCTGATGCAAGCCATCAGACCAACGACGCCCTGACATCATTCTGCCAGTATTTTCATCAACAATAATGATTTCATCATTTCTGACAACATACTCAACATTTTTTTGGAACAAAACATTCGCACGTAATGAAGCATTCAAATAATGCATTAATCGAATATTCGCTGCATCATATAATGTTGCGCCTTGCTCCATCATGCCCAGCTCAACCATAAGCTCTTCAACTCGTTCATGGCCTTGCTCTGTCAAATGTATTTGTTTACTTTTTTCATCAACCAGATAGTCACCTGGCATTCTTTCTTGCTGTTCTTTGTCTTCTACAATCTCTTGCGCTGTTAAGAATGGCACAATTTGATTTGTTTTTTGATAAACTTCAGTGCCCTCTTCAGTAGGGCCAGAAATAATAAGAGGTGTTCTGGCTTCATCAATCAGAATTGAATCAACCTCATCAACAATAGCAAAATTCAATTCACGTTGAACTTTTTGCTCCAAGCTAAAAGCCATATTGTCACGTAAATAATCAAAACCGAATTCATTATTTGTACCATAAGTTATATCAGCAGCATAAGCATCTTTTCGTTCCTGATGCCCTAAATCACTAACAATAACACCCACTGTTAACCCTAAAAAGCCATACAGTTTTCCCATCCATGCAGCATCACGTGCAGCCAAATAATCATTCACAGTTACAACATGCACACCTTTGCCAGGTAAAGCATTTAAGTAAGCCGCTAACGTTGCCATTAACGTTTTACCCTCACCTGTTTTCATTTCGGCAATACGTCCATCATTCAAAATCATGCCGCCAATCATCTGAACATCATAATGACTCATGCCAAAAACACGTTTTGATGTTTCTCTTACAACAGAAAAAGCCTCTGGAATTAAATCGTCCAGCTTAGTTCCATTTTCAAGACGATCACGAAACTCTTGTGTTTTTGCTTTTAACGCATCATCTGACAGTTTTTCATATTCAGAAGCAAAAGCATTAATTTTTTTAACTAATGCCCTTTTTTGCTTAACATTCCTGTCATTACGACTTCCAACAACTAATTTGACCAGCTTACCCAGCATGCTTATTTTCCAGTGAGATTTTGTAAAAATTCAAATAAAAATAGACAATTATATACTGGATAGCGACTCCCTTACCAGATAATCCATAAATAACTTAGTCAATATTCCAAGCCAGACTATCAATCACTCCTCTTTCCATGCTAGATTTGCCGAATTCATCATCTTTCCCGAATACTCTCATCCTTAATATTTCAATAACGGTGCCAGAAAAAACTCAATCACGCGTCGCTGTCCTGTTTTTACTTCAACACTAACAGACATACCAGGGCTCAATTTAACCAACCTATTACCCACCAACATCGTCTTTTGCTTAAGACTAACCCTTGCTTTATAAATTAAACCTCAGTCTTCGTCCGAGACTGTATCGTCTGAGATATTAATAATTTCACCTTCATGTAGCATGAAAATTCACTTTGAAGTGTATTAGGCTGGTGTGAGATGACTTCCCAATGTCTAGTGAAATATAATGATAATAAATCTGCTTGGGATTTTTCTTTTGATAGACTTTCAGTCACGATAGCTTTAATAACTGTGGGCAGAGTGTATATTCATTTTAGGCATAACAAATGGCGAGATTACTCAGGGTTTAATTTTACTCTGATCCCCGTTATTCATAAAATTGAAGAATAGTTATTGAAGCTTATAAATTATCTAGATAATTCATAAAACAAATTTAGCTTGCCAATTGGTTTCTACCATTTTTCTTAGCTCGGTATAAAGCTATATCAGCCAGCTTCATTATCCCCCAGGCATTTGTTTTTTTAGTTTTTGAATCAGAAATACCAATTGATACAGTAACCTGAACTGTTTTTTGTTTTTTACGCTTTGATTTTTCAGAACTATTTCTACGTCCTTGTCTATTAACAACAAAAGGCATATCAGCAATAGATTTACGTAAAACTTCTAAATGAAGTTCAGCTTCATTTGTATCTTTTCCAGTGAATACAACAGCGAACTCTTCACCACCGTATCGATAAGATAATCCACCACCACTGACTTTTTTCATTTTTGCAGCAATCATTCTTAATACAGCATCTCCCGTATCATGACCATAAGTGTCATTAAATTTTTTAAAATGATCCACATCAAGCATTGCTACAGTATAGAGCCCTGAAATTGATCTAAACTTTTCCTTTAAAGCACGCCTTCCTGGTAAATCAGTTAGTTCATCCAGATAAGCCATCCGCCAGGATTCTTGCACAACCGCATACAGACATATAACAAGCGCGGTACTTACAAAAATATTTAGCGCATAGGCATTATTATTTAATTGCAAAACCAGCAATAGAATAAATAACACACCAAGAGAAGCCGAAATTGATGGCGAAGGCTTTATAAAACTTATCAGTAGCAAGCAAAATAAAACAAAAACACCATTAAATAAAATCGTCTGAGATAAATGAGTCCAATCAAAATAGCGCGCAGGCAGCCAATCTTTTAAAAGATAAAGGTTAACCCATTCTGGTTTCTCAAAAATAGCCCATAATGAAAATAAAATGGTAAATATAATTACCAAATACAAAGGGGTTGATCTAAAACTTAATAAACTACGTTCTGGAATAATCGTAAAAGACAATAACAACAACGGAGAAAAAAGAGCTAGCAAGCTATAGTGTAATTTACTTGGTAGCCAATTAAAATTTATAAGCATATTCACTACTAACAGCAAAATAGTGATAAAAAAGATAGAACTTCGATTAAAGTGCAAGGCTAAAAAACCAATAAAAACGGCTAATATAGCAGGTAGATAAACGAGTGTTTTAATGACTGGAAATGGTGTTTCTATATGTTCCTGATATCCATACATAGATAAAAATATTAAAAGGAATATAGGGATTAAGCTTTTTAGTGTCTTAAATAACATTAACTTTTTAGTAGGGTACGATCAAAATTCTATGTTACAGGTAAATTAAATATCAAAAACGTCTTAATTGACAATCCACTCATTGCTCATCATAGAACATATATTTTCGTGCAGCATTATCCTTTCCCTTTGCACCCGTTCATTTATCAATTTTTAATGCCAGAAAAACAGGACGACCTCTACGCTGAATTAAAATAGCTATAGATCGGCCCGTTGAGAGTTTTTTAACTGCTTTATCGAAATCAGCTTTTCCTCGAATAACAGCATTCTGAATCCTTAAAATAACATCACCTTTCTGAATACCTGAATCAAAAGCAGAACCTTGACTAACTTGCTGCACAATAACGCCATACTTGGTTATCTTTAATTGATCACGTTGTAATTGAGTGAGTTCGACCACCCCCAATCCCAAACGATTAAATTGTATCTTTTCCTGTTCTTTTTCTGCTTCAACGGCCTTATTCGGTAATAATCCAACAACTACTTTAATTGTTTTTCTGGACCCATCTCTAAAGATTTTACCTTAACTTTCTCATCAATTGTCGTCACGCCAACAACGGGGGGCAATTCACCTGATGTTTCAATATCATGCCCATCAAATTCAACAATAACATCACCAATTTGTAAGCCTGCTTTTTCTGCTGGACTTTCTTCTATAACTCGAGCAACAAGGGCACCATAAGGCCTATCCATACCAAAGGACTCTGCCAACTCTCTTGTTATATCTTGAATTTGTACACCTAACCAGCCTCTTGAAACTGATCCTTTGGTTTTAATTTGATTCACAACATTCATTGCCACATCCATGGGGATAGCAAAAGATAAGCCCATATAACCTCCAGACTGACTATAATTTTGTGAATTTATTCCAACCACTTCTCCATCCATATTAAATAATGGACCACCTGAGTTTCCTGGGTTAATGGCAACATCTGTTTGAATAAAGGGGACATAATTCCCACCTGGTAAACTCCTACCTTTTGCACTTACAATCCCTGCTGTAACCGATTGCTCAAAACCAAAAGGTGTGCCAATAGCTAATACCCACTCCCCTACTTGTAATTGCTCAGAAGATCCTTTCTTAACAATCGGTAAATCATTTTCTTCAACTTGCAATAGTGCAATATCTGTACTTTCATCTGAACCAATTAATTTTGCAACTAATTGCCTTCTATCTTTTAATTTAACAATAATTTCATCTGCATTTTTCACGACATGATGATTAGTTAATATGTAACCCTTGTATGATCAAAGTAACTGTTAATACCCGTTTTTTATTAGAATAGGATTTCTATTAAAAAAATGATGTGGCAGACCGATAACCCTCAGGTTCTAAAGAAACCGTTGGAGAGCGATGG
>Ga0105351_1000192_pt1 | contig 28325 bp, 19 predicted proteins | sample EN4Hudsemesocosm_FD_83662 | JGI IMG/M metagenome (GOLD analysis project Ga0105351, IMG submission 83662) | Methane-oxidizing microbial communities from mesocosms in the Hudson Canyon - EN4B Hudson Canyon | ecosystem: Environmental > Aquatic > Marine > Cold seeps | place: Hudson Canyon... | reverse complement strand
TTATTAGCCTTAGGTGCAGCAACAACTATGGTGATGGCTACAGGTTGTGCAAGTTTGTCTAAGGATGATCAGGCAACCTTAAACGCGGCTGCTTCAGATGCAGCACAAGCTCAAAGTGCGGCTAACTCTGCGAAGACTGCAGCAGGCGCGGCAATGTCTAAAGCAACGGGTGCTGACGCTAAGGCGGATGCTGCAATGGCTAAAGCAGAAGAAGCGTTGATGATGGCTAATCAGGCAATGAAAAAAGCAGAAGAATCAGCTGAGAAGGCTGAGCGTATGCTTAAAAAGGCGAGTAGCAAGTAGTTAGTTACAAGTAAGAATAAACACTCTAGCATCAATTAATGATGCTAGATGATGAAAGGCTGGCGGCTATGACGTTGGCTTTTTTTATGCCTATACGTTGAGGGATGCCTAAGGGGGTTTTAATAGCGCTTTCTATGGCTGCCAAATCGAGATCAATAGAACCATAGCGCTTCTCTAAGCGTATAGCCTCTTTTACTATTAATCGCACCATCTTTTTATCGCTTAACTTATCATTTTCTTCTGGATGTAGTTCAACAAAGAGTTCGTTGCCTTTCATACCCAGTTTAATAGGCTCTTTAACAAACCTGACCGGTGTTTTTTTAGGAACTTGGTATACCAGTTTTGAAATATCATCATTGTATAAGCGAATACAGCCATGGCTGACTTTAGTGCCAATGCCGAAGGCTTTATTTGTGCCATGCAGAAAATAGCCCGGTATATCAAGCTGGATTGCATAAGGCCCTAAGGGGTTGCTTGGGCCGGGTGGAAACATCCAGTCCATCTCTTTGCCATGCTTTTTAAAATATTCAGCTCTAATGGACTCAGGTGGATACCAGTTAGGTTGTTCAATTTTGAGTTTTACCTGGGTTTCAATCAGGGGGGAGGGGGTTTCCTGGGCACCAATGCCCACAGGGTAGGTGATGACTTTGCCTCCATCTTTGGGGAAGTAGTATAAGCGATACTCACGCAGGTTAATTACAATGCCTTCACGGATACTGGGTAGAATGTACTCTGAAGGTATAACTATTTTGCTGCCTTCACCGGGCAGCCATGAGTCAATTCTTGGGTTGGCATTAACAATTTCGTTATAACCAATATTGTTTGATTCGCCAACGTCAGAGAGCGTATCTTCATATTTAGCGGTGATGGTTGATTGTTTTCCAATCAGGTCGCCCTGTTTGCTCCAAGGGAATTCTTTTGCAATGCTGTGTGTTGCACTGGTGGCTAAAAAAGCCGACATACTGAGTGTAATTAAAGATCGTATCATTGTTTATAACTGCAAGCGCCAAGGTTAGAAATTAAGGTATCTCTGAACCATAGCGCTCTCTTACAGTCCTGTCTACTTAAGGCGTCTTTCAGACAAGCTTATTCGGCTACAAACAAGTCTGTCATTAAGGGCTTATCGCAGTCTGGATTGTAGCGATACTGATCAAAGTTGGTTACGCCTCGGTCTTTGAGTATGGCTTCATCAATAATAAACTCGCCGGTTAATTCACAGTTTTCGGTGGTTAAAATTTCATAAGCCGCATCAGCCATAATGGCGGGTTTTCTTCCTCTATCAAGGGTTGCTTTTCCTCCACCTGCAAATTCAACTGCTGCAGTCGATATAACCGTTTGTGGCCAGAGCGAGTTGACGGCTACGCCATGACGTTTCATTTCTTGCGATAGTCCCATTGTAAGCATCGACATACCGTACTTAGTGATGGTGTAAGGCGAGTAATGAGCAAACCACTTCGGGTCTAGATTTAATGGAGGAGAAAGGCTGATGATATGCCCTTGTTCTGATTTCTTAAGCCAAGGTAGTGCTGCTTGGGATGTTGATAGTACCGCTCGGGAGTTAATTTGTGTCATTAAGTCAAAGCGTTTTAATGGCAGGCTTGCAGCCCCCATTAGCTTAATGGCCCCTGCGTTATTAATCACCGCATCAATGCCACCAAAGGTATCGGCTGCCTGTTTCATTGCCGCTTTTACTGCTTCATCATCACGAACGTCTAATTGAATCGCTAGCGCTTTGCCGCCAGCGGCCTCAACCTCCTCAGCAACCGTAAAAATAGTGCCAGGTAGTTTTGCGTGAGCTTCTGCAGATTTTGCTAAAATTACAATGTTTGCACCATCTTTAGCGCATTTAAGCGCAATCTCACGGCCAATACCTCGGCTCGCGCCTGTTATTACAATCGTTTTATCTTTTAAGTTAGCCATTTAGTTATACTCCGTCTTCTTCATCTGCTTTCACCGTCACTAATAACTGACGAACTTTAACCTGATCACCTGCCTGCACACTGATAGATTCAACCGTGCCACCCACATCTGATTTTAAGGGGTGCTCCATCTTCATTGCTTCAAGCATGACTAGTGATTGACCTTTCACTACTCTGTCTCCGACTTCAGCTAATACATCAATAATAGCTCCATCCATACTGGCAATAATTTTACCTGAACCTGCGGCATCTTCACTTACGGCTTCTTCATGAGTTAGGTCGGTATATTTGTGATAGCTGGCACCCAGGCGAATATATACTTGTTCATCGTCGATCAGGTATTCGCATTGCTGGCGAATACCTTTGTGAATAAATGTTAGTACTTTTTCTGTTTGTTCAACAACGGCCAAATCAACGGCTGTTAATTCAATAATTACTGTTTCTTCTTCTGGCCCTTTATCTTCAATAATTGAAAATTGCTTACCTAATGTTGATTCTGTTGCGTTTAGGGCTACTTCCATAACGAAATCACCACAACGTAGTTCATAAGGCCAAGGCGCTGGGTTGGAATTCTGCCAGCCAGATAAAGCGCTGCTGTAATTTGAATCATCATGCTTGTTTTGATAAAACAATACAGAAGCTAGCGCGGTGGCTAGCTCATTAGGGGCTGAAACGGCCATTGATGAATGTTGGCTGAATTTTTCTTCAATGAAGGCGGTGGTTGCCTGTCCATCAATAAATGAATCATGTTGAATTACACCTGCAAGAAACTCACTGTTAACGGTAAGACCAAACAGGGTACTTTCTTCAATAGCTCTTACTAAGCGACGTCGGGCTTCTTCTCGGCTGCTGCCAGAAGCAATAATTTTAGCCAGCATAGGGTCGTAATAAGGGCTTATGATTTGATTGCTCGTAATGCCGGAATCAATACGAATTCCTTCACCTTCAGCGGCTTTCCAGTGCTTGATTAAGCCTGTCTGCGGCATGAAGTTTTGTCTAGGCTCTTCAGCATACAAACGCACTTCAATGGCGTGGCCAGTAATAGTGATTTGCTCTTGTTTTAATGGGAGCTCTTCACCTGCCGCAATGTTCAGCTGCCATGCCACAAGGTCTGTACCAGTAACTAGCTCAGTCACCGGGTGTTCAACTTGTAAGCGAGTGTTCATCTCTAAAAAGTAGAAGTTTTTATCAGCATCAACCAAAAACTCCACAGTGCCAGCGCCTACATAATTGCATGCTTTAGCTGCTTGGCAAGCCGCTGCCCCCATGCGCTGTCTCAAATCTTCATTAACAAATGGGGAAGGGGCTTCTTCCACTACTTTTTGGTGGCGTCGCTGAATTGAGCAGTCACGTTCCCCTAGATGAACAACATTGCCGTGCTTGTCTGCAAATATCTGTATTTCTATATGACGAGGTCTTATTACTGCCTTTTCAAGAATAAGCTCACCATTACCAAAGGCATTTTCAGCTTCAGAGCGAGCTGTTTTGATGAGCTCTGAAAACTCGGATTCTTCCAGTGCCAGACGCATTCCTCGACCACCGCCTCCTGCAGAGGCTTTGATCATAACCGGGAAGCCAATACGTTTTGCTTCTTTGGTTAGCGTAGTCTCATCTTGCTCTTCACCTTCGTAACCTTGTATGCATGGAACCTCGGCTTTTTGCATAGCAATTTTTGATAGTCGCTTGCTACCCATAAGCGATATAGCCGCAGCGGGTGGGCCGATAAATTCGATAGATGCTTTTTCACAAATTTTAGCAAAATCTGCATTTTCAGAAAGAAAACCATAACCCGGATGAATGGCGTCTGCGCCTGTTAGCTTTGCTGCGTCAATAATTTTATGGGGTACAAGGTAAGACTCACCTACGGGCGCGCCACCGATGAAAACGGCTTCGTCTGCGGCAATAACATGCGGTGAATTAGCATCTGCTTCGCTATAGACTGCAACGGTTTTAAAGCCCAGGCTCTTGGCTGTACGAATAACTCTGACCGCAATTTCACCACGGTTGGCGATAAGCACTTTTGAAAATGTACATTTGAGTGACATGTTCTTTTTCCTTTTCTTTCTGTCGCTGCTAATCATTCAGTGCCCAGCTTGGCAATCGTTTTTGCATAAACGCCGTCATGCCTTCCTGGCCTTCTTTGCCCTTTACACAATCGGAGAATGATTTGGCTGCATTATCGAGAACAGATTCAAGATCATTAGAGCCTACTGACAGAATGAGCTCTTTTGTAATGATATTAGCTTCGGGTGCGCAGCGTTTAACTTGTGTGAGTACTTCTTCTAGTTGTTTATTAATCTCTTCTTCGTTATCGCACGCATAGTGGACGATACCGAGTCTGGCGGCTTCAGCACCATCAAAACGGGCACCCAGTAATGCTAGTCGTCTGGCCTGAGTTAAACCAATACGGGTCACAACAAAAGGCGCTATTTGTGCGGGGGGGATACCCAACCCCGTTTCAGGAAGACCAAACTTGGCAGACTCTGCTGCGATAGCGACATCAGACACGCACGCCAAACCAAATCCCCCACCCAGAACAGCACCTTCAATAACGGCTATAACTACTTGAGGCGCATGGTTTACCTGAGTAATCATGCGACCAAATTCGCGGTTTAAGGTGAAAAATGGATCGTCGCTTTTACTGGCACCTGCTGCACGGGCATTAGCCATATCCTTAATATCTCCGCCTGCACAGAAGTTACCGTCAGCACCTCGCAATACCACGGCACGAATTGAGCGGTCATCTTTAATGCTCTCAAATACAGCCATCAATTCTTGCACCATCTGCAAGCTCATGGCATTACGAACTTTGGGGCGGTTGATAGTTATGTGTAGGGCATGATCTTTTTGTTCTAAAAGTAATGATTCGGTTGTTGGTAAATTCATAATAAAACTGTCCTGCTCGATTTTAGACATAGTGCCTCTTTACTTCTTTTTCCCAGGCAAAATTCCCATCATCTTACAAATAATACCCAGCATAATTTCATCAGCTCCACCACCGATAGAAACCAGTCGTATATCACGCATAGCTCGTGAAACCGGGTTGTCCCACATGTAGCCCATGCCTCCCCAATATTGCAGGCAAGAGTCTGTTACTTCTCTGCCAAGTCTGCCTGCTTTCAATTTCGCCATAGAGGCCAGTTTAGTCACATCTTTACCGTTTATATAAAGTTCAACAGCATGATAAGTTAGCGCCCGTAATGCTTCGATTTCAGTTTGAAGTTCGGCAAAACGGAAGTGGATAACTTGATTGTGAATGAGTGGCTGCCCAAACGTTTCTCTTTCTTTACAGTAATCAATGGTTTTACTGACACAGCCTTCCAGGCCTTTGAGCACGTTGGCTGCGCCAAACATTCGTTCTTCCTGAAACTGCACCATTTGCATCATGAATCCCATACCTTCGTTACCGATACGGTTACTCTGTGGTACACGCACGTTATCGAAAAATACTTGAGCTGTCTCAGATGAGCGCATACCGAGCTTATCTAGCTTGGGGGCAACGGTAACTCCGGGTGTATTCATGGGGACAATGATTAATGACTTATTGATATGAACTTTGTCATCAGATGTGTTGGCTAGCAGGCAGATAAAATCAGCGCTAGGGGCGTTGGTGATCCACATTTTTGTGCCATTAATAATATAATCATCACCGTCTTTTTTAGCGGTGGTTTTTAGCCCTGCCACGTCGGAGCCTGCTCCTGGTTCACTCACGCCAATACAGCCGATCATCTCACCTCTAATCGCTGGTGCCAGAAATTCTTCTCGTAGTTCGTCAGAGCCAAAGCGAGCAAGGGCAGGGGTGCACATATCTGTTTGAACGCCTATGGCAAGGGGTACTCCACCACAATGTGCTGCACCGAGTTCTTCCGCGGCCACCATGCTGTAGCTGTAATCAAGCCCCATACCGCCAAATTTCTCTGGCTTGCTAATGCCTAATAAGCCTAGGTCTCCCATTTTTTTGAAGAGTTCCCTCATTGGAAATGAGCCGGCTTTTTCCCATTCGTCACTGTATGGGTTTATTTCGTTTTCAACAAAGTTTTTAACGGTACGACGTAGTTCTGCGTGTTCTTGTGTGAATAACATGTGATGCCTCTTATTGTTCTGTTGTTTTTAACTACGTTTAAAATCTTGCTACGCCGAAGTGGTTTGGGCGTAAGGGTCTTGCTTCGGCTTCCGCACAAATATCAAGCAAGTAAGCCAGTACATTACGTGTATCTCGTGGGTCGATAAGCCCATCGTCCCAAAGCCGAGCGGTGCCATAAAGTGGCGTGGAGCCTTTATCGAGCTTTTGAGCGGTTGCTTGCTCAATCATATCCAGCATTTTCGGGTCAGCTTCTTTCCCCATATTTATATGTTTTTCTTCTGTCACTATTCGTAGAACCTTACCCGCTTGTGCACCGCCCATAACCGCCGTGCGACTGTTAGGCCAGGCAAAAATAAAGCGAGGGTCTAGCCCCCGACCACACATGGCATAGTTGCCTGCGCCATAAGAGCCGCCTATTACCATTGTGAGTTTGGGTACAGTGGCATTAGCAACGGCTTGAAGCATTTTAGAACCATGTTTAATTACGCCGTTTTGCTCTGAGTCTGTGCCCACCATAAAGCCGGTGGTGTTGTGGAAGAATAAAATGGCAGTGTTTGATTGTTCACACAGCTGTATAAACTGAGCAGCCTTAGCTGCGCCTTTAGGGGTAATAGGGCCGTTATTACCAATAATTCCGCAGGCGTGACCTTCTATTTTTATAAAACCACACACGGTTTGATGATCAAACAGGGGTTTGAAATCTAAAAACTCAGAACCATCAGCAATGCGGGCAATAACTTCACGGACGTCATAAGGTCTTTTAGCATCATTGGGAACGATGCCAATTAATTCATCCGGTGAGTAGAGTGGCGCTTTCCATTTTTTAGCCTCTTTCGCAGGAAGTTGCTCATTCCATGGAATGGTTTTAAGTACTTCACGAGCAATACGAATACCGTCTGAGTCATCTTCTGCCATAAATTCAGCGGTTCCTGCGATACTGGTGTGCATTTCTGCTCCGCCCAGTTCTTCATCGCAGGCTATTTCACCAGTGGCGGCTTTAAGCAGTGGCGGCCCCGCTAAAAACATCTTGGCTTTGTTTTTTACCATTACGGTGTAATCAGATAGCCCTGGTTGGTAGGCCCCCCCTGCGGTTGCATTACCATGCACGATAGTGACTTGAGGAATGCCTGCCGCAGAAAGTCGTGCCTGGTTAGCAAAGCCTCTGGCACCTTGAACGAAAATATCAGTAGCATAGTTAAGGTTGGCTCCACCACTTTCCATCATGGTGATGATGGGGAGTTTGTTTTCTTTGGCGATTGCTTGAATGCGCAATGTTTTATCGAGCCCCGCAGGTGAAATAGTTCCCCCTTTGATTGCACTATTGCTGGCTACAATTAAGCAGCGTACTCCTTCTATATAACCAATGCCTGAAATAACACCGCCACCGGCCATTGATCCATCTTTGTCATCATGCATTTTGTAACCGGCAAGAGGGCATAGCTCTAAAAACGGTGCGCCACGGTCAAGCATCAATTTAAGACGCTCTCGTGGAAGCAGTTTGCCTCGCTTATGAATTTTTGCCTTAGACTCATTGGCTTTATCTATTACTTTTTGTTCTACGGCACGAAATTCATCAATGCAGGTTTGCATTGCTTCAGCATTCTGCTGAAACTCTTCAGACTTCGTGTCGATTGTTGACTGTAATACGGTCATGAGTGATCTTCGCCTACGTTTTGTTTTCGGTTGACTGAAAAACTTTAGGTGTTGTTGCGCGATGGAAACCATTGTACGACTCAGAGTTCTTCGCCTTCGGGAGTGGCCAAACCCGGCTTCCCTGAGATGCCGCACCATCAATTCGAATACAGTCACCACTGATGAAATTAGCGCCTTCGCTTAACAGAAAACAAATAACAGAACTCATTTCAGATTCGGTGCCCAGGCGTTTAAGAGGAACGGCATCTTTTAATGACAGGAGATAAGGCTTCATGTGTGGAGGGTAGGTATCCATACCGCTAGTAGCCACCCAGCCCGGTGCAATGGCGTTAACCCGAACGCCAGATACCCCCCATTCAATAGCGGCTGTTTGAGTAAAATTAACCATGCCTGCACGAGCAGCGCCAGAGTGCCCCATACCAGGCATACCGCCCCACATATCTGCAACGATATTAACGATTGAACCGCCATTTTTAGACATTGACTGGTTATAGACCTCACGAGCTACCAGAAATCCACCAGTTAGGTTGGTTCTGACGACGGTTTCCCAGCCTTTTTGATTAATAGAGGCAAGCGGTGAGGGGTATTGCCCGCCAGCATTATTAACCAATCCGTGAATTTGACCATGTTTAGCAATAATTTCTTTGATCATTGCTTGAACTGACTCTTCTTCTCGAATATCGCAGCTAAAATAGTCAATTTTACCACCATCTTCGTCGATTTCACCTGCAACTCCCTGAAGTTTCTCAAGCTTCCTGCCAACGATAATGACATTTGCACCTAGTGAACTGAGTTCATGAGCTGTGCAACGGCCAATACCGCTACCACCACCGGTCACAATAATGTTCTTTCCTTCGAAAAGGGTGTCTTTGTAGATTGAGTTGTAGCCCATTATTGATTTACCTCATCAAAAATTTGTGCCGAGACAGGAACCGAAAACTCCAACAACTGCTGTGCAAAGGCTTTACCCTGCGGGTCTATTCGAAGGCTGGCAACACCTCCGCCGCCAAGGCTGTTTTCAAGTAAAAAATTAATCGCGTTAATACCCGGAAGATCCCAGCTACTTACTCTTCCATTTTCACTATCTAAGGTGTGCTGCATGAAACTAGCAACGGCTGCGGAGGAGAGCGCTTCTCGTATATAGGGGAGGTATTTAGGCTTTCGGGCAATAATGCCGATATTTGAGTGATTTCCCTTATCTCCACTACGTCCCCAGGCAAGTTTAATTAGTGGCACTTCTTTAGTGAGTGACGCTTGTATCTTGGGGCCTTCTTCGCTTAACTGTGGTGTTATACAACCTTCATTAAAGTCTTCTGCAGTGTTAACTATGACGGGAGTTTGAGTGCCTGCAATATCAACAGCAACTTCAATGCCTTCTTTGGGTACAAGGCAGGAATAGAGTCTGATTTTTGGCCATACTGCTGGCCTGCCACCGACAATACCTGTAAGACCAGGAGCCATACCTGTACCAGCCTGTGCTATCTCTCGTGAGAACAGTACCAGCGCTTTTTTCTCTGGGTGGGCAACCCCAATTTTTACCACAACTTCACGAGTGTTTGTACATATTGCGCGTTCGGCATAGGTGGTCTCTGTGCCTAGTAGTTCAATATTAACTTCGGAATAAGGCTTCATACCGCGTTCTTCGAATAAACGCCCGGTTTTTTTGATGATGGCATCTGCAACCGCTTTCCCTTTAGCACCAGCTTGCATTCCACCAATTAAAAAGGAGACAGTGCATTTGAATCCATCAGGATAGGTGGCCGACACCTTGTATTGATCAGTGGGAGGGTGGCCACTTGCACCAGTCACTCGAACAATATTTTCTTCTAGTTGTTCAAGCTTAACCTGAGTAAAATCACAAACAACATCGGGCAAGAAATAGGCTCTAGGGTCTCCAATTTCATAAACTAATTGTTCCCCTACCGTAGCGCAGCTGACCATACCTCCGGTGCCTTTGGGTTTGGTGACAATAAAATCACCATTAGTTTCAACTTCTACAATGGGGAAACCCATGTCGTCGTAGCCATTGGCGACTTCTTGCCAGTCAGTAAAGTTCCCACCGGTACACTGTGCTCCGCATTCGATAATATGGCCTGCCAAGCTACCTTGAGCTAACTTATTGTAATCATCCATTGGCCATTTAAATTCATGAATTAATGCACCTAAAACAACCGCACTATCGACCACTCGACCAGTAATAATAATATCGGCATTTTCTTCAAGGGCAGTAGCAATTCCCGGGGCACCAAGGTAGGCATTCATGCTGACTAGCATCGAAGGAATAGGCGCGCCTGTATTTATTTCTGTGATGCCATCTTTAGTGTAATTATTTTTCTGCGGAAGAATGTTATCGCCAGTGACGACGGCTATTTTGAGTTCAATGCCGGCATTGTCAGCGGCTTGTTGCAGGGCATTCCTGCAGGCTTCAGGGTTTACACCTCCTGCATTACTGATGACTTTAATGCCTTTGCTTTTTATCTCTGTGAGCAGAGGCGTCATGACTGTTTTGACAAAGTCAGTGGCGTAACCCGCATTAGGGTCTTTCATTTTCTGGCCTGCCATGATCGACATGGTAATCTCTGCCAGGTAGTCAAACACCAGATAGTCGATGTTACCTTTAGCAACCAGTTGAGCGGCGGCTGTTTCTGTATCACCCCAAAAAGCAGATGCACAGCCAATACGTATTTTTTTTGTGTTAGCGCTCATGTGGTATTTTCCCGCTAGTGTAATTTTATTTTAGTGTTGTATTTGATGAGTAGTACGATACCTTAGAAAAACAAACCAAGCAAGCGCTTGGTTTGTAAAAATTATCTATTGTCGTTAGTATGATCTAGAGGGTTATCCGAAATAGCTTTTCAAAATTTGCGTTTGTTTGAGCACCAGCGAGTTTAGTAAATTTTGAAAAGCTATTTCGGATAACCAGTACGAGCAGGTAGAATAGCCGGATCAGTCGGTATTTAGTTTTTATAAGGAAGAAATAGCTTGAAGTCTGAGTTGGAAATATTGGTAGAAGAAGGTTATGTAACCAACCCTGAAAGTGCACGTGGTCGCTTATTGGTTAAAGCCGCTCACCTGTTTAAAAAGAAGGGCTATGAGCGAACTACGGTACGAGATCTGGCTAATGAAATCGGTATTCAGTCAGGTAGTATTTTTCACCACTTTAAAACCAAAGAAGAAATACTCAAAGCAGTAATGGAAGAAGCCATTCGCTATAACACCGCTCGCATGGTTCGAGCGTTAGAGGCATCAGACTCTACAAAAGAGAAGCTACTAGAGCTTATCAAGTGCGAGTTAACCTCGATTACAGGCCTGACGGGTGAGGCTATGTCCGTTTTAGTTTACGAATGGCGTAGTTTAACGGAAGAAAGTCAGGTTCATATTTTATCGCTTAGAGATATCTATGAAAAACTTTGGCTAGATGTTCTGAGCCAGGCAAAAGTAGAAGGTATTGTATCGGGAGATATATTTACATTACGTCGTTTTTTAACGGGGGCACTTAGTTGGACGACCACCTGGTTTGATGAGGCTGGAGGTCTGTCGCTTGATGATCTGGCGGAGCAGGCGCTTTTATTGGCAGTGAAGTAACCGCATGTTAATAAACGTTCTGATGTGTTACTTTTTAACCACTTATCCATCGTAATCTGACTTCTTGTCTATACTTGTTTGTAACAATAACGAATTATTACAACAAGAAAATAAGAGGTCTACGCGTTGCCTACGCGGTTCATTAGTTATTTAACCCTACTGTTGGCGGTATTGCTGAGCTCAATTGTGGCTCCGTTCGCCTATGGGTCATCAACAATCCCCCATAGCACCATAAAGCTACAGCTTAATACACAGTTGAAGCAGCTTGGTTCTAGCGTTTATTACCTGAGAGATGTTGAAGATAAATATACTGTCGAAGCGTTAATCAAAGGTGAGGCTGATGATCAGTTTTTTCAAATTGACAAATCTCGTGCAAATTTTGGTTTTGATCAATCAGTTTATTGGATCAAGTTTAGAGTGCGATATCAAACGCGTCGTTCTGATTTACCGAAAGACTGGTGGTTGGAGTTTGAGTACCCTTTACTAGATAAAGTAGATGCTTACATCGTGTCTGAAGACGGCTCCTTTACTAAGAGCATTAGCGGTGACCAGCGCACATTTAAAAATAATCCTTTTGCTTACCCTCATGCAGTTTTTAATGTTCAGCTATTGCCGGGTGAAACCAAATCGTTATTTATCAGAATAGAAAGTGATAGCTCTAAGCAGCTAGGTCTTAACTTATGGTCGTCTACCACCCTTATTAACCATATATCTCATGAGCGTCTTCAACAAGGTGCTTTTTTTGGCATTATGCTAATTATGACGCTTTATAACTTGTTTGTTTTTGTTTCAATAAAAGATAGGGCTTATCTTTATTATGCTTTAGCTATAGGTTCCTTTTTGGTGGGCCAGAGTTCTATTGGGGGTCTTGTCTGGCAGTATATTGACTGGAAAGACTACACTTGGAATAACACCCTTACACCACTTGCGCTTAATATAACCTGGGCGTTTCTAATGCTTTTCTCTCGTGCGTTTTTACAGACTAAAACTCGTGCACCTATGATGGATGCGATGATAAAGTTCTGTGTTGTCGCCTCGCTTTGGTTAGCGGTTATTACATTAATGACTGATTATGATTTTAGTATTCAGTTGTCGACCCGTGTGGTTATTTTCTATGCCTTCATCTTGAGTGTCATCGGTATTTTATTATGGCGACGTGGGCATAGAGCAGCGAGATATTATACCTTTGCATGGATTGGCTACATGGTGGGTGTGATGTCTTCTTTGCTATACCTGTTTGGTGTTCTCCCCTATAACTATTTTACAAGTAATGGTTTTCAATTAGGCGCCTTTGCTAATGTATTGCTTCTTTCACTTGCCTTGGCTGATCGAATTAATACACAAAAACGACAAACAGAATTTGCTCGCAGAAAAGCGTTGATAGCGCAAAAGCAAGCGGTAGACGCCAATGAGCGTGCCGTAGCTCACCTTAACAAATTTCAAACGCTGTATGAAAATGCGTCTGAAGGTATTTTTCAATGCACTTTAGATGGACGCTTTATGAGTGCAAACCCAGCCTTGGCTCACTTGTTTGGATATGACTCAGCAGATGCCATTGTTCTTGGGGTTGAGAATATTGCAAATGATTGTTGTTTTAATGCAGAAGATAGATACAGCTTTGAGTCTCAGATTTTATCGCATGGAAGAGTGACTGCGTTTGAGTCGCAATATAAACGAAGTGATGACTCCCTGTTTTGGGGCAGTAGCTCTGCGCGGATTGTTCGCAATAAAAAGGGAGAACCTGCCTATTTAGAAGGCTCTATTATTGATATAACTGAACGTGTAGAACGAGAAAGAGCTGAGCGAGAACGAGAGGCCGCAGAAGCATCTACTTCAGCAAAAAGTGAATTTTTGGCTAATATGAGCCATGAAATACGTACTCCAATGAATGCGATAATTGGTTTTTCAACCTTAGCGCAAAAAACTGATCTTACGGTTAAGCAGCGTGATTACATTAGTAAAATTGAGAATTCATCTACATCGCTGTTAGGGATTATTAATGACATCCTGGATTTTTCTAAAATTGAAGCGGGTAAGCTAGATTTAGAGCAAGTGCCTTTTGATATTTACGATGTCATTAATGATTTGGTCACCGTTTTGTCCCATCGCTCCGCTGATAAGAAGCTGGAATTGGTGGTAAGTGCTGAACATGGTATTCCAGCAGGCTTGGTAGGGGATGCGCTACGCCTTGAGCAAGTGTTAGTTAATCTGACCAATAATGCCATTAAATTCACAGAAGAAGGGGAGGTTGTTGTTCGAATTACAGAAATACAATCGCTTGAAGATAAGGTGCAGCTACAGTTTTCAGTTAGTGATACGGGCATAGGGCTTACCAAGGCTCAGCAACAAAAGTTATTTAAACCATTTTCTCAGGCAGATGGCTCAACAACACGGCAGTATGGTGGAACAGGGCTGGGTTTAAGTATTAGTAAGCAATTGGTTGAGATGATGGAAGGTGAAATATGGGTAGAGAGTAAAGAAGGAGAAGGTAGTACTTTCTCTTTTAATGCTTGGTTTGAACTTCAAAAAGATAAAGTACTTGCAGATATTTATGCTGGAAAAGCGCTTAAAGAGTTACGGGTATTGCTAATTGATGATAAAGACGCCGGGCAGAATGCGATGCTTGAAATATTATCATCATTCCAATGTAAAGCAGATTGGATACAGCCTGATTTTACTTTGATTGAAAAGCTAACAAATGAAGTGAAAGAACCTATATATGATGTGGTGATTGTTGACCGGCAGCTGAATGCAATGAGAACAATCGATGCCGCAGTCGGTATTCGAAATATACCCGTATTTGCTGAAACGCCGATTATTGTTATGGCGCTTTCAAATGAAGAAACACTGATTGAAGAGTCAGAGAATTACTATTTTTATCCGATGATTAAACCCGTAACACCTTCACTATTACTTGACTCCATGCAAGATATTTTGGGTTTCACCGGGCAAAAACGTACCAGACGACAAGATTTGGATGACCTTGAAGAATCACTCAAACAATTAGCGGGTCGACGTGTCTTACTGGTAGAAGATACGCCATTTAATCAGGAAATCGCGACGGAGTTTTTGAAGCAAATAAATATTGATATTGAGCTGGCCCAGAATGGGCAAGAAGCCGTTGATTTCTTATCCTATGATACTAATGTTCAGTCGGTTTCAGCCATACTGATGGATGTACAAATGCCCATAATGGATGGCTTTGAGGCTACCCGACGAATCCGGAATCAGCTGGGTTTAAAATCAATTCCAATTATTGCCATGACCGCTAATGCAATGAAAGGCGATAAGCAAAAATGCTTAAATGCAGGCATGGACGATTACATAAGCAAACCTGTTGCTCAGGAGGTTCTGTATAGCATGTTAGTGAAATGGATTTCACCTGAAAAAATTGAAACAGAAGAAAAGACAGATCTAGAGTCTGATGTTCCTTGTTTGGATTTTACCGCCGCATTAGCTCAAATGGGTGGAAATCAAGACATGCTTAAGCGAATGTTAATGCGTTTTAAAGAAGAGCAGGAAGACGCAGTGCTACAGATTATTGAAGCTTATGATGATGGTAATGCAGAGCTGGCTCACAGGCTAGCTCATTCCCTCAAGGGAATCGCCGCTAGTATTTCTGCAGAGCCACTTCGTTTTCATGCCGCAGAGCTGGAAGACGCTATTGAATGTGGTGCGTTATCGACCCATGTTGAAAAATTATTTTTTAATGCAGATACCGCACTTAAAGAGACTTTAAGTTACATTGCCCAACGGGAAGAGGTTGCAACATGAATACAGATACCACCGACTCAGCGATGGAAGAATATATTGAAGAGAGAAGAGTCGCTTCAGGTGAAGATGAACAGCAGCTAAGCATTTTATTTGGTACCTATGCCGATATTATGTTCATACTATTGCCGTTTTTTGTGATCTCTATTTTTAAATTATGGCAGAGTGATATGAAATCTATTCTCTCTAGTTATGATTTATCAATGGCAGCGGCTATTTTAGGGGGCCTGTCTATTGTTAAGTTTATAATGGGCTTGATGATAGACCCTAAAATGCTTCAGCATAAAGAACGTATCGTGTTTTTGATTTCGGCTACTGTGTTTCTGGTATTAGTGCCTGGCTTGCTTTTTTCTGTACTAGTGATGATGGCAGACCCCGTGCCACCGTTTGCCTTGTTTGTGCAGCCTTTGCTATTGGTGTTAGGGATTATTGCTTACTCAGGGTCAGTGATTTCAACCAATGCATTGTTGTATAAAGGTAACAAGTAACAAGTTAGAAAAGTGGAAAGTGAATCTCTGGCTTTTTCTTCGTTGTGGCTTTATCAATCACTCTCCCCATGCGAAGTAGTGTGTTCTCTTCCCATGGCCGCCCCATTAGTTGAACGCCAATCGGAAGCCCGTTTTCTGAATAGCCTGCATTAACAGTTAATGCAGGTAGACCTGTGAGATTACCTGCTGTCGAAAAACGCATAATTTCTGTTAATGCAGACAAATTTGATTCACCTGCAGGCAAGGCTTTGTTATTAATTTTAGGAGCTGTAATAGCAGATGAAGGTGTGATAATAACGTCAACATCTTCGAAGGCCTCCATAAAGGCTTTAATCGCCAAACCTCTTACTTGTTGTGCTTTTACATAATCTGTAGCAGTAAATGTTGATGCAATGGCCAGGTTGATGCGTGTATCTAGTGCAAATCGACTGGTATCTTTGCCATATTCCTCACTCATTGCTGTTAACATTTCACTGGCAATGGTCACCGCATGAGCAATGCGTTGTGCATCAAGGTTTTTAATAATAATTTCATGTCGGGTCGCCCCTTGGTTTTCAAGTATCTTGAGCGCATTAGTGCAATGCTCAGCCACTTCTTCATCTGCATGTTTAAACCAAGGGGTAAAAATACCGACTCTAAGGCCTGTTAAGTCATCGTTTAAGTAATCTTTCAAATGTAAGTTGGGTTGTTCTGTTGATGTCTCGTCTTTTGTGTCAGGTCCCGACATTAAGCTGTAACCCAGTGCCACATCATCAACGGTTGCACCTATAGGTCCAACATGAGCAACGCTCCAGCAAAGAGGGGCTGCACCAAACTCGCTTACTCTACTCCAGGTTGCTTTTAAACCGGATACACCGCATAAAGCTGCAGGTATACGTACGGAACCACCACCATCAGCCCCTATAGCCAACGGGCAAAGGCCGGCTGCCACGGCAGAAGCTGACCCGCTGGATGAGCCTCCTGTATGGTGAAGAGGGTTATAAGGGTTACGGCAAACACCATGGTGAGGGTTGCCTCCCGTGACGCCAATACCGATTTCATGCATATTGGTCTTGCCTATCAATAGTGCACCGGCGGCACGAACTCGTGCCACAACGGTAGCATCTTCTGAGGCTGAGTTATCTTTCCCAAAAATGGCCGTGCCCACAGAGGTTGCATAAGGCACCATGTCGAGTTCATCTTTCACTGCAACAGGTACACCGTCTAATACACTATAAGCTTTGCCTTCTTCTATTCGTTTCTTAGAGGCTTCTGCTTGTCTGAGAATATCTTGCTCATTGGAATTTATAATGGCTCGTAATGGTAATTTTCCATCGTTAGAGGCTTTAATTGCTTTTATAACGTGTTTAGCAACTTCCACCGGTGTTGTTGTTCCATTACGGTAAGCTGTTGCAAAGTCGAATACGTTTTGAAAGCGAAACCCAGGATTATCAAGTGTAGGGTGGAGGCTGAACTCAAGGATACTGAGGGTTTCTTTAGCGTTGGCCGCAGACATAGAGCGACCTTTGCTATATTTAGGTGTCATTATGGGAGCATCATCAAGAACCAATGCTCTAAGTTTATCGACACCGGCTTCTTTAATAAGGGGGCTTTCAAGGAGTTTTCTGGAATAACCATTTTCAAGTAAGGAAACCAGCGTTTTTAATGGAACTCCCCAGAGGCGAGGAACTCTAATAGATTTTAGGTCGTAAGGCATAATGAGGGGCTGCTTTAATGTTGATGGTCTAAACTTACAGAAATAGAACAGTTAAATCTGTTATTTGGTTTAGAATAGACCTAATTACCTGATTACGCTAAGTTCTGCAGACTCAAAATAGGGTGCTTATGTTGTTATTTTTTTTAGGTTCACAATTTTCACGGCTCTTACGAGTAACCTTTTCTGTATTTATGTTTGCCGCTATTTTGTCGGGCTGTGGCGGGGGCGGGTCTTCATCGGGTACGCCAGATACCATAGCTAATCCAGCGCCTGAGCCTGAAGTGGTCCCAGCTCCTACAACGTTTAGTGTATCAGGAGCGATTCAAATACCTACAGGTTCTTTGGCTGATAATGACGTAATGAAGCTAAGTGCCGTGTTGTCTCCAAACAACAATTCTATTGTCACGGCTCAAGCAATTATCAACCCCTCAACGACAGGAGGGTATGTGAGTTCTGCTGCTGGCATTTATCAAGATAATAGCTTCTCTTACGATGCCGATCCTGTTGATTTCTACGCAGTATCTTTACTTAAAGACCAGGTTATTACATTGGTTAACTTTTCTGCAGAATCGAATAGCTCAGCGTCAGCTCAAAATACGATATTAAGGTTAATAGGCTCTGATGGCGTGACGGTTGTAAATTCATCAAGCCCAACCCCTGATAGCAAATCGATGAATATTACAACTTCAAGTGATTATTTTATTGAAGTACGAGCTGATCAAGGGCCTACTCTCTACTTGTTAACGGTTTCTCAGGGAGTGGCTACAACGAATCAAACATTACTTATGGCTGCTGATTTTGTGCCAGGTGAAGTGCTAGTTAAATTAAAAGAGTCAGATACTGAATCGTTTTCATCAAAGTCTACATTAACTTATAGTCAAGCTAATGATCGAGCAAAAACACAATTGGAGCTGATCGAGGGCTTGTCTCACCTTGGTGGAAGCTCAAAGCATGGAATGAGAATGAAAATAGATTTATCTGTTCCTCGTTCTGTAATGGCTCACTCGTCAGTGAACGAGCAGGCATGGCCTAATGAGACTCAACAAAAGTGGGAGACCTTAACGTATATTGAGTCACTTAAAGCTCGTGATGATGTGGAATGGGCTGAACCCAATTATCTAAGAAAAGCATTTGCTGTCAGTGATAACCCTGCTTTTAGCGCGCAGTGGCATTACCCTTTAATTGAAGTTCCGGCTGCCTGGTCTGTTTCTACTGGAGCAGGTGTTACTGTTGCGGTTATTGATACCGGCATTGCCTCTACTCATGTAGATTTAGCGAACAACATTGTTCCAGGTTATGACTTTGTATCTATTATATCTATTGCTGGAGATGGTGATGGAATTGATAGCAACCCAGAAGATATGGGAGGAAGCTTTCATGGATCTCATGTCGCAGGAACAGTAGCTGCAGTCAATAATACAGAGGGTGGTGTCGGTGTTGCCTATGACGCTAATATCATGCCTTTACGAGTTTTAGGCGTTGATGGATCTGGTGCTGATGCCGACATTGCAGAGGCAATCTTATTTGCTGCGGGGGAGCCAAATGCAAGTAATACGCTACCTGCACAGAGTGCCTCGATAATTAACTTGTCTTTGGGGGGGGCGGGATTTTCCAACTCATTACAGTCTGCCATTGATACTGCTGTAGCTAAAGGTGTTATTGTAATAGCCGCGGCAGGTAATGAAAATTCATCTACAGCGTTTTATCCAGCTGCTTTCTCAAACGTTATTTCGGTTAGTGCTGTTGGGCAGACTAAGGACTTGGCACCATACTCCAATTTTGGTAGCACTATTAGCGTTGCCGCTCCCGGGGGAAATATGCAGCAAGATGCAAATGGTGATGGTAATGTCGATGGCGTTTTAAGTACGGTTAATGCAAACTCTTATGCTTGGTTTGAAGGAACATCGATGGCTGCTCCTCATGTGGCAGGGGTTGCAGCACTTATGAAATCAGTAGATGTAGGGTTAAATGCTTCAGCATTTAAATCAAAGCTCGAATTGGGGCAGTTAACTGATGACCTTGGTGAAGCTGGTAAGGATGACTCTTTTGGGTATGGCTTGATAAATGCCTCAAAGGCCATGGACGCTGCAGGGACTCCTATTCCTGCCTTCTTGTCTATTAATCCGCCGAGTGTCAGTTTTGATGGCTTGAATACCTCAACTGCAATATCAATGACAAAGGGGGGGAGTACCGGAACCATCGAGATAATTAGTTATAGCGATGTTGATAATAGCGACATGGTAGACGCCACCTGGTTAACGGTGACAGAGCAAAGTGTTGATGGCAATAAACTCGGTTCTTATTTAGTAACCATTGATCGTACAGGGTTACCTCTTAACTCAACTTATTTAGGCACGATAACTATTGTTTATGAAAAGGATAGTGTGCCACAGCCAAACAAAACGATTTCTGTTCTGATGACAGTCCCTGACCCCAGTAAAGTAGCAACAGTTGGCACTTTGTTTGTCGGTCTAATAGAAAGGTCGGTGCAAGAGGCAGCAGAAGATGCAATAAATCAGGGAGAGGAAGATGTTCTTATTGAAATCTTTGACTTCCAGGCAGCAGTTGAAAATCAAGGAACGTATAGCTACTCATTCAATAGTATTCCCCTTGGTGATTACTATGTTTTTGCTAGTACAAATATGGATCAAGATGGCATTGTAAGTGACAATGGTGAAGCGCAAGGGGACTATCCTGTTGTAGGTGATCCTACCTTGATTACTGTAAGTGATGCTGACATTGCCGGGCTGAACTTTACGGTAAGCTATTTAAATTTTGTAGAGGGACAGTCAACTGAGGAAAATGCTAAGCCAAAAGTAATCCGCATGATTCCCGGTGCATTTCTACCAGGTAGTAGCGTGAATAAATCTCAGAATATTCAAAAGCAGAATTAATTGGGCGAGAAGCTCGAGTACTGCTTTAATCTATTGATAGCCATCGCGGCTCTAAGCCGCGATGAGGCCTTTCGCCCTTATATTACTTATACTCACCACGACGAGAAGCTTCTAAATACTTCTGATAACGCCCGTCATCCTTTAGCTTCTTAAGACCTCGGTTAAACGCATCTACCAAAGCTTGAGCGTTAGGTGCTTTCTTTGAAATAATGACAGAGTATTTACGTGATTTAAGCGTTTTTGGATGCACAGCGAGTTGCTCTGTCATGCCTAATTTATTAATACTTTCGTGACCAACCTCTGTATCTTCAAGAACAATGTCTAAGCGGCCTGCAGCCAGTTTTTTATAATTCCCTACATCTTTACCAATACGTTCGATTTTAAGAACGCCTTGTTTTTCCAGTTCTTCAATACCGTATGCGTAGCCAATAACACCACCCATTTTGTATTTTTTAAGATCAGCTGGCTCATTCCATTCAATGGGATTACTTTTATTATAGAAGAGAGAAGTACCCAGTTCAGCTACGGTGTCTGAATAAAGAAAGTCTTTAGCCCGGTCATCGTTATAACCCCAAATGAGTGAGCCTTGGTATTTACCTTCTTTAGCATCTTCAAACCCTCGCTTCCAAGGCAAAAACACATAATCCACCTCAATGCCTTCTTCAGCGAATGCTTCAGATACAATGTGAGACATATAACCAGAATGCTTAAGGTCTTTAGATAAATAGGGAGCCCACTCGCCATTGGCCAAGGTTATTTTCTCAGCGGCATTAACGGTGGAAGATAGTGCGAAAATAAATATCAGAACGAGTCGTAACATGTCATTTTCCTTCTTGTTTTATGATGATAATTTTATTATGAATGTTGTAAAATCAGATATTGCTAAAGCCCTATCAGGTCAACTGATAGGGCTGCGGTTAAGGAGGGTAGGGCTAAGTGCTAAATTTTAAACTGGCCTAATTGTTCTCTGATCTGTTGGGCTAGCTCATCTAAACGTGCACAAGAGTTCTCAGTGTTTATAGCGCCTGTAGCCGTTTCATCGGCCACATCAGATATTCGGGTAACACTTCGGCTTATTTCTTCACTAACGGCGGTTTGTTCTTCAGAGGCACTGGCTATTTGGGTATTCATATCGTTGATGGTTGATACCGCTGATACAATATCTGCCAGAGACTTATCGGTTTTATTTACTTCTTTAACGGTGCTTTCGCCATTTTCTTTACTGCTTTCCATAACCGTTACCGCGCTTCTTGCTCCGGTTTGCAACCGACCAATCATTTCTTGAATTTCTTCAGTGGTTGATTGGGTCTTGCTGGCCAGTGAGCGAACTTCATCCGCTACTACTGCAAACCCACGACCTTGCTCTCCTGCGCGAGCCGCCTCAATGGCTGCATTAAGCGCCAGTAAATTGGTTTGTTCAGCAATGCCTTGAATAACTCCGACCATTGAGGTGATATTACCTACATCATTTTCAAGGTCATTGATTACACGCGCCCCGTTATCAATCTCACTAGCCAAGTGGGCAATCGCTTTAATAGTATCTGCAACTACAGACTTTGCGGTAGATGCTTCTTCATCAGCATTCTGAGCGGCCTCAGCGGCCTCGGCTGCATTCTTAGAAACTTCATGAGCTGTGGCACTCATTTCATTAATGGCCGTTGCCACCTGCTCTGTTTCGGTACTTTGTGTTTGAACGCCCTGGCTGGTTTTCTGTGCCACCTCTACCAGTTCTTGAATAAGTTCAGACATATTGGTCATGGAGCCCACAACTTGCTGTACCAAAATCTGAATTTTATCTACAAAGTTATTAAAATGATTTGATACCGCTCCAATTTCATCTTGTCTTCTAGCGGTCAGGCGTCGAGTAAGGTCGCCTTCTCCTTGAGATATGTCGCTCAGTGCAGCACTCACTTCATCGAGAGGGCGGATGACAATTTGTTTAAGCAGTATAGTAATAGTCGCGACCAGTAAAATAACCATGATAATAACTTGAGCCACGGTGCGCATTAACGCTTGGTTTAGCAGGTCTTTAATAGCGCTATCATCAACTAATAGAATCACGCGCCCTACTTTATTGAGTACACCTGAGTCATCAAACTTTAGAGGGAGTTCTTTAACTATCCCCAAATCATCAGGTAAAACGGAATCTGCGACTTCGCCTAAGTCATCGGTCATTCGCCCGAGTACTAGTTTTTTGTTATCAAAAACAAAAACGCCTTTTATTTCACTGGCACTCACTTCAGATTCGACAATGCTGATCATCTGATCCGTTTCAAAGTTCCACAGTGTCGCAGGTAGGCTTTGAGTTAAGCGCCCCATTACTGCGTCTGTTTGTTTGTCTAACGAGGCGTGCAGTGCTGAGCCGGTTTCTGACTGGTTATAAGCGCCAAAAACAGCGAGCAATACAATAACCAGTAAACTGGTGAGTAAATTGAATCTAAAACTGAGCGAGTTTTTCACAGATGAACCTCTATCTGTTTTATCATTATTTTATCCTTGCTGCGGTGAAGTTTGTTACTTTCACCATTATTGCCAATCCTTTAGGCCATACTTATCTAGAATTTGTTGTAGCCCGCCAAGTTGACGAAGCTTCTTAGCCCCTTACATCGACCTGAGCCAGTAATTCTTTACGAAAATATCCGAAAAAGTAATTAAATCATAAGATTTAATATAGCTAATAGTTTGATTCTTGCAATTTGTAGAGGAAGAAAATGAATCTCTCTGCTAGCTTTATGAGAGCGAAACCTAACTGATATTTATCTCTATTTGTTTTCGGTAGTAGTTTAGCTGAATTACTACCGCTTCTTTGTTGCCTTTTCAGTGTAATTCGATAAGCTAGACCTGTTTACACACCTAATAATATGTATGACATAACAGGGTTCCTTTTCCAACGCTTATGACAGATAACAATTACAACGCAGACTCCATCGAAGTATTAAGTGGCCTTGATCCGGTGCGTAAGCGCCCTGGCATGTATACCGATACCACTCGGCCTAATCACCTTGCCCAAGAGGTTATCGATAACAGTGTTGATGAAGCACTGGCTGGTCATTCCACAAAAATAGATGTGGTTCTTTATGAGGATGGCTCGTTATCGGTGTCTGATGACGGACGCGGGATGCCTGTTGATATACATTCAGAAGAAGGGGTTCCCGGTGTAGAGTTGATCCTTACACGTTTGCATGCGGGTGGTAAGTTTTCTAATGACAATTATGCTTTTTCAGGCGGGCTTCACGGAGTAGGGGTGTCAGTCGTTAATGCTCTGTCTACCCAGCTGGAAGTGTTGATTAAGCGAGATGCTAAACTTCATCGAATTACCTTTGCTGATGGAGAAAAAACCTCTGACCTGGAAGTGATCGACACAGTAGGCAAACGAAACACAGGAACGATTGTTACCTTTCATCCTGACCCGAAATACTTTGATTCCGCAAAATTTTCCCTGAGTCGTCTTCGCCATGTACTGCGAGCCAAGGCCGTATTGTGCCCAGGCCTGAACGTAACCTTTTTGAATAAAGCAACTGGGGACAAAGACGAGTGGTATTACGAAGATGGTTTGAATGACTATCTTAAACTTGCAACCAATGAATATGAAACCTGTCCGGCTGAACCTTTTACCGGTTCTATGAAGGGAAATACTGAAGCCGCAGACTGGGCTGTACAGTGGTTACCTGAAGGTGGCGAACAAATACAGGAAAGCTACGTAAACTTAATACCGACTGCACAAGGCGGCACACACGTAAATGGTCTGCGTACAGGGCTTTTGGAAGCCATGCGAGAGTTCTGTGAGTTCCGTAATTTACTTCCTCGAGGTATTAAATTAAGCCCTGAAGATATCTGGGATAAGTGCTGTTACGTATTATCAGCCAAATTGCAAGAACCTCAATTCTCTGGTCAAACCAAAGAACGATTATCTTCACGTGAGGCGGCTGCTTTTATTTCTGGTGTAGCAAAAGATGCCTTCAGCTTATGGCTAAACCAGCATACAGATGAAGCTGAGCGGCTTGCTGAAGTGTGCATATCTAATGCTCAGCGTCGTTTAAAAGCTAGTAAAAAAGTAGCGCGTAAGAAAGTAACCAGTGGCCCTGCATTACCGGGTAAATTGGCAGACTGTTCTGGCTCAGATGCTATGCGTTCTGAGCTGTTTTTAGTGGAAGGTGATTCTGCCGGAGGCTCAGCCAAGCAGGCACGAGACCGTCAAGATCAAGCCATTATGCCTTTGCGGGGTAAAATCCTAAATACATGGGAAGTAGATTCAGATCAGATTCTAGCGTCTCAGGAAGTACATGATATATCTGTAGCCATTGGTGTAGACCCTGGTGCAGTTAATTTAGAATCACTTCGCTACGGAAAAGTCTGCATACTCGCCGATGCTGACTCGGATGGACTACACATCGCGACCTTGTTATGTGCACTTTTCCTAAAACACTTCAGACCCTTGGTTGCAGCAGGACACATATATGTTGCGATGCCTCCATTGTATCGAATCGACATTGGTAAAGAAGTCTTTTACGCACTAGACGAAAGCGAGCGACAAGGCATTCTTGATCGCATTGCAGCAGAAAAAAAACGAGGCAAAATTCAGGTTACCCGATTTAAAGGTCTGGGTGAAATGAACCCACTGCAACTCCGTGAAACAACCATGGCTCGCGATACTCGTCGTTTAGTGCAATTAAGCATTGAAGACGAAGACGGCACCGATGAACTTATGGATATGTTGCTCGGTAAGAAAAGAGCGTCTGATCGTAAAAGCTGGTTAGAAGAGAAGGGGGATATGGCTGAGGTTTAGGTGTGATGTTAAATTATGGTTTGTTGAACTGATAAATAAACTGAGAACATATAAGTCATATTGCATAAAATATTGAAGTATATTTTTAAATAAGTACTTTAATAACAGTGTGATATAAAAATTATCAAACTGATAAATAAACTGAGAAATATGATCTCTACTTTCGCTATGGAGCCGATGCTGCCGTCGGACTCTGCAATCGATAAATCAGATTTGCCTGACCTGGCACTCGATCTTGAGCGAAAGGCTGCAATGCTAAGTGGAATGGTAAAACCTGCTACCGCAGCTGTTCTTGAAGGGCATATGTGTGTAATTAATTCTTACTACTCAAATCTAATTGAGGGCAATAGCACACATCCAAGAGAAATTCGTAAAGCCATGCAAGGGGATTATGACTTAGACCCCGTAAAGCGAGATTTACAATTAGAGTCGTTAGCGCATATTAATGTTCAGCAACAGCTTAATAAGCTCGATATTTCTTATGAATACTTATTGACAGAAGAGTGCTTTCTCGATATTCATCGAATGTTTTACGCAGACATTCCTGATAATTTACGTAAAGTTGTAAGTGATTCGGGTAAAACATTAAACGTCATGCCAGGTGAATTTCGAATTGAAGATGTTCAAGTAGGAAGACATGTACCGCCCGCTTGTAATGATATTTCACTATTTATCAGGCGTTTTTCGGAGGCTTATCGTCTCGACTGGTTACGTGGTCAAAAACGCGTTATTGCGGCAATGTCTGCACATCATCGATTTGTATGGATTCATCCCTTTTTGGACGGTAATGGACGTGTTGGACGGCTCCATACGGATCTTTTTTTGAGGTCTATAGGTATTGGCGGGTATGGTATTTGGTGTTTAAGTCGAGGGCTTGCTCGTTCGAATGTAGAGTATAAATCTGCACTTGCGCTGGCCGATCACCCTCGGCAAGGGGATCGGGATGGACGAGGTGCATTATCTGAAAGTAACCTAGTTTCCTTTTGTGAGTATATGATCAAGACGGCAATTGATCAGGTGGAATACATGACCGATATGCTCGATCTACAAGGAATGGAAAAACGAATACGTGCTTATGTTGGTGACAGAGCTAAAGGGTTGATACGAGGAGTGAACGGCTTGCGTCCAGAGGCCTCAAGGTTGCTAGAGCGTGCTTTCTTACTTGGAGAGTTTCCAAGATCTGAAATTGCTGAAGTGAGCGGCCTGAGTTTGGCGACTGCCCGAAAATTAGTTCAACAATTAAAAGAAGAAGGTCTCCTGACTGAGACTAGCTCACGATCGCCTCTTCGTTGGGCAATCCCTGAGCATGCCGAACGTTATTACCTGCCAGAGCTTTCGCCCATATAATTTTTTCACTGCCTCTTGCAAGATATTTGATTCCTAAACATCCCTTGGACGGTTCATTCCAAACCGTTGCACTACACTTCCTTTTTCCCAGCTTAAAAGCCGAGACATCATGGTAGTTAAGAGCAGGGAAAAAGCTAATCTTCCCCAAAATATACCAGAAAGATGTGCCCCTAGAACCATAATCAACAGCGTGTCTTCTATCAGGCTATGACATAAAGCCAGCAGTGCCATGGCAATAAAAATATCTTTACTTGAGAGTAAGCCAGACTCGGCTTCTTTAATTAGAAGCCCTCCGCCAAAGCTCAGGCCTAGCGTTATGCCTATAATCGTAGTGTTTGAAGCGTGCTTGCTTAGCCCGAGTAATGAAAGTAACGGACTAAGTAGCCAGTGCATTAGCCTTTCTATATGCAGCCATTTAAGCAGGCGTAGCAAGGTTATTAATGCACTTATGATTACTAAAACCATCAATAGCGTTTTTAATTGTTCTAGCCCCCAATCAAGCAAACTTAGGTCAGCTAGTTCTGGTTGCCAGATTAACTGATTTGGTTGTTGAAGGTAGCCTCCTGTTTTGTAGAGAAGATTTAAAATGGCACCGAAAATCAGTGCCCCAAAAATACGAATAGCTAATGTCGCACGTAACCTTACACCTGCTTTTTTAGCTATCGCAGCCTCCACGGGAAGGGCGTGGGCAATCAACATCATACAACCGAGTACGGTTACCTGAGATACAGTTAAAGTCTCCGATGCTGCTAATTCAAAGAACACCACCATACCGCCATAAATGTTGGTTAGCAGGGTTGTTGCCCATACAATGCCCATGCTACTCGGTAAACCAACCAGTTTCATGACAGGGCCAAGAAGTTCTGCGATCCAACCAATAGCGCCTATAAGTGCTAAAACCTTAACCACCAATAGTGCCGGCACCATTATCTTCAGAAGTGTGATATACACATGAACAACATCCTTAACAATAGATGTTGTTTCTTGAACAATGAGTTGTCGAATTGTTTTGTGGGTTTTAGTCATAAGTGTGCCACCGTTGAAACTTATTACCCTTGCTGAAGGTGCTTAAACTGGAGTTCAACAAGTCTCTGATAAAGCTCACTGGTCTCCATTAATGACTGGTGAGTCCCTGCATCTTCAAGTTTTCCATGGTCGAGCACAGCAATTTTATCGGCATGTTGAATGGTTGATAAGCGATGGGCAATAATCAGCGTTGTTCGCCCTCTCATGAGCTCTTTTAAGGCTTGTTGAACATGATGTTCGCTTTCGCTATCAAGAGCGCTGGTGGCTTCATCCAGTAATAAAATTTCTGGGTCTTTTAATATGGCCCTTGCAATGGCAATACGCTGTCTCTGACCTCCTGATAGCCTCACGCCACGTTCCCCTAAAAAGCTCTGGTAACCTTCAGGTAGTTTCATAATAAATTCGTGAGCATGGGCTTTTTTTGCAGCCTCTATAACTTCTTCATCACTTGCATTTGGCCTTCCGTAGCGAATGTTATGAAATACGTCGTGACTGAAAAGCGCGGGTTGTTGAGGGACAAGCGCCATTTTTTGGCGAAGGTCATCAGGATTAATTTGGCGAATATCGACACCCCCAAGAGTAATTGAACCGGATTGAGGATCATAAAAGCGTTGCATCAACTCAAATAGAGTGGTTTTACCTGCGCCTGAAGGGCCTACCAGCGCCAAGACTTTGCCTTGCTCTGCTGTAAGAGAAAGTCCTTCTGTTGCTGGCTGGTCAGGGCGAGAAGGGTAATTAAATGTAACTTTTTCGAATTGAATCTCGGGCGTTAA
>Ga0105351_1000183_pt1 | contig 28997 bp, 25 predicted proteins | sample EN4Hudsemesocosm_FD_83662 | JGI IMG/M metagenome (GOLD analysis project Ga0105351, IMG submission 83662) | Methane-oxidizing microbial communities from mesocosms in the Hudson Canyon - EN4B Hudson Canyon | ecosystem: Environmental > Aquatic > Marine > Cold seeps | place: Hudson Canyon... | reverse complement strand
TTTTAAACCTAATAATGAACAAGCAATAGCAGTAGCAACGCCATGTTGGCCAGCACCTGTTTCGGCAATTATTTCAGTTTTACCCATGCGTTTAGCCAGTAAAGCTTGGCCTAAAACTTGGTTCGTTTTATGAGCGCCGCCGTGTAGTAAATCTTCACGTTTAAGGTAAATTTTTGCTAAAGGATTTTTTACAATATTACGACAAAGTGTTAAAGGTGTTGGACGGCCTGCATAGTTAGTTAACAGGTTATTAAACTCTGTTAAAAATGCTTCGTCAGTTTGTGATTCAATAAAGGCTTGCTCTAGTTGCTCTAAAGCAGGTACTAGTAGTTCACCCACAAACATGCCGCCAAATTCGCCAAAATAGGCTGGCAGTGTCGTTTTATCTGCAGTTGTCGTTGTACTTTTTCTTGTACTTAAGTTGTCAGTTGTCATTTTCATAATCTCATTGTTAATGGTTATACCGCTTATAGTTTTACCTACTCGCTGTGTAACTAATAATGTCTAATGGTAGCAAAAACGTTTTTCAATTTATTGCTACATTTAATGCCTGGACTTTTTTCAACACCAGAGTTGATATCCAAACCAAATAAATCTTGGGCAACCATGTTTTCAATGGCTTGCTCGATATTGTTTTCATTAAGTCCACCCGCTAAAAAGCTCGAAGACAAATTTTGCTGGCTCTGAGCTAACAGTTGCCAACTAAATACTTCTCCGCTGCCAGCATTTTTACCATCAAGGATAATATGCTGCGCACTAGCAGGAAATTCAGGTACATCGGTTGCAACGGGAATTGCTTTCCATATTTGGCATGCAGAAGGTAATTTAGTAGCTAACTGTTCAATGTAGCTCTTATCTTCATCGCCGTGTAGCTGTACGGCACTTAATGATAATGAAGTAGCAAGTGTCACCACGTCATCAATATCGTGATTTACAAATACGCCAACATAAGAAAGTGCTGTTGCTTGTTCTATAATGTTTTTTGCTTGTTGTTCGGTAATATAACGAGGTGACTTTTTAGCAAAAATCAAACCGCCAAATTCAGCACCTGCCTCACTTGCCGCTTTAGCATGTTCAGCTTGCGTTAAACCACATACTTTATTGTGACCAAATACTAACTGTCGGCATGCTAAATCAATATCATCTTCTGCCATCACAGAACTACCCACTAAAAATCCATCAACGGCGGGTGCAAGTTCACGTACTTGGCTATTGGTGTATATGCCAGACTCAGAAATAACGATGCGATCGTCAGGCAGTGTAGGCGCAAAATCAAAAGTTCGAGAAATATCAGTGGATAAATCACGAAGGTTACGATTATTAATTCCTATAAGCTTTGCGCCTAAAGCAATGGCTCGGTCACGTTCATCTTCGGTCGATATTTCGGTTAATACCGCTAAGTTATATTGCTCGGCTACACTGGCAAGGGCTAGGTATTGTTCATCGTCTAGCACACTTAACATTAATAAAATTGCATCTGCGCCATAATAACGGGCTAAGTATACTTGGTAAGTATCAATGAAGAAGTCTTTATTCAATACGGGGCAACTTACGGTGTCAGTTACAATTTTTAAATAGTCGTAATTGCCTTGAAAGTACTTTTCATCTGTTAGTACTGAAATTGCGGCTGCGTATTTATCGTAAATTTGGCAAATGCTTTTTACGTCAAAATCAGGACGAATTAACCCTTTTGAAGGTGAGGCTTTTTTGCATTCTAAAATAAAGCCCGCATTTGGGTTTTCAGGTGTACGGCGAAGCGCAGCATACATATCTTTTGTTGATGGTGTTAACGTATCAATAAAGCTCGCGAGTGGCAGTTTGGCTTTTAAGGCAGCAACAGCATCGTATTTATCAATTACAATTTTCTCTAATACGTTAGGTAAATCATTTGGAACTATTGGCTTTGTCATTATTTTTGTTCTTCTTGATTAGATACATTTATTAATGTAGCAAGTGTTTTTTCTGCTTTTCCTGAGGCTAAAACTTCAGTTGCTATGTCTGCTGCATCTTTTAAATTATCGGCTTTATCGTGTAAATAGAGCAGAGCCGCGCAGTTAATGATCACCGCTGCATTATGTGCTTCTTCACCTTTGCCAGCTAAAATTGCTTTGATAAATTCAGCATTTTCTTGTGGCGTACCACCTTTAATCGCCTCTAAGGAATATTGCGATAAACCAAAGTCGCTAGGCGTTATCGTTTTTTCAATAAGTTGGCCATTGCTTATTTCAGTTAGTGTTGTTGCACCATGTAGCGCTATTTCGTCTAACCCGTGGCCATGTACAACCCAAGCACGTTTAACGCCAGTAAGTGTTAGCGCTTTAGCTATGGTATTAATAAGCTCTGGTATATAAACCCCTAGCAGCATAATTTCTGGTTTAGCAGGGTTAACTAATGGGCCTAAAATATTAAATAGTGTGCGTATACCCATAGCTTTTCTTACGGGAGCTGCATGCCTAAATCCTGAGTGATAGGCAGGCGCATATAAAAAGCAAATATTGGCTTGGGCTAAACAGTCACTAGCGGTTTGTGGCGACATCATTAAATTAACGCCTAGGGCTTCAAGTAAGTCGGCTGAGCCAGACATGCTTGAAACACTTCTATTACCATGTTTTGCCATTTTTAAACCACAAGCGGCAGCTAAAATGGCAGCCGTTGTTGATATATTAATGGTATTAGCGCCATCACCACCTGTGCCAACACAATCGGCAACTGGGTTTGCTTGAACCGGAAATAAAGTGGCTGATTGTCTAATAGCAACAGCTGCGCCTGCGATTTCTTCAGATGTTTCGCCTTTAATTTTTAGCGCGGTTAACACCGCTGCTAGCAGAGCCGGCTCACATTCACCTTTGATCATCTTGTCAAAAAAGTTTTCGGCATGATCTTGTGTTAAATCTTTGCCTTCAACCAATGTAGATAACGTATTTGGTAATGAATTAGACATGTGAATTTCCTTGTGCATTTGAGATGTTCTGTGTTGAAGGTTGTTTTGCGGCTAAACAAAGTAAGTGTTCAATGCTTTGCGCCAGCAGATTACTACCGTAAGTGGTTAAAATTGATTCTGGGTGAAATTGAAAGCCAATAATTGCTGCTTGTTGATGTTCTATCGCCATCGGCAATTTCTCACCGTTTTCAGTAGTGAAGTAAGCGGTTAATTCTAGTTCATCAGACATTTGTGTTGCCACCAATGAATGATATCTCGCAACGGGTAGAGGGTTAGCTATATCTTTAAATGCTCCCGCCTGATTATGCTCAATGCTCGATGATTTACCGTGAATAATCTCAGGTGCACGGCCAATAGTTCCTCCAAAGTGTTGAATAAGTGCTTGATGACCTAAACAAATACCTAACATGGGCGTATTGCCAATCGAACGCTGAATTAATTCCATTAAACAGCCCGCGTTACTTGGCTCTCCAGGCCCTGGAGATAAAACTAATAAAACTTTTTGCTTAGAATCCTGATTAGATCCTTGTTTTATTTTTTCTATTTGCTCAAGTATAAAATCAGCACTTAAGGTATTTCTATAAACAACAGGTTCAAAACCGAGCGATTGAAATTCATCAACAAGGTTATAGGTGAAAGAGTCTAGGTTGTCTAACATTACAATTTTAGTAGTGTTCTTTGTTGGTAAGCTACTCATTACTACTCTCCTCCTTGAGTTTTGCTATTAGCGAGTGATATTGCATTTAATACCGCTTGTGCTTTTTGACGAGTTTCATTAGCTTCAGCTTGTGGGTCTGAGTCATATACGACACCAGCACCCGCTTGAATTTGAGCAATGCCATTTTTAACAAAAGCGGAACGTATCACAATACAAGTATCCATTTCGCCAGTACCTGTTATGTAGCCAACAGCGCCACCATAACTGCCACGACGTTTGCCTTCAACCTTGCGAATAAGTTCAGTTGCTTTTACTTTTGGGGCGCCTGAAAGTGTGCCCATGTTCATACACGCTTGGTAAGCATGTAAGGCATCAAGTTCAAGTGATAATGTGCCACAAACACGAGAAACTAAATGCATTACATGAGAATAGCGATCAACTTTTAGTAAGTCGGCGACATGGCGCGTGCCTGCTTGGCTAACACGTGCAATATCGTTTCGGGCTAAATCAACTAACATGATATGTTCCGCCAGCTCTTTCTTATCAAGTCTAAGTTCAAGTTCAATCCGGCTATCAAGATCTAAACAAATACTGCCGTCACTGTTACGTCCTCGAGGACGAGTTCCTGCAATAGGATAAATTTCTACTTGCCGATTGTGTTGTTGATATTTTATTGCAGACTCAGGTGAAGCGCCAAAAATACAAAAGTCGCTATCTTTAAGGTAAAACATATAAGGACTTGGATTACTTATTTTTAATTCTTGATAAGCTAATTCAGTGTCTGTGCAAGGAAGATAGAAAGTGCGAGAAGGTACCACTTGGAAGATATCACCTGCGCGAATGTTTTCTTTTAAATTATTAACGATATTACAAAATTTTTCATCACTTTTATCTGTAGTCACTTCGGCGTGAACCGAATTCTTTACTGCAACATTGCCAACATTTTTACTGGTAATATTCTGAGATAAAAGCTGCTTAAAGCTAGTTACACGATCTGTAACATCACTGGAGTAACTTTCTTTTCCATCGATATTAAATACATTGGCAACTATTTCAGTAGTTTTTAACTCATGATCAATTATTACAATAGTTTCAGCCAGATAATAAACAAAATCAGGGCAAGTATTTTCACCCTCTTCAACGTCAGGTAATTTTTCACTAACCGATATCATGTCAAAGGCAAAAGCGCCACCAAGAAATACAGCAAAGGGATGACTGTTATTATTTTTTAGTTGATTAAAAAGGCGAAGACTTTCAAAAGGGTTAACTGCCATTAAACGGGAGTTTTCATCTAACTCGTCGGCAACATCTAAAAATGTAGCGGTAAGTGCTTTACTGGGAAAGTCTGAGTATTGACAATCACTGAACGTTAATTGTGCATGCTCTGCTAATTTTAATGCCGCAAAATCTATTGCTGCTAAGCCATTTTTTGATAGTGGGCTAAAAGTAACACTATTGCCATTACAAACAATTTTCACGGCTGCGTTGGTGAGTAACAGGCTTTTTAGCAGATGTTTTTTGTCAATCTCAGCCGACTCTAACAGTAGATTGTGATTCTTATCTGCACATAATAAACGGTATACGTTTAAAGGGTCGTTTTGGTAAGTGGCTGTTTCAGTTATTGTATTAACTGAACCTATTGTATTGGTTATAATATTGTTCATCGGTTTACCTTAATTATTTAATGGTTTTACTTTCGTCATCCTGCATAAATTGGCAGTAGCCACCAAATAAACCATGTTTTCACTTTTGTCATTTTTCTTATTCCTAACGTTAATAGTAATGCTATTTTAATACGAAAAAGCCCGCTTAGAGTAAGCGGGCTTTTGAAAATTCTTATATGTACAAATTTTACGTACAAACAAACATCACAACCCACCTATGTAGAGTTATGCCACCACCATTTTAATGAAATAGTTTGTATTGTTTGTATCATTATTCTTATCACCAACGTAAAATCACGTTTACATCTTAAATGTAAAATCGAATGTAAAATTTAATCCCCTATAGAAGAACCGATTATGGACCTGATGTCAACAGATGATTTTAAGCTTTGGTCAAATTTACCCGTAGGTACTCGGCTTGATTTACATAGCCACACTAAGTGCTCAGATGGTGGATTATTACCGCAAGAGTTGATAGACAGGGCGGTTAACTTTCAGTTAGATATTTTAGCTATTACTGATCACGATACAGTGGCCGCTCTTGATATTGCTAATGATTATATTGTAGAGCAAAATATTCCACTAAAATTAGTTAATGGCATTGAAATTTCAACGATATGGCATGGTTTTGAGATTCATATCGTTGGTTTAAATATTGATAAAACTTCGCCTGACTTGTTGCAATTAGTTGCCAGCCAGCAGCAAGCCCGTGAAAATCGAGCGGTTGCTATGGGGGAGAAGCTCAGTAAATGTGGTTTTGATGATGTTTACGACCAAGCCAAAAGTATAGCAGGTGAAGGCTCCATTACTCGTGCCCATTTTGCTAAAGTGCTTGTTCGTCAAGGCCATGTATCAGCGATGCAAAAAGCCTTTGATAAATACATAGGTAAAGGACAACGTGCTTATGTAAAACCTTCTTGGTGTAGTATTGAACAAGCCGTAGCTGTTATTCATGCTGCAGGCGGTAGTGGTGTGATGGCGCACCCCGTTCGTTATGGGCTTTCAACTAAGTGGTTAAGGCGACTTGTTGTTCACTTTAAAGAACAAGGTGGTGATGCATTAGAGATCGTTTTACCACAAATGGGTAACGAACAAAGGAAATTGATGCTAAGCTTTTGTTTAGAGTATGATTTAAAAGCATCGATGGGCTCAGACTTTCATTACCCTAGCAAATGGAGTGATTTAGGCCGAAATTTAAAAATGCCAGAAGAAGCTACGCCTGTTTGGTCACATTGGTAGCGTTTAATATTCAATACTTGAAAAACTATCTAAGGTTCTTATTATGAGTCAATTTTTCTACGTACACCCTGATAATCCGCAAGGGCGATTAATGAAACAGGCCGTTGCTATGATTCATCAGGGAGCTGTCGTTGCATATCCTACCGATTCTGGTTATGCGCTAGGTTGTCATATGGGAGATAAAAAAGCGTTAGAACGTATCTGTCAAATTCGAGATATTGATAAAAACCATAACTTCACACTACTGTGTAGTGATCTGTCACAACTTTCAGAATATACCCGCGTTGATAATGTTGCTTATCGTTTATTAAAAAATAATACCCCTGGTGCGTATACTTTTATCTTTAAAGGCTCAAAAGAGGTTCCCAAACGTTTATTGAACCCTAAGAAGAAAACAATTGGTATTCGCATCCCTGATAATATTATTGCTCAAGCCCTATTAACCGAGCTTAAAGAGCCTTTAATGTCGACCAGTTTAATACTGCCAGGTGAAGACACTACCGAATACGACCCTGAGCACATACGAGACATTTTAGAGCACAGTGTTGATTTAATTATTAATGGCGGATATCTGGGAGAAAAGCCAACAACGGTTATCGACTTTTCAGAAGATAATGTTGACATAATACGTGTTGGTGAAGGCGATCCAGCGCCTTTTGAGTAAGTTTTTCGATGATTAATATACACGTCACTAAACAGTCTAAAAGCCAAGATTCTGCTAGGGATATGATTCAGCAAGTACTCCCCTTAGCGATGATTCGGGGGGAAGCCTTTATTGAACAACCTAAGGACTTGTTTATTCCGCCAGACGCTTTGGCTGTTATTTTAGAGCAATTTGAAGGTCCTCTAGATTTACTACTGTATTTAATTCGTAAGCAAAAGTTTGATATTTTGGACTTGCCTATCGCTCCGATAACAGAACAATACATGAAGTATGTTGAACTGATGAAAGGGGTAAAATTAGAACTCGCTGCAGAGTATTTGGTAATGGCCGCAATTCTAGCTGAAATAAAATCTCGACTTTTATTACCTAAACAGATTATTGAAGATGAAGAAGAAGACCCTCGTGCTGAACTCGTTCGTCGTTTGAAGGAGTATGAAATAATTAAGAATGCCGCGGTACAATTAGATGAGTTACCTAGGTTAGAAAGAGATAATCACTTAGTTGAAGTTGCATTAGCTAATAACTTTTTACCTAGAGCTGTACATCCAGATGTTGATTTTAATGAATTACTTAATGCTTTAAATGGCGTTATGAAGCGCTCTGCGGCATTTGAGCATCACCACATTAAGAAAGAAGTACTTTCCACTCGAGAGCGCATGACTGCTATTTTGGCTCAATTGAGTAAAGTAACTAATGAGCAACCTTTTTTTGAGTTCAGTCAGTTATTTAATGTTAACGAGGGAAAGACCGGTGTAGTGGTTACTTTTTTAGCGATTTTAGAATTGATAAAAGAATCCCTAATTGAGTGTGTGCAAAGTCAAGTTTATGGGCAGTTGCAAGTAAAGCTAAAGGTTGTTAGTGAATGAAAACCATAACTGAATCAAAATTAAAACAGTTAATTGAAGCGGCAATCTTTGTGAGTCAAAAGCCTTTATCCCAACAAAATATAAAACAAAAGCTATTAGCTGATTACAAAGTGACAAAACAACGTATAATTGCCGCATTAGATTCATTGCAAGCTGATTATAAAGACCACGGTATTGAATTCGTTAAAGTGGCATCGGGTTATCGGTTTCAAGCAATAAGCTCATTAAGTGACGATTTATCCGTATTGTTTAAAGAAAAAGCACCTCGTTATTCAAGGGCATTATTAGAAACCTTGTCTCTTATTGCTTATAGGCAACCAATAACTCGAGGTGAAATAGAACAAATTCGTGGTGTTGCTGTTAGCAGTTATATTATGAAAACATTATCTGAAAGAAATTGGATTAAAGTGGTTGGTCATAAAGAAGTGCCAGGAAAACCAGCTATTTACGCGACGACCGATGAATTCTTAGATTACTTTTCATTAAGTACAATTACAGATTTGCCTGAGTTAATGCCCTTGGCGAGCAGCAATTAAGCTATTTGAGTCAAATAAATAGTGCAACAAATTATTAATCATCACCTACACTTGGACACAGCGTAGGTGATTTAAACCAAAGAGACAGAAGTGTCGTGTTTTATTGCTAACTTATCATGTGGTTATCAATAGGATGCCAAGCTACTGACGAATGAGAGCTTAGACAAATGTCTGAAAAACTACAGAAAGTATTAGCCCGTGCGGGTAAAGGATCACGCAGAGAATTGGAAACAATTATCAGTGCAGGTCGAGTCAGTATTGATGGAAAGGTTGCCTATTTAGGCGATCGCGTCGAAGGTACTGAACAAATTCGAATTGATGGTCATCAAGTTACCTTAAAACCCAAAGACGAAGAGATTTGTCGGGTACTAATGTATAACAAACCAGAAGGCGAAATGTGTACCCGTAAAGATCCTGAGGGGCGACCAACAGTTTTTGATCGTTTACCAATATTAGAAAGTGAGCGCTGGGTTGCAGTAGGTCGTTTAGATATTAACACCTCAGGTATGTTGCTTTTTACTACCGATGGCGAGTTGGCTAGTCGGTTAATGCATCCTTCTAAACAAGTTGAGCGTGAATATGCGGTACGTGTGTTTGGTGAAGTTAACGAAGCGATGTTGCAAACGCTTCGTGCAGGAGTAAAACTTGAAGATGGTACTGCGAAGTTTGAAAAAATAACTTATCGCGGCGGTGAAGGCCGTAACCATTGGTTCCATGTTGTACTTTCTGAAGGTAGAAATCGTGAAGTGCGTCGTTTGTGGGAAAGCCAAGATGTCCAAGTTAGTCGTTTAATACGTGTTCGTTATGGTGATTTAGAAATGAAGCGTCAATTACCGCTAGGTGGTTGGACTGAACTTGATCTTAAAGACGTTAATTACTACCGAAAACTTGTAGACTTACCTCTAGAAGACAAAAGTAAAGTTAAAGTTGATGAAAAGGCAATGGACAATGCTAAAGCTCGTCGTATTCGTCGCTCGGTGAAAAAGCATCAGCAACGCAATAAACAGGCAACTAGAAGACGTCGATAAGCTATTAATATCAGCTCAGTTACTTTACTAATTATCAGAAAATGTTGGAAAAATATTGATTAAAAGTTATGTACAAGATCATCAATCATTAGTTGAACTTTGTCAGCAGTTAGCTAAATCAAAAGTGCTTGCCATTGATACTGAATTTGTTCGCACTCGCACGCTATACCCTAAGTTAGGGTTATTGCAAGTGAACGATGGCAAAAATTTAGCGTTAATTGACCCGATTGCTATTGAAGATTTATCGCCATTTTGGCAATTACTCACCGATGGTAATATTTGTAAAGTATTACATGCCTGTTCAGAAGATTTAGAAGTCTTCCTTACCGCAGGAAATTGCAAACCTGTTAACCTTATTGATAGCCAAATCATGATGTCATTTTTAGGACATGGTTTATCAATGGGCTATGCTGCGATGATTCAGCACTTCACTGGCATAGAGCTTGATAAGTCTGAATCACGCACTGACTGGACTAAACGGCCACTAACAGCTAGACAACTTAGTTATGCAGAAGCTGATGTTGAATATTTATTTCAAGTTTACCCTGAAATTTTAGAGCAGTTAGAAGCCTCTGGCTGGCTTAATGCAGCACAGCAAGAAACTCAGTCGATGATAGAGCGTAAGTTCATACCTGTGGATGAAAACACTTTGTACCGTAATGTAAAAATGAGTTGGAAACTAAACCCTAAACAACTCAATGCATTAAAGTATCTTGCTACTTGGCGATATCTACGAGCTAAACAACGGGATTTACCTTTAGGCTTTGTTGCTAAAGATAATACCTTAATGGCGGTTGCGCAAAGTAACCCTAGTAATGTTGGAATGATGAGCTCTATTGAAGGCGCTGAAATGTTAGATATTAGGCATCAAGGAAAAGCGATGTTGACGGTATTAAAACAAGCAAATTTAGTTGAAATAAACGAATACCCTAAAAAGATAGCTCGTTTAGATGAATACCCAGGTTACAAACAAATTTTTAAAAATGTTAAATCATTTATTGTAAAAGAAGCTGAAAACAGCGGTCTTGCGATTGAAAATTTAGCATCTAAAAAGCAGATAAATCAATTCCTTACCATGAGATTTAATTTAAATAACGATGATTCATCACTGATAAATGTTGATGTTTTACAAGGTTGGCGTTTAAGCTTATTTGGCGAAAAACTACAAAAGTTTGCTGATAACGGTTTTAAATAGTCAATCAAACTCGTGTCTATTTTCAAAACTACTGTTAAATAGCACTGTAACAAAGTAGATAACAAAGTAAGTGAAAATCTTCTAGTTGGCGTGATATATTATTGTGTCGTTTTTTTATTATTTATACTAAATTACTTCTTAACATAGGTCTCCATTATGCTGTGTGCTGTTTATAAAAGCCCTAAAAAGGCCAATACTTACCTTTTCATCAAAACACGCGATGATTTTTCTGATGTACCTGATGGTTTAAAAACAACTTTCGGAACTCCAATATTGGTAACGTTACTAAATTTAGCGACAAAAGATAAATTGGGTTTTGCTGACTTAGCAAAGGTGAAAGAAAACTTGGCCAGTCAGGGATACTATTTACAGTTACCACCGCCACAAGAAAACTTACTTACTCAGCACAAAGAAATGCTTAAACAACAAGGGCAGTCAGAATAATATGGATATTATATGTCGGATTTAATAACTCACAATACAAATAGATTGAAAATAAAATCGTTGAAAAAATTAGTGGTCTTAGCTTTAACGCCGATTGCTTTAATGTTGAGTGTTTGTGTCAATGCAGAACAATCAGCCAAAATTGATTTTGATGAATATATCAAAACGCTTAAATCTGAAGCGCTAACTAGAGGCTTTGAGCAATCGTTAATAGACTCTAGTTTTGCTAATGTTAAATTTCATCAGCGTGCGGTTACAGCTGATAGAAGCCAGCCTGAGACAGTTGAAACCTTAGATACTTATTTACCCAAACGCGTACCTGATTGGAAAGTTAATAAAGCGCGTACTATGTTTAAAAAACATCAAGAGCTGCTGGTCGATATTGGCAATGAGTATGGTGTTCAGCCTCGATTTATTGTTGCTCTATGGGGACTAGAAACTAATTTTGGTCGTATTATGGGTAATTATAATGTTATTTCAGCATTATCAACCATGGCCTATGAAGGTCGACGTGAAGCGTTTTTCAAAAAACAGTTGTGGGCAGCACTCACTATTTTGGAACAAGGCCATATCACAATTGAGAACATGAAAGGCTCATGGGCAGGTGCCATGGGACAAAATCAATTTATGCCTACGTCTTTTATCGCTTATGCGGTAGATGGTGATGGTGATGGCAAAAAAGATATTTGGGCTAATCAGGCAGATGTTTTTTCTTCTATGGCCAATTATCTAAAAAGGGAAGGTTGGAATGATGAAATTACTTGGGGTCGTCAAGTAAAACTACCTCATAATTTTGATCTTTCATTGGCTATTCCTAAAAATACAGGTAGTAGAAAAAAATGGTTAAAAGCTTGGGGTGAAAGAGAGAAAACGTTAGCTCAGTGGCAGGCTCTAGGTATTCGTCGAAGTGATGGCACCAATTTACCTAATGTTGATATTAAAGCGGCGTTAATTTTTCCTGATGATGAAAAAGGTCGGGTATACCTTGCTTATGATAATTACAAAAGCTTGATGCATTGGAATCTATCCTATTACTTCGTTAGTTCGGTTGGACATTTATCAGACAGAATTAAATTTCCACCAATACAATAGATACTTTAATACAAATTATAAGATTCGAAATGAAAGATACCCCTGTAGTTAAACCTTTTTGGCAAACCAAAGCATTGAACGAAATGACCCGTGATGAATGGGAGTCACTATGTGATGGTTGTGCTAAATGTTGTTTAAATAAATTCATTGATGATGAAAGCACTGACGAAGAAAGTGAATTGCTACCAACTAATTACATTAATGACGGTGAGCAAGTTTTGTATTCTAGTATTGCGTGTTTTTTATTAAATGATAAAAGTTGTCAGTGCACTAAATACAGCCAAAGAACCAAGCTAGTGCCTGACTGTGTGCAATTAACACAAGATAACCTTGATGCCGTATTTTTTATGCCGCCAAGTTGTACCTATCGAAGGTTACAAGAAGGTCGGGGAGTTCCTTCTTGGCATCCGTTATTGCATAAAGGTAAAAAATCGGCAATGCATAAAGCGGGTATGTCTGTTCGTGGTAAAATAGTCAAAGATGATCAAGTTAGTATTGAAAAATTTGAAGATTATATTGTTACTTGGCCATTGAACGATCTTGATTGAATGTTATGTTTTTTACTTCCAATAATTTATAAGTTCATTTATGCCTACGCATCAACAAAGTTTACTGCAATTACATCTCTCTGTTTTATTGTTTGGTGGTACGGGTCTATTTGCTAAACTTATAGGTTTACCCGCATTAGACATTACTGTTTATCGAACTTTCATTGCTGGCATGTGTTTATTTTTATTGTTGGCACTTACAAAGAAACAATTAAAGTTAAATAGTTTTAAAGATTACAAAATAGCCGTGGTGCTAGGCGTTTTAATAGGGATCCATTGGGTTACCTATTTTAGTGGTATGCAAATGGCTGGTATAACTATCGGTATGATTTCTTTTTTTACCTATCCAGTAATTACTGTATTTTTAGAACCACTTGTGAACAAGTCTAGACCTAAACAAAAAGATATTATTAGTGGCTTAGTGGTTGTTTTAGGTATTTATTTATTAGTGCCCGAAGCTAGTTTAGGTAACCAGATCACTATAGGTATTGTTACTGGTGTTGTCTCTGCTTGTTTTTTTGCTTTTCGAAATATTATTCACAAAAAACACTTCTCACATTATTCTGGCCGCCAAACGATGATGTATCAAACGATTATCGCTTGCTTAATGTTGTGTTTATTTGTTGAAGTACCGCCTATGAAGGTTTCTGTTAATGATTGGTGGTTAATTATTTTAGTCGGCGTTGTTTTTACCGCGTTGCCTCACTCCTTATTTGCTTCAAGTTTGCGGAACCTTTCTGCAACAACTGCCGGTTTAATTGCTTGCCTACAACCTTTATACGGTAGCCTTTTTGCTTTTGCTATTTTAGCGGAACAACCTTCATTATTGACTATTTTAGGCGGAACCTTGGTGATAAGCGCCGCTTTTTTTGAAACTTGGTCGGTGAGTCGTAGAACTCAATAATTTGCTTGTTGAAATCCGTTAACTTTTCTCAGAATAAAAAAATCTATTTTATATAAAATGCTTGTGTAAAAATCATTCAAATAGTGGTAAAACATTAATCTAACAAGAAAAATAAATTTCTCATCTACTTTGAAGGTGTTTTATGATTATTGGCATACCCAAGGAGTCCCTTAGCGGTGAAAACCGTGTTGCTGGCTCTCCAACCTCGGTTAGTTCACTACGTAAACTCGGTTTTAATGTTCAAATCCAAAAAGGTGCAGGTATTAAAGCTAGCTTTACCGATCAAGATTTTGTCCAAGCTGAGGCTGAAATAGTAGCCAAGAAAAAATGCTGGCAAGCAGATATTATCTACAAAGTTAACTCACCAACACTAGATGAGATTACCTTAATGAAAGAGGGGGCTTATTTGGTCAGCTTTATTGCTCCTGCTCAAAGCCCTGAAACCCTTGAAGCCTTGCGGGTTAAATCCATCACAACTTTAGCGATGGAAATGGTACCAAGAATGACTCGCTCTCAATCAATTGATGCATTGAGCTCAATGGGGAATATTGCGGGTTATCGTGCTGTCATTGAAGCAGTTCATCATTTCGGCCGTTTTTTAACGGGTCAAATAACAGCGGCTGGTAAAATGCCTCCTGCGAAAGTAATGATTATTGGTGCAGGTGTTGCCGGTCTTGCTGCAATTGGCACTGCAGGTAGTTTAGGAGCTATTGTTCGTGCTTTTGATACGCGCCCAGAGGTTAAAGAACAAATTGAGAGCATGGGGGCTGAATTTCTTGAACTAGATTATGAAGAGCCAGAAGACACAGGCTCTGGTGATGGTTATGCAAAAGAGATGAGTAAAGCTTTTATTGATGCTGAAATGGCTCTTTTTGCTGAGCAAGCTAAAGATGTTGATATTATTATCACCACAGCGATGATCCCAGGTAAACCTGCGCCTAAATTGATAACGGAAGCTATGGTCAATTCAATGAAAACCGGCTCCATTATTGTTGATTTAGCGGCTGCTGGCGGGGGGAATTGTGAATTAACGGCGGCAGGTAAAATAACTGATATTAATGGTGTGAAAATTATTGGTTATACCGATCTTGTTTCTCGTTTGCCTAATCAGTCTTCTCAACTTTATGCCAATAACCTTGCTAATTTAGCTAAACTTTTATGTAAGGAAGAAGACGGTACCATCACTATAGATTTTGACGATCAAGTTGTTCGTAATATGACCGTGGTCAAGGAGGATGAAATCACTTTCCCACCTCCTGCTATTCAGGTCAGTGCTGCTCCAGTAAAACCAGCTGTAGTGAAAGCCACTGCTGTTGAATCAGTTGAGGATATATCGGTTAATAAAACTAAAAAGCATCTGCTACTGGGAGTAGGTATAGGTTTATTTGCTTGGATTGCAAGTGTTGCTCCCGCAGATTTCCTTACTCATTTCACCGTTTTTACACTTGCCTGTATTATTGGTTATAACGTGGTTTGGAATGTCAGTCATTCACTACATACCCCATTAATGAGTGTAACAAATGCCATTTCGGGTATTATCGTCGTTGGTGCTTTATTGCAGATTGGCCAAGATAATTTACTTGTGCAAGTTTTAGCGGCAATTGCAGTGTTGATCGCCACAATTAACATTGTCGGTGGCTTTAAAGTCACTAGCCGTATGTTAAAAATGTTTAGAAGATAAGGGAGACTAGCATGGAATTTTCATCTGGATTAATTACTGCGGCTTATCTTATTGCAGCATTATTATTTATATTTAGCTTATCAGGCTTAAGTAAGCAAGAGTCAGCAGAAACTGGTAATTTGTATGGCATGCTAGGGATGGCTATTGCTTTGATTGCCACACTTGCTGACCCAAGAGTATCCAATGTTTTGATGATTTTTATCGCCATGATTATTGGTGCAGTTATTGGCTTAAGGTTGGCAAACAAAGTTGAAATGACTGAAATGCCTGAACTTGTTGCCATCTTACATAGTTTTGTTGGTTTGGCTGCAGTTCTTGTTGGTTTTAATAGTTACTTTGAAATGCATCAAAGTTTTGGCAGTAGTTTAGGGCATTTAGGAATGAATACCGCTGATATGAAAATAGCGATGAATATTCACTTATCTGAAGTGTTTATTGGTGTATTTATTGGCGCGGTTACTTTTACTGGCTCAATTGTCGCTTTTGCAAAGCTACGTGGTTTGATCAACTCAAGCGCATTAATGTTGCCTCATCGTCATAAGATGAATTTAGCCGCAGGCGTTATCTCTTTTGTGTTAATGATTGTTTTTGTACAAAATGGTGGGGCAAATTTTCCTTTATTTTTAATGACAATTATTGCTTTGGTTTTTGGCTGGCATTTGGTTGCATCAATTGGTGGGGCAGATATGCCAGTCGTTGTTTCTATGCTTAATTCCTACTCTGGCTGGGCAGCAGCAGCAGCTGGATTCATGCTAAATAATGATTTATTAATCATAACTGGCGCCTTAGTAGGGTCATCAGGTGCAATTCTTTCTTATATTATGTGTAAAGCGATGAATCGCTCATTTATTAGTGTAATTGCTGGAGGTTTTGGTACTGATGTTGTTATTGATGTAGATAAAGATTACGGTGAACATTTAGAAGTGCATGCTGAAGCTGTGGCTGATTTATTGCGTAACGCTAAATCAGTTATTATCACCCCTGGTTATGGCATGGCCGTTGCTCAAGCACAATACCCAGTATATGAAATGACGCAAGCATTAAAAGATAAAGGCATTGATGTTAAGTTTGCCATTCACCCTGTTGCAGGTAGGTTACCTGGCCATATGAATGTATTACTTGCAGAAGCGAAGGTTCCTTACGATATTGTTTTTGGTATGGACGAGATTAATGAAGATTTCTCAAATACGGATGTTGTTTTAGTTATTGGTGCAAATGATACCGTTAATCCTGCCGCTGCTGAAGATCCAACTAGTCCTATAGCGGGCATGCCGGTGTTGGAAGTTTGGCATGCAAAAGAAGTAATTGTCTTTAAGCGGTCAATGAATACCGGTTATGCCGGAGTGCAAAACCCTCTATTTTTCAAAGATAATACCCAAATGCTTTTTGGTGATGCTAAAGACTCTGTTGAGCAGATTTTTAAAGCTTTATAATCTTTTATATTCAAAGTAGCCAGTGTGATTTTGTTTAGCTGGCTATTTTTTTAAATGGGTATAAATGCCATCCCAACTTTCATCGTTAGGTTGTTCAAGCATTTTAGTAACTCGTGTTTGGTAGATTTGATAATATATAACACTTGGGTTGTCAGCGACTAGTTGCTCTAAAAAGTTTAAGCTTAGCTGCCATTGTTGATTTTTATAGTGCTTTAATGCTTGGTTAAACCGTTTATTAGTTTGTTGCTGTTTATAACTAATCAATTTTGCATCACCTAATGGGAGGTATATGGTTAACCCTTGTTGTTTGCCTTTTACTCTAACAGTATCTATTTCTTGAAACTCTAAATGAGAACATTGCATTTTAGTTGCTTCGCTTACCAGAATTGGTACGCCGTAGAATTTAGTTAATCCCTCTAATCTTGATGATATATTCACACCATCACCAATAACAGTATAATTGAGCCTTGTTGATGAACCCATATTTCCAGCAATAACTGTGGCTGAGTTAATACCTATTCCTATTGTAATTTGTGCCATTCGCTTCTCAGCGAACTCTTTATTGATCAAGTTAAGTTCTTTTTGCATAGCCAATGCAGCAAGTACGGCGTTGGCTGCTTGATGTTGATCAGTTATTGGCGCGCCAAATAATGCCATCATCGCATCTCCAATATACTTATCAATGACACCTTGGTGTTTATCAATCACTTTACTTAATCGAGTAAGTAACTGGTTTAATAAAATAATGGTACTTTTTGCACTTTGTTGTTCACAAAGTTGAGTAAAATCTCTGATGTCACTGAAAAGTACTGTTGTTTTTCGCTCTTCACCACCAAGCTCTACTCCCTTATTTATTAATTGTTCAGCTATGGCGGGGGAAACAACTTTACCGAGCAAACTTCTTACTTTCACTCTTTCTGCTAACCCCTTTGCCATCGCATTAAATCGATTGGCTAATTGACCTAATTCATCATGCTGGCCTACGTCGATAGTAAAGTTATAATGGCCTTGTTCAATTTCTTTGGCTCCTTTTGCTAAAATTAAAACAGGCTTAGTTATTTTTCTTGCCATAAAATGACTCATGATAATTAATACTGCTAAAGCGATAAAAAACATGCTGGCGACAACTACATGTAATCGTTTATAAGGGCGTAATGCTTGTGTCAATGAACGTTGTAATAGTGCAATGTAAAAGCCGCTTTCGCTTTCTTTCACCAGTTGGACCACAGAAACATATTGTTTATTCGCTAAAATGAGATCGAAATTTTGATCAAAGTGCCAAGGTTTACTCGCTAACACACGTTGTGAGTAGTCTCTTTGTTCTGTTGGTAGTGTAGAGGCTAATTGCTGCCAGAATTTAGTATTAATTGAAGGTGTTGTCGGGGAGGGCGTCTGTTGCTCTTCGAAAGTTTTTGATTTTTTTGTAAATAACAATGAAACTTGTGATTTTGTGGTTTGTTGTAAATCAAGTGCAAAGTCATCGGTGAGTAAAAACCCCATAACAATCCAATGACTAGGCTCTGGTGAAAACAACGGCACAATAACTAATATATAAGGCTTTTGATCAATAAAGTCGATACTGTCCGCTTCTCCATATTCACTGTTCATTGCTTGTTCAACCAACGATGGTATGTAAAAAGGGGATTGAGTTATTAAAGGATGTTGAGTGTCAGCGATTATATTGCCATTGAGGCTAAGAAGTAACATAACATCTGCAGACGCTCTTTCTTGATAACTCTCTAGGGTTGATAATACGGTTTGATGTTCGTTGGTGTGAGCTGCAGGTTTAAAAGCGTAATCAGATGATAGGGCGCGAACTGTAGATAATAGACTATCGCGTCTGTGGGAAAGAGCGTTAAAAAAAACATCAGCCGTTATTTGTAAAGCTTCATCAATATTGGCTCTAGCGGTTGTATTGTTTGCGTCTCGTATTATCAAAAATAGCGTTAATTGTATTGGAACGAAAAGTAGCAATACAAAAGCAATGATCCGGCTACGAAAGCTTTTAAATCGAAACAGTTTTTTGATTCAGCCTCCTTGTTAATAGCTGCGCCGGGATATGCTTTTAGGGGCACGCCAAGCTTTTAATTGTTTTTTTTGTTTAACGGTAAAAGACAGTTGCTGATTTTTGTTATTTACAACAATTTGTTGTGCTGTTGCTTCAACGGAGGTCTTTAGTTTAGGGTGCCAAAGTAAAACTTCATATTCTCCATTGGTTAAATCAGTGATCACTCCTTCCCCTTCACCATTACTAATGACAAACTTATCAGTATCTACGACATATACATAAGCTTTCATCCAGTCATGTATATTACACGCCATGGCAACAGCACCGTTGTTATCAAAGGTAACGGGTCGAATAGCATTGCCACTATATAATGGAAGTTCAAATTGTTTGCTTGGCGAAAATGAATATACCTGGTGACGAATATTGTCATTGTTTGGAAATGTGATGTCACTGCCTCGCTGAACTACGGTAACGTATGGGATGAACTCTTTATCAACTTGATCAACTGTCACCGTTTTGTGTTCAGATTTAGGGGCTACTTCATTAATATAAATTACCGCATATTCTACCGGCTGTTGGTTAACATCCATAACTTTGATTTTTAGGTCTATAGAGTATGTTGATGGACAATAATATAGAGTGAGTATTAAAAATATTGAAAGCTTAAATGGTTTCATGTTCATTAGCCTATTTATTAATAACGATAGTTATAGCTTAGTTGCAGGTGGGTGCTTTGGTATCTTAGTGTTTTGGCTTGACCTTGATTAATCTCATAAAATAAGTGGATTGCTGAATGGTTATTAACTGCGAAACTCAACGAGCTGGAATAAGAATTACTCGTTCCATCCAGCCTGTAGATACATCCACCAAAGACATCATCAGACGTGATAGCCTTAACTTGTTCTGTCAGCCATACTTTTTCAATATTTTCTGCTGTGCATGCAGAGGCAAAGTCGCCGTCTCTTCGTGTATAGCTTAAGGAAACTAACCAATTCTCTTCTATGATATAATCAGCAAAAATCGAGGCGCGCCAATAGTTTTGATCAAAAACTTGATTAGACAACTCTGGTACGATTGCCGTCCATGGAACCCCATCTTTTGAGTTAAATTCAAAATTCCCAGCTACAGAAAAGCTATCAGAGAAGTGTTTACCCAGTTCAATACTGGTTTGTAGAAGATCATTGTCCCAACGGCTTGATTCGACAGAAGTTGACTGGTATTTCATCTTTAATTGTAAGTAAGGAATGTTATGACCAACGCCAAACTTGTATCTAATGCCAATGTCAGCAGCGGTAGAAATGCTATTAAGTAAATCAAAGTCTTGATATTTTTGAGCATTTAATTCAACGAGTGCATGTAGTCTAGTTTGACTATTTAATTGGTAGAATCGTCCAAATACTCCAGTAATATTGAATTTGTAGTCTTCACGCTCATCATTGTCAAATGCTGAATAGTTAAGGTTGTTGGTTAGAGCATATGAAGCTTCAGCGTCAATTATCCATTCAACCCATTGGCTATTGTTGCTATGTGCGACAGTTGAAACAAATAGAAAACTTAACAGCGAAGGTATTAATATTTTCATTTTGACGTCCGTTATATTATTTAAGTTGATAAAGGTACAACAATGACGAAAGATACTAAGTATAGTGCATAAAAATCGATCTGGCTGGATTTGTCAGATCAACTATTGATTTGCATCAGTAGTTTGATTAGGGGCTTTGTGCTATAGTTTGCTCTATAATACCTCACATTACTTTTGACCCTTAAACTTGTTATGACCAAGAAAAACATCGAACCACTGAGCATTCGTGAAAAAACAATTTTTGATGGTATTTTTACTAAATATTTTTTGAAATCTCTATTTTATATTTGGTTTAAAATTGCGGGTTGGAAAGTGACTAAATCGAGTCCTGAAGGTGCTGGCGTTGCGATTGCCGCCCCCCATACTTCTAATTGGGATTTTATCTATGCACTTGGCGCTGCGATATTGCAAGATGTAAAAATTTATTTTTCTATTAAAGACAGTTGGTGTCGATTGCCTTTAATGGGGCGATGGATTATGTGGTTAGGCGCAATGCCTATAGATCGTTCTTCAAAGGGTATGGGCCAAGTTAACCAAATCAAAACCTTTATTAATAGCCAGAAGTCAGCTCGAGTTTTCTTTTTGTTCACACCCGAAGGAACAAGAGGGAAAGTCGCTAAATGGAAAACAGGCTTTTATCACGTTGCTCAAGGCTGTGGTATTCCAATTTTTTTAGCTAAGGTAGATTATCGCAAAAAAGAGTCGGGGGTATTTCATTCTTTTGATGTAACGGGTGATAAAGATAATGATATAAAGGCCATACAAGCTTCATACAAAAGTGTTTTTGGCAAGTTTCCTAAAAAACAGTTCCCACTCTATACTGGTCCTATTCCTAAAATATCAGACGCAGAAGCGGCTGTCATTCGTGCTATGTACTCCTTTAAAGGGGTAGCAACTCGAGTTGAAATTACTGCCAAAGCAAAATTTGGCGATAAGTTAGGTGAGTTATCAACTGCAATGCTAGATTTTTTAATTGAAAAAGGTTTATTAGAGCAAAGTACCCAAATCACTGAAGGAAGTGGTGAGCCTACTTATCGCTTAACGTTTGCTGGCAAAGGTTGCTTGTTACACTTATATCCGAGTTTAATTAATAAATAGTTACAATTCCTTACACCTTTATAGGTGTAAGATTTATTTGAAAATCAATAATTCCCCATTACTTATCAATCAGTTATCCTTTATATATTTTTTTCGGTTTATTCTGTTTAAATAGTTATAGCTTTTTAGAACGACTTTGCTTGTAGGTTATTTGTGTTCTTGTATACAATATATTTGAACTTGGAGGTGGTATGTATTTATCACTGACTAGTTTATTTAGTTTCTCTCATGGAGGACTGTTTATTGAACTTTAAATTAGCCTGGTCTGTCAGTGTTAACAAGGAACGTCGATTCAACTTTATTGATGATTATTTGTCAGTAATTAGGGTAGTCACCTTTAAACCTCCCTTACGTTTGGTTTAAACGCTTCTAAGTCAATTTATACAATAAATTCTTACCTCTCCTCGTTAAGTTCAAGCTTGTGACTTAACGAGGATTTTTTATTTGTGTTATCAATCATATAATACCTTCAAAGAAATGTTGATTAAGTCCAATAAACTTACCCTCATTACTTCTTTAAATTTAGAAGTTATGGACATCGCAATTTAAGTGAAAAAGCTGCTATAATCCGCGACCTAAAATTTTATTTGTGTATTTAATGTTGGTGATGTGATGAGTGTTGATTCAATGGGGTTTTCTGAAGGGCTGTTAAAAGCTGTTAAAGTGTGTGGTTACCAAACTGTCACCCCAATTCAGCAGCAAGCTATACCGGTGATTCGTACTGGTGTCGATCTGCTAGCCAGCGCACAAACAGGGACAGGAAAAACAGCAGCTTTTGCTTTACCACTACTTGATATGCTTGCAAAGACAGCGGGAAATGAGAATATCTCTTCTCAACGCACTGTTAGAGCGTTGATTTTAACTCCCTCCCGAGAGCTAGCTGCGCAAGTAGGTAAAAATATCAGTGATTATAGCCAATTTCTACCCTTAAAATCAGGTGTGGTATATGGTGGTGGAAAGATGCCATCTCAAACTAAGATGCTAAAGGAAGGAGTAGATGTTTTAGTCGCAACCCCAGGTCGATTACTGGAACACTTAACTTTGAGGAATGTTGATTTATCTCATGTTAAATATGTTGTCTTAGATGAGGCTGATCGTATGTTAGATATGGGATTCTTAAAAGACATTGAACGTCTATTTACTGTGATTAAACAACGCCATCAAACACTGATGTTTTCCGCCACCTTTTCTAATAAAGTTAAAACCTTAGCAAAACAAATATTAACAACACCTAAAACCATTGAGGTTGCTCGTCAAAACTCAACCTCTGGTAAGGTTAAACAGTCAGTATATTGGGTTTCTGAAATACGTAAGCGTGAATTATTATCTGAAATTATAGGTGTCAATAACTGGCAGCAGGTATTAGTATTTGCCGGAACTAAAGAAAGTGCTGACTTATTAGCAAAAGAATTAAAACTTGATGGTATTAAAACAGCCCTTTGCCATGGTGATAAATCACAAGGAGCACGAAACCAAGCGCTTGAAAAATTCAAAAATGGCAGTGTTCGAGTTTTGGTTGCTACCGACGTAGCTGCTCGTGGTTTAGATATTGATGATTTGCCTTATGTTGTTAATTTTCATTTGCCTTTTTTAGCGGAAGATTATGTTCACAGAATCGGTCGTACTGGTAGAGCCGGAAAAACAGGTACGGCTATATCATTGGTAAGTCCAAAAGATGAGCAGTTTTTAGAAAATATCGAGCAATTAATTGAACGAAAATTTGAGCGAATTGTTGCACCGGGTTATGAACTAGAACGTGCCTTACCTGCGCAATATAAGGATGAAGTTGAGAAACCGCTAAAGAAAAGTCGTTATCGAGCAACTCAAGAAAAAAATCAGGCATTAGCCAAGAAAAAGTCTGACAATGCTGGTTCAAGAAAGAAAAAACCACAAACCACGACTAAGTACAATTCAAAAATAAAGAAAAAACGTTAACCTGTTTTTATAAGTTTTAAATGTCACACTCCAACAATGATGTAAGTTCTATTGAAATACCCTTTGAACACCGACATCATTGCTGGTTTTGTGGCGAACCTTCACAATCATCTTTTATCTTCCCATCCAAGTATTCAAATAATTTTTCAAAAAAACAATATGTTGTATTAAATTGTACTCACCCTAGGTTAAGTGTTCCCTGTTGTGGTGAATGTTATCGGTTAGCCAGTCAAACTAAAGTTGACTCTATTTGGGCGGTTAATGAAGAAGTGAAACGTCGTTTATTACATATATATCGTAAAGATTTAGCTATCGGTATTAATTGGACAAAAGAGGAGCTTAAAAATAGTGAATTTGAAGGAGGTAGTTTTGCGGGCTTTCAAAAAAGTGCTTGGTTTATTTATGAAGTAGCGAAGGGCAGAGTGAGCTTTCGTGGTTGGCCAATAAATTATCATGGTGTTGAGCTTGATATAGTAACAGATGAAAAAAGTTTCATTTTTGATGGGGTGACATACCCCGAAGTTGAGGATGCAGTGACTCACTATTGTCAGGTGTTTTCTCTAAATAAAGCTTTTTTTCAAACGGCGTTGAGTAAAGTTGGCATTGAACGTTTTGCTCATGTGGTTAGATTTTGTCGCTTGTTAGTTGGCGCAACACCTAATGAGCAAAAGCAAAGCTTAAAAGAACTGGTGTAAGTAAAAGTGTATTAAACAATACTTAGGTTATGCCCTGAGCTGAGTTTGTTTTTATATAAAAGCTTGTCTGCTCGTTCAAAAAGTTTTTTCTCGCTGTCATCCCGATTCATAAAAGTCATACCTAAACTCGTTGATATTTGATACTTAGCTAACAAGGCATCTTGGCTTAGTGCATGATTTATCCTGCTTTCAATTACTATCAATGATTGCTCACTAGCACTTTCAACAATAATACTAAACTCATCACCCCCAAAGCGGAAAACACTGTCTGAGTCACGAACGCTTGAACGTAGAGCATTGGCAAAGTGAACTAATATTTTATCGCCAATTTGGTGACCAAAATTGTCATTGATAACTTTGAACTTATCAAGATCACAAATAATTAGTCCAACGTGAGAGCGTTGACGGTTGGCGTGGTGCATTGCTCTTTTCAGTTGTTCATCAAAATAACGACGATTACCTAAACCCGTTAAGGCGTCTTGCATCGCAAGTTGCATTGCTTGATGGTATTGAATAGAATTTTTTAGTGGATAAACTAAATACTGGTGTAACTCGTCTAGTATCTTATAATTAGTTAAGCTAATTGGAGAATTAATGGTATAGGTTAAAATACCAATAAATTCCCCAGCAATTTTGAGTTCAAATTGTCGTTCTGACTTACCTTTACGGCTGCCTCTAATTGACTGAGTAATTTGACCATTTTTAAAGTAAAGGCCAGAGAAGTCAACAAATTTAGCGGCTTCCATGGCAAACATATTTAGCAACTTTTCTATATCAAGGCTAGTTTGAAGTTGTTCAAGCAAAGCTAAACCATGTTTGGTATTTTCAAAGTGAGAAGAGTCAAAAACTCTTAATGCGTTGAATTCTGAAAAATGATTGTCGAGTATGTTTAACGTTTGCATAAAATCCCCTAACCTATGAGTACCCTAGGTATAGAGCAAGTTTTGTGCCCATTGTACTTTTGATATAACATAAGTATAAATCATTGATTATTCATCGTTAAAATTGTGTAGAATAATTTTAACGATGAATAATCAATGAAGTCAGAATTTTGACCTTCTTTTAGCCATTAATTACGGCAATAATTTGCCACATGGCAATTGAAGTAATTAACAATAGTCTCATTAAACTATAAGGATGTTTTGTGACCGGACATTTAGAGATTTTAGCTATTTTAACTAGCGCTGTTTTAATTGTTTGGATCTTCAGGCGGTTAAAACTACCAGCCATTCTTGCTTATTTAGTTGCTGGTATGCTTGTTGGTGAACACGGCCTTGACTGGGCTCAAGGACATGTTAATTATGATCATTTTGCCGAACTTGGTATCGTTTTTTTACTTTTTACTCTTGGCTTAGAGTTTTCTTTACCAAAATTAATGGCAATGCGGCACTTAGTTGTGAGTGTAGGTAGCTTACAGGTAGGTATTTCGTTAGCCATTTTTATCATACTTGCTATGTTGTTTGGTCAGGGCTTTAGTACTGCGTTTGTTATCGGTGGTATTTTAGCGCTGTCATCTACCGCAATTGTTGTTAGGCAATTAAGCGAGTCAGGGGCAATGAAGCGAAAGTCAGGTCAATTGTCCGTTGCAGTTTTACTTTTTCAAGATGTTGCTGTTGTTCCATTTTTAATCATAATCCCCATGCTTGCTACCAGTGGCGATAGCTCTATGATTTTGGCGCTTATCATGGCGTTAATTAAAGGGATTGTCGTTGTTGGTCTATTACTGTTAACAGGTAAGTGGTTATTACCTAGGCTTTTCAACGTTATTGCTCAAGTAAGAACAGATGAACTCTTTGTACTTACAACACTTTTAGTGACTTTAGTCGCCTCCGCATTAACACAGTGGTTTGGTTTATCTATGGCTTTAGGGGCATTTCTTGCCGGGATGATGTTAGGAGAGAGCCAATATAAACATCAACTCGAGGCTGATATTCGTCCATATCGAGACATATTACTTGGCTTGTTTTTTATTACCGTTGGTATGAAGCTCGATATTGCCATTTTATTCTCATCTCCATTAGCTATTTTCTCTATCATGCTGTCTTTTATGCTGATTAAAGTTGTCATTATTAAAGTACTTGCGGTACGCGCTGGTGAAGCTTCTAAAGATGCTTGGGCAGCAGGTTTTATGTTGTCACAAATGGGGGAGTTTGGTTTTGTCTTAATTGCTTTAGCTGGGCAGGTTGAATTATTACCTCTAGATGTCGCTTCAATGTTATTAGGTGCTGGTGTTATTAGCATGGCAATGACCCCATATATTATTAATAACGCAAGAAAGTGGGGGGTATGGCTTAGTCATGATAAACAAGTTGACACTGACCATTTACAGGGGCTACCTGATAATAAAAACTTAAAAGATCACGTCATTATTTGTGGGTTTGGCAGAGTAGGTCAAACCGTTAGCCGTTTTTTAAAACAAGAGTCTATTGATTTTGTTGCGATAGATATTGATCCTCTTAGAACATCTAAAGCTCGTGACGCAGGGGAAAATGTTTTATTCGGCTCTTCTCGACAAGTGGAGTTACTCCATGCCGCACACCTTTCTTCAGCTAAGCTTGTGGTTATTGCTTTTGGCGAAGACCGGCAGTCTATTGAAGTCATTCAAAAAGTACGTTCATTGTCTTCGGATGTCCCCATTTTAGTAAGAACAAGAAATGATGACCAATTAGATTCTTTACAGGAGGCGGGTGCTAACGAAGTGGTTCCAGAAAGTTTAGAAGGGAGTTTGATGTTAGTCTCACAAGTATTATCTCTTTCAGGCATACCTATTTCTAGAATCATACGCAGGGTACAAAAAGAGCGTAAAAATCATTACAATCATTTACACGGTTTCTTCCAGGGGGAACATACCGATATGGGAGCAGAAGCGATTGATCGCATTGAGTTTGCTCATGCTATCTTACTTACTGATGATGCTTATGTTATCGGCCATTCTATTCGGTCGCTTAATTTAACTCGCCGCAGAGTGAGCATTATCACTCTAAGAAGAGATAATAAAGTAATAGAAGAGCCAGATGAAAATATGATATTAAAACCACAAGATACCTTGATTTTACGTGGTAAACCAAGACGAGTTGAGCGCACTGAGCGTTATCTGCAAGAAGGTGATAAATAAATAGTTACTATTATTAATCACCCTTTATAGAGATAAAAAATCCCTTATTTGAGTTTCTTTTTCCATTGCATCTTCAAAACCAAGCTTTATTAATTTTTGACAATAATTTTTCTCAAATAATAAATAGCTAACAATACTAGACTCGGAGTCATTTGTTATACCAACACTTCGTAATAATAACCGAATAGACATGGGTAACTCATGAAAATGATTAATCGCCATGTTATTAAAATCATGGCTAGGATTAAGTACTAAACTATCAATGTGCTGCAGTCCTTGAATATTCTTTCTGTTCTCTTGTGGGATCAAAGAAAGTGTATTATTTATTCTGTTCATCCGCTCTATATCACTCTTGAGTGTGTCTGAAAAAATAGTGTCGAGTAAGTGGCCCGCTATTGTCGCGGTACTGGGTGGGTGGGGATTATTTTCATTTGCATGGATCGGCTCTTTAGGCTGTTCAACTCCAATAACTAATATTCGCTTGGCCCCTAAATGAATAGCAGGACTTAAAGGTGATAATTGATGTACAGAGCCATCACCGTAGTGTTGATTTCTAATTTTAATCGATGGAAATACTAAAGGGATGGCAGCAGAAGCCATCAGGTGTTCACTATTGATTTGGCAAGGTTCACCATGGCGTTTTGCCCTAAACCAAGGCTTTATACCTTGCTCTGATTGAAAGAAACTGATGGAGTTACCGGTAGAGTAATTTGATGCTGTAATTGACAGTGCCGATAAAAATCCGCTTGAGATATTACTGTCAATCCGATCAAAATTTACCACTTGGTTGAGTAAATCTCTTAAGGGAGCATTATTTAATAAGCTTCTAGCTGATTTATTAGCATAATCTGCTTGGTAACTCCCTAAGATTCCTCGACTGATGTTACCAAAAACCCTAAATGGATCACTGTGATAAATATTATGGGTATGTAGTGATTTCCACATCCATTCTAATTTCTTAACACCAAGGTGAAAACATGAAGCATAACAAGAAAGTGCGGTAGCGTTTATGGCACCAGCAGAAGTGCCACAGATAATTGGAAATGGGATACCATGATTGCGTGGTACAAGTTTTGTTATCGCCGACAATACGCCTACTTGATAGGCTGCTCGAGCACCTCCACCAGTTAGCACTAGGGCATTTTTACTACCTTGATAGTTTCTCTTATTTGTCATACAAAAAATCCTTTACCTGTCATTAAGTGTATGAATTTTTTTCGATGCTGACTAGCTTTTTACTCAACTAACTATGTGTTTATATTAATTTTTTACAAAAAAAAACCAGCAGAGCTGGTTTTTTAAGTGACATAGAATTATTAACTAGTAAAACATTATGCTAAGCATTGACGCCTACTCGAGAATAACTTTTAGCTGCTAACGCGTTTGTTAGCTGCATCTATTAATGGTTGCGATCCACTTTGAATAAGAGCCAAGTTCGCTTTAACAACTTTCTTTGGTAATTTTGAAATCATCAAAGAGCCTGTTTTAACTGAACCTTTAGTAGCAGCAAATTCCAACAAGTTTTTACCGTTACATTGAATACCTGAGAAGATACTACGAATTTTTAATTTATTCGTCTTTAAGAATGAACGCATGCGTTTTTTGTCGTCGGCAGCTACATACTCACATACACTTTGAGCGATGTTCGCAGCTTGTGCCTTCGGCGCCGAT
>Ga0105351_1000173_pt1 | contig 29731 bp, 18 predicted proteins | sample EN4Hudsemesocosm_FD_83662 | JGI IMG/M metagenome (GOLD analysis project Ga0105351, IMG submission 83662) | Methane-oxidizing microbial communities from mesocosms in the Hudson Canyon - EN4B Hudson Canyon | ecosystem: Environmental > Aquatic > Marine > Cold seeps | place: Hudson Canyon... | reverse complement strand
TTAGGAGCTGTGCCATGGAATGGTTTCGAATTCCGCAGCAAAAAGTATCAGCCTATATAGGAATAGTGCTTTCGGCCTATTTAATCTATCTAGGCCTTAGCATTAATGCCAATGATAACCACTGGCTGAATCGTCTTGATTTTTTATTTTACGATACCCGCTTTAACGCATCACTAAGCCTGAGTGAAAGTGATTTTTTTAGTTTTGAAAGTGAGAGTAAAACTGAATTAGTTGATGAAACCATTGATGAAGACATGCTTGATCACAAGGTCATCATTTTAGATATCGATGAAAGATCATTAGCTGCAGAAGGCCGTTGGCCATGGAGTCGTCATAAGCTCGCCGAGTTAGTTGCCCAGCTGGCAGAATATGGCGCTGTCGTTGTGGCGTTTGATGTGGTTTTCTCTGAACCCGAGCGAAATCCTGTTAATGAAGTAAACCAGCATTTAGCAAATTATAATATTGATTGGGAAATTCCCCAGCGATGGCGAGAAATAGCCGATGGAGATAAAGGCTTTGCTCGTCATATTACTGATATGGATGTTGTACTTGGCTACTTTTTTCAAGACGAAGCCTCAATTCATGTTGGTCAGTTACCTGCCCCTGTTTATACCCTCAATAAAGAACAAGAGAGACGTTTAGTTTCTATTTCTAAACCGGGCTATGCGGCAAATTTGGCGATTCTTCAACAGGATGCTGCTGGGGCTGGTTTTGTTTCGACGTTTGCCGATGCGGATGGGGTTATCCGCCGTTCGCCATTAGTAATTCGACATGAAAATTCGTTATACCCTTCGCTATCACTAGCGACAGTGATGAGTTATTTGTTTGTATCTGAGATAGAGGTCTCTACGACTCCTATCGGCGATGTCGAAGTGATGACTAATTTGATTGCGGGTGGGCAGAATGCTCGTACCGATGTGAATGGTCAGGTGATCATTCCTTATCAAGGTAAGCAGCAAACTTTTCCTTATATTTCAGTGACAGATGTTTTACAGAAGAAAGCAGACAGTACTCAATTAGAGGGGGCGATTGTTTTAGTGGGCACATCGGCGATTGGCTTGGCAGATTTACGTGCAACCCCTGTTGGTACCCAGTTCCCTGGGGTAGAGGTGCACGCTAATATTATTCGTTCATTATTGTCGGGAGAATTCCCTTATCGCCCAGAATGGGAGGCAGGCCTAACACTGTCGATCTTAGTGTTCTTAGGGGCGTTATTATCACTTTGGTTGCCTAAACTGGGTCCCGTTGCGGCGATTACTTTAAGCTCACTCGCTCTAGCAACTATTGTTAGTGGTAACTTTTATTTGTGGCATGCTCACCGTCTAGATTTACCCATTGCGAGTAGTTGTTTATTGATTTTGGTTTTAACCTTATTAAATTTGGCCTATGGTTATTTACGTGAAAATGCGAGTAAGCGATTAATAAAAGGCATGTTTAATCAGTATGTACCACAAGCCCATATTGATCGAATGTTGGATGATCCTGATGCTTATCAATTTGCTGGAGATAGTAAAGAATTGACGGTTTTATTTGCCGATATCCGCAGTTTTACTACCATCTCTGAGCATTTATCCGCAGCGGATTTAAAAGCGTTATTAAATCAATATTTTACCCCTATCACTAAAATTATATTTGATCATGAAGGCACCATCGATAAATACGTTGGTGATATGGTGATGGCTTTTTGGGGAGCGCCATTAGAAGATGAGCACCATGCTCAAAATGGCATTCTATCGGCGATAGAAATGCAGAAAGCGACGGCTATGCTGAGCGAAGAGTTCATAGCTCGAGGGTTACCAGAAATAAAAATAGGGGTTGGTTTAAATACTGGCATTATGAATGTTGGAGACATGGGATCCTCTTATCGCCGAGCATATACCGTGCTAGGGGATGCCGTTAACCTTGGCTCGCGCTTGGAAAGTATTACTAAGTTTTATGGGGCTGATATTCTTGTAGGTGAGCGCACCGCTGAGTTGTGTCCTGATCTTGCATTTTCATTTGTTGATCGTATTCAAGTAAAAGGTAAAGACGAACCTATTGGTGTATTTCAACCATTAGGATTGAAGTCAGCGCTTACTCGAGAGCAAATAGAACAAGGCAGCCGTTTCGATGCGGCTTATGAATTGTATCTAAATCAACAGTGGGAAGAAGCGATGCAAAAGTTTTATGCATTAAAAGCAGGGAACCCTGAAAATAAAGTGTATCAAGTTTATATTGATCGGATAAGTGACCTGCGTAAGCAAGAGCTTACACAGGGTTGGGATGGTGTTTTCAGGCATACCAGTAAATAGGTAATTATTGGCCCGTTTGCAAAATGATAACACCGCCAACACTTTCGCTGCCATCATCGGTCGATAGGTTAAAACCGCCAGCGAAGGTATCAATGTTACCTCCATTAGTCGTTGGAGCGGCTAATAAACCGGTGATATCTCCCGAAGCATTGATACTGCCTCGATTATTATTATCGATTAAAGACCCTGTTAGATTATTAATAGTGATTGATGAACTACTCACTTGACCTGTATTGGATGTTAATGCCCAAGTCTGATCAATATTAGCCGTTTGCACGTCATTAGGGTTCGCATCAACTTCAACGGTAATATCAATGTTGGTGATATTAAATGTGACTTCCCCTGTTGTTGTCGTACTCGTAGAAAGGTCAAATCCTGTCGAGACATCTGTTACTAAACCACCATTACTGGCACTAGCAATATAATCTCGTGTATCTAACGCTAAGCTTGATGAGCTGCTGGAAAAGCGTCCACTGATCAGGCCGGAATTTAACTCGGTTTGATTAGCAGGGTTAACAATCATATAGAATAAGTCTTTTTCTAACGGGGTAAAGTCGGTGTTATTATCGTATTCGGCATAGCGCTCTATCGGTGTTTCAGTTGTACCTTGCCAAATCCCCCAGCTCACTTGATCCGCCCAAGGTTTTAAATTGCTGAAATCCGCTTCGCTCGCGCTCCCCCTGCGTAGAGTTTCATAGGCTGGCTCATTCGTTTGCGTTGTCGTCTGCCCTAAGAAAAAGTTATCCCCAGTGCCATCGGTATTCAGTGCAATCGCGATACGTTGGCCATCTTCATTTAACAAAATAGCGAGTTTAGGGTCGGTCGAAAGTTGATCCATTTCGTTATTATTTAAACGCAAGTCAGGGCTGTTATCTGAATCGGGGCCGGGTTCTGGGTTAGGATCAGGATCAGGATCGGGGTCCGGATTAGGGTCTGGATCGGGGTTCGGCTGATCTGTATTTTCATTGAAGTTGTCATCATTTTCTACCGTCTCTTGATCGGGCGCTTTATCTTTTTCGAAAGGGCTTGGGACTTGATTATCCTGGGTATTAGTTAAGCTACTATCTGAGTTATTAGGAACTGGGGGCTCAGTATCACCATTGTCTCGATTATCCGTTTTAAACTTTGGGCCTTCATCAACTGAGGATTCTTTAGATTGCTCTTGTTGCTTCTGCTGAGGTATCGGTGGGGTAAATGCAGCAGGAGGGGTTAATAGGCCGGTAAACTCACCATTGGCTGATATTTCCCCAAAATCAAAATTAGCGTCAACCCCTAGATTAAATTGTCCTTGTTGGCTATCAAGAGAAATACCGCCTTTCCATACTCCGGCTAAAATCTTATCAAACGATATCTGAACATCGTATAGCGTTCCGCGAATACCAATACTGGCAACTGGGGTATCCACCTTGTAGGCTGCTTTATTTCCTTTGCCTATTTTCCCAGTGAGAGTTCTAAAACCACCGGCGACAAGTTCCATAAAGACTTGGTTGTTTTTCTCGTTCGCTTCTGAATACACATAGGCTTTAATATTGAGCTCAGAGTTTTCTTTTAACGCTAATAAGGCATTATCAATAAAGCGGATCTGAACTTTACTTTTCTTACCTGTTTTAATTATTTCATGGCTATAGATAGAGTCGCGTCGCTTTAATTGTCTTATTTCACCCGACTCGTTAATCGCTTGGACTTCTCCGCGAGCCATAATAATCCGACCCGCCAAATCAGCAGAGTAAGTGGAAGAGCTAAAGACCATGCTAAGACAGGCTAAACAGAAAAAGCAGAGCTGCAATGTTGATTTGAAAGAATGAGTAATTACATTTTGCATCGTATTTCTCCGCTACTTGAAGCTGATCGTTAGACCAGCCTCAATTAAAGTACGTTGATAATCGTATAGTTCAAGGTTGCTTTGATTTTGGCTGTGGCTAAGTTGAACTTTAGCAGATGTATTTTTCATGAAATTATACAGCCAGCCAGCGGTCAGCTGTGTGAGTTGATCTTCACGAGTTTCTCCGGCAAAGAAAATATGATCATCAGCAAAGGCATCTGCGTAATTATTATTCCGATAATTTACTAAGGCGTACACTTGTTGAGAAGGTGCAATCTCCTGCTGCATTTGATAACCAATGGATAAATAATTCCGTCCTTGAAAATCATTACTACTCTCCGCGGCGATATCGCTGCCATAGCCCAGTTGGAAACTTTGGCTGAGTGCTTCGCTTTTACGATTAAGACTGGCTTTAGCTTGCCATTGAGTAAAGTCTAACGCATCGTTTTGGTCATTATCTTGTTGACCTAACTCAAACTCAGAGGTGATCTTCCATTGGGGGGCGAAATACCATTGCCAGCGTACATTACCCAATAATTGATTCTGTAAACTGTCTCCTGCAAGCCAATATTGGCGGTAAACTCCACCAAAGCGTAAATTATGATTGCTGCGTAGCATTCTAAAGCCACCATTTAAGCTTAAATTCGTAAGGTCGTAGGTATCATCAATCGTATTATCTTTTTGCGAAAGAGAGGCTGAGAAGTCTACACTGGTGCGTTTACTTAAAGGTTGTTGGTATTGACCAAAGCCTTGAAGTTGATAATAAGCACTGCCTTTAGATTTCTGCTCATCATCCAGATTTAATACTCCCGAAACGGTGGGAAGAGTAATACTGATAGAATCTAAATCTGCAGCGGCATTGATATTAGAGTCATAGCCTAATGCGAGCCCCGCGCCTGCGGACCAAGAGCGAGAAATCTGCTGCTTCTTTTCAGCAATGCGGGTTAAAAAGCGATTGATATGTTTTTGTACGTCGGCGGGTGGCTTACTCGCAGCGACCTGGTTAAATTCATGCTCGGCGGCGTTTAAGTTATTAAGAAAGTAGTGACAGCGTGCGAGTTCTAAGCGGAAACGAGCATTATTAGGGTAAGCGTCTAAGAGGCGTTCAAACGGAAAAATAGCTTGATTGTAATGTCCTGTTTGAGCCGCCGCTAAGGCGAAATTAAAGTCAAACTGCTCTTCTCCTTCCCATTGGGGTCGAAGGCTCAAGCCCATCTGGTAGGCGAGGGTAAATTTATTTTCTGCTATCAGTTGTTCTAGTTGATCTAACGATTGCGAATTAACTTGTTCTTTTACGGCGGGCTTAACTTCCAGTTGCTTCTCTTCTTGGGCAATTATTTTTTTACTCGCAACTGGTGCTGGCTCAACAACAGGCTCAGTAACGACAGGCTCAGTAACGACAGGCTCAGTAACGACAGGCTCAGTAACGACAGGCTCAGTAACGACAGGCTCAGTAACGACAGGCTCAGTAACGACAGGCTCAGCAACAACAGGTTCAGCAACAACAGGTTCAGCAACAACAGGTTCAGCAACAACAGGTTCAGCAACAACAGGTTCAGCAACAACAGGTTCAGCAACAACAGGTTCAGCAGCGGCTTCGATTGAAGGTTCACTAACCTCTTCTACAATCCCTTCGCTCGGTGGACTCTTATCGATACTACTAGCTTCACTGGAATTACTATCTTCTGCTGCATAGCCGTTAATACTCAGCAGGCCAGAGGTTATGAGTATGCTCAACAAACGTCCTTTCACAATATTCATCCTATCAGTGTGTTGTTATCGATACGTGGCTATCAAAGCGTTACAAGCAAAATATCTATTAGTAATGTACGCCGATTACTGTTAGTCAACCGAGCATTACTTCAAGTTTTTTAAAAAATACTGCACTAATTATGGCTGAAAAAACTATCCTTACTAATAGGAGCTTCAAAGAAGAGGTGAGTTTTGCAAGTAAGTCAGGATAAAGTATGAAAAAAACAGCAGGATTGAGTCATGCGCATATTCAAATGATTCTGCAGAAGATTCCTTTTTTTAGGGATTTTATGCCAGATGAAAGAGAGCGCTTAGCGAATGAGCAAGATAGCTTCGTTATCGCGAGACCAAAAGAAGTTATAGTGACAAAAGGTTCTATGGAAAGAGCTTTTTATATTCTATTGTCAGGTATTGTCGAAATCTTAGATGAACAGGGTCAAAAGTCCATTTTAGAATTATCTCCAGGCCAAGTATTTGGTGAAATTACCTTTCTTACCGAAATACCTAGAACTTCTAATGTTCGCGCTCAGGATGTCTGTATCTTAATGAGAATTGATCAGGCTTTAATGTCTCGCCTCCGAGCTGAGATACGTGAAAAAATTAAAGATCAGCTAATTGACAAGCTCGTGCAACGAATTTTGTCATCTTAATAGCCTCAGGTTTTCTTTGCAGGTTGATTTAGATCAAACTTTTTATGCTGCTTATCAGGATCACTGACGAAAATTGATCCATGTCAAAAACCTTTTACCTCTAATTGCTAATCTAACTTTATCAAGTCAATAAGCAGTAACAATAAATTCTAAACGTTATTGCTGGCCAATAAAAAGAGGTGCGAGTTATGTATATGGATGAAGTTGTATTTGCTGGATTATTAATTGTATTCCTAACGTGCGCTTTCTTTGGCGGATTTTACGCAATGATTAAACGCGACATTGCTAGGAAAGGGACAGGCGCCCCTGATTCAAAGCCTTCTCAAACCTAAACCAGTTTCTGTGCTGAGTACCTTGCTCGGGCCTCAAAATATTTTGATGGCCCTTTTTTCGTTTTAAAAAATATTCAATAACCGTCATAATAGCCGCATAATTTTTTATGGGTTTACTCATGCGGTCTTTTTATCTTAGAACTATCAGAATTCCTTTTATTCAAATTCCCTACACTATTTCAATATTAGTAATTTCTTCACTGATAGCGTTCTCAAATGCTCATGCTTCTGTGCTTGAAGATGGCTGGTTTCAGCAAGGCGATGCTTGGCTTAAAAATAAATTAACTGTTTTACAAAGCGAAGCAGATTATAAACAATCGTTGAAAGCTAAAAATGTCATTCTCGTTGTCGGTGATGGTATGAGTATTACCACGTTAACAGCTTCACGTATTTGGCAAGGGCAGCAGGCGGGGTTATTAGGTGAGGAGCATTTTTTACACTTCGAGCAATATCCTCATAGCGCATTAATCAAAACCTATAATACCAATCAACAGTCTCCTGACTCTGCGGGCACGATGAGTGCGATGATGACAGGCGTGAAAACTCGAGCCGGGTTAATCAGTATCGGGCCTGAGCAAGATAGAACCGATTGTAAAAACAGTGAGAAATATCATCAGCAAACCTTGTTTGAATGGGGGCATGATAAAGGATTTTCGACTGGTGTCGTCACCACGGCTCGATTAACTCATGCGACCCCAGCGGCAACTTATGCCCACAGCCCTGACCGTGGATGGGAAGGGGATCTTCTGCGTCATCCTAATGCTTATTGGTATGGCTGTGATTCTATTGCTAAGCAGTTAGTAGAAAAAGCCTATCCTGCAGGCTTAGATATTGCCTTGGGTGGTGGAGCTTCGAAATTAGAAGGTTATTTTGAAAGCTTTCAACAGCAATTTGGCCAGCAGCAATTAATTCAAAATCAGCAGCAACTATTACAACTCAATTCAAATTCGAATAGGCAATCAGCTCCAATTTTGGGCGTTTTTTCATCTGGCCATATGGCGTTTGAATTGGATCGTAAAAAAAGATCGGAAAATAAACAACCGTCATTAAAATCAATGGCTGAGCAGGCGCTAAAATACCTACAAAATAAACAAACTCCTTATTTATTCGTCGTAGAGGGGGCTCGAATTGATCAGGCTCACCATAAAGGTAATGCCGCGCGGGCATTAGCGGAAACCTCAATGTTAGCTGAAACGGTCGCACGCTTAGATGAGCTGACGGATGATGAGGATACTTTAATCATTGTCACCGCGGATCATAGCCATAGCTTCGTCATGGCCGGATACCCTAAGCGGGGGAACCCTATTCTTGCGACGGCAAAAAATCAGCAAGATGAAGTGGTATTGGCTAATGACGGCTTACCTTATACGACTTTAGGTTACGCCAATGGTAAAGCCTATGGCCGTCAGTTTTTCCATGATACTGCGAGTGATAATGAACATGTCGATTTTCATCAAGGCGTTGCGATACCTTTACGATCGGAAACTCATGGCAGTGATGATGTTGCATTACACGCCAAGGGCCCTAGGGCTTATTTATTCTCGGGTTTAATGGAGCAAAATGAAATTTTCCACACCATTTTACAGGCACTAGAAGGGAGAAAATAAGATGAGAAAATTTATTAAGTTATCACTGCTATCCAGCCTAATCGTTTTATTAATCGCTTGTGCCGCCGATCTTCCCGTTCAGGATTCAAAAACCTCTAAGCAGTGGTTTCAGCAAGGGCATGATGCCGTTGTAAATAGAGAACGTTTATTAATACAACAGCAGAAAAAATTGAATCAAGATATTCAATCATCTGCTAAAGCCAAGAATATTATTTTTGTTGTTGGTGATGGAATGGGAGTTAGTACATTAACCGCTGCGAGAATCTTTGTGGGCCAGCAGCAAGGGTTGTTAGGGGAAGAGTTTGCCTTGAGTTTTGAACAGTTTCCTCATAGCGCGTTGGTGAAAACCTATAACGTTGATTTACAAACTCCCGATTCTGCGGGCACGATGTCAGCATTAATGACGGGAGTGAAAACCAATGAGGGAGTTATTAGCCTGCCAGAATCTACTGTTCGTGGGCAATGTAACCCACAACATGCTCTGCCTACCTTGATCGATTATGCAAAAGCTAAGGGTAAAAGCACAGCGATGGTGACGACGGCTCGAGTAACCCATGCGACTCCGGCTACAACCTATGCTCATAGTAGTGATCGAAATTGGGAAAGCGATAATGCGATGTCGCAACAAGCTAAAGACCAAGGTTGTGAAGATATCGCGAGTCAATTTGTAAATTCAAAAACGAGCTCACTGGATATTTTATTCGGTGGAGGCCGTCGGCATTTTCTACCTAAGGCACTGGGAGGAAAGCGACTTGATCAAAAAAACTTAATTCAACAATGGCAAAAGAAAGGCCACTATGTTGATTCATCTTCGGCTTTATTGTCTCTTACTCAGCAAGCTATGATCGAAGATGAAGCTCAGATTAATAAACCTTGGCTTGGATTATTTTCCTTTTCTCACATGGACTATGCGTACCAACGGCCACCAGAACAACCTTCATTACAACAGATGACTGAGGTTGCGTTACAGAGATTGAAAAAGAACCCAGAAGGATTTGCTTTAGTCATTGAAGCGGGGCGCATTGACCATGGTCATCATGCCGGCATGGCTTATAAAGCATTAACCGAGACTCAAGAATTACATGAGACCGTCGCATGGCTATTAACTCAAGTCGATCTGGAAGAAACACTGATCGTCGTTACCGCTGATCATAGCCACACATTAACCCTGGGTGGATATCCTACCCGTGGCAATCCGATTTTAGGGGAGGTAAAAGGGAATGATAGTGAAGGTTATCCAGAGAGTTCACCTAGCTTGGACCAAAACTGGCAACCTTATACTTCATTATCTTATCGAGATGGCCCGGGGGCTATTACCTCAAACTCTAAGGAGAATGAAGAGGATGAGCGAGGTGATAAGGTCCTTGATGTATATGCTCCAAATTATAAGCAAGTCGCCTTAGTACCGATGGATTATGAGACTCATGGTGGAGAAGATGTGGCTTTATATGCCATCGGCCCTTGGTCTCAGTTATTTAGTGGCACCTTGGAGCAACATTGGATATTTCATGCATTGAAATACGCAATGTAACAAAAAGAGTGACTAGCCTATATTTTAAAACCCTAATGAAAACATAGGCTTATACAGTCTATTTATATCTGAGTATCTTAGTCAGGTATAATAACTGTATTCACATTGAACGCTCATTCAAAGTAGATATAATGCGCCAAAGAATAGATTTGGGAGGGAGTATGCGTTGTAATTACTGTAAGAAAGCCGTTTTAGGCGCTAGCCCTATTACAGTCCCTGGGTTGGGCCCAGCTCATGAGATTTGCTACCAAACACATTTAGTGCGTAAGCGTATATTCTCGGGGCTAAATATCGCAGCTTTGGATGATCAGCAATTAGCTGAGCTGTCTGATCTGGTGTTGATGGAAAAGAATGCTCGTATGAGTGAAATAATGGAGAATACTGAAGAATTTGAGATAGAATTGTTTTAATTTCATCACGTATTTAAGCCTAATCAAGCTATGTCTACTTTTCGTTTACAGCAATTCTCCATCGAACAAACTCAATCTGGAATGAAAATTTGCTCTGACAGTTTGTTATTTGGTGCCATGATTCCAATTGCTGACGCAAAACGGATATTGGATATTGGCACGGGGACCGGAATCTTATCTTTAATGCAGGGGCAAAAATCGGCCGATAACAAGTCAGCCTCTGTAGAGCAAATTACTGCTATCGAATTAACCCATGCGGCGGCCGTTGAAGCTCAGGATAATTTTTCTGCTAGCCCTTGGCATGAACACCTCTTTATCATTGAGCAAGATATCCAAAGTTTTTCTACACAAGCTGAATCGCCACGTTATGATTTGATTATCTGTAATCCGCCGTTTTTTGATCAGCATACTAAAACCCAATCAGAACAAATATTGCGTCATACCGCACGGCATACCGACAGCCTTACTTATCCTGACCTTTGCCAAAGTATCGAACGTTTAATCACAAAAAATGGTCGTGCCTTTTTATTATTACCGTTAATGGCGTTATCCGAATTCTATTCTATTGCCGCTCAATATCACCTTTATCCCATTGAGCAAACGAATATTGCTGAATCTAAGAGCCATCAGCCGAAGGTTGCTATGATAGAGTTACAGAATTATCAAAACAAAGCGGCCAAAAAAGAAACCACAATTTATAAGTTTAGTTCTGCCAATCAACACAGCCCTGAAGTAAGAGAATTCTTAGCTCCTTTTTTATTGCGGTATGAGAATAAAGAGCAGTATACAAGAGACTGACCTCAGGATAGAGTAAGCTTTTGATCCTTGATATAGATACTATGCATAAGTCGAATAACCTAGAAGCTGCTTCTATTAACTCATTTCAGCGACAAGCTTGGCTCATTGCCGAGCAAGAACTGCAGACCTCATTTGCCAGTAAACGCGGATTGTTTGTAAGCATTGTTTTCATCGCAATTTGGACGCTGTTATTATTTTATCCTATTCAATTTTCTGCTGAGGCTATGCACAGCCCTGATAACGCTTCTTTAATGATCAGTCTATTGAGTGTGGTTGGACTGGAGCCTTTGAAGAATTGGCAATTGGCTGAATTTGCTATTTATTGGGTGGTTGCGCTGTATTTATTTCCGGCTTCCAGTATTTTAATGGCCGCAGACCAAATGATTTCTGAACGTAATCGCGGGGGGCTTCGCTTTCTAACGTTACGCTGTAGCCGAGGGCAAATCTTCTTTGGTCGCTTTATGGGGCATCTATTAATTCAGTCCATTTTACTGGCGACTACAGTGCTTATTACTTATCTGCTGTTATTAATAAATAACCCTGAAACTTGGCTGGATGGTATAAAAATCATGCCGTTATTGTTGTTAAATCTGGTCTTAGTTATTTGCCCCTTCATTGCTTTGATGAGCTTGCTATCGGTATTAATGACGTCGGTTCGAATGGCGTCTTTAGTCGCGATAATTGCTTTATCACTGGGTGGGTTTTTAGTGAATTACCTAGCATCGTACTTACCAGTACTTTCAGTTTTTAATTATTGGATACCTGGCTCTCAAGTCGCACAGATGGCTCAATCAACTCCTAGTATTGCTTTGCTTTCGCTATGGAGTCCGATGATGCAGACGGTGGGGTTCTTGTTATTAGGCTATGGATTGTTTAAGAGGCAGGCGATATGAGTGCTCTAATTGAATGCCTAAATTTGAATAAATCGTTCGGAATGAAGAAGGCATTGGAAAATGTCAGTTTTGAAGTTCAATCAGGGCAACCGATTGCCTTAGTTGGACCCAATGGTGCAGGTAAAAGCACTTTGTTTGGCATTTTATCAGGTTATTTACCCGCCACATCGGGGGAAGCCAAGATCTTGGGGCATAGCGTCGGAAGCCCTGAATTAATTGGTCGTATCGGAGCTTTACCCCAAGACGCGTTGTTTGACCCTAATCTTACTATCATGCAGCAATTAAGTTTTTTAGCGCGGCTACAAGGCTATCGTCGCAATGCCAGTTTATTAGAAGCGGCTAGAGTATTGGAGTTGATGCAGCTAACGGATGTTGCAAACGAAAAAATAACCGCGTTGAGTCATGGTATGAAAAAGCGTGTCGCCATAGCTCAAGCGTTGATGGGAGAGCCTGAACTGGTTTTATTGGATGAGCCGACGGCGGGATTAGATCCTGAAAATGCGCGTAATATTCGACAGCAAGTAACAGCGTTGGCTGGTGAGACAACCTTCTTAATCAGCTCACATAACTTGGCAGAGTTAGAAAGAATGTGTGGCCAAGTTTTGCATTTAGATCAAGGGGAGTTAAAAGCACAGAAAATTATTGGTCAGCAGGCTGAACAGCAATCTTTGGCGTATATAACCTTACGCTTAAAAGAGGCTGATACGGGGATTAAAAGCAAGATCAGTCGGTTAAAAGCTGTTATGCAGGTCGATGTAAAACAGCAGGATGAGTTAATTATTCGATATGATTCGCGTCAAAATGCGATACTTGATCAGGAGCTACTGAAATTACTGGCCGATCAGAAGCTCAGCTATCGTCAGATTACTCATGGACAGTCTTTGGAAGATCAGCTCTTTCAAAAATAATAAAGGCTAGTATCAGTCCGCCTTGGTAAAATATTCACTTTCTATTTCAGCAGCAGGTTTAGGCTTGCTGAAATAGAAACCTTGTATTTCTTCAGCGCCTAGCGCTTCTATAATCTCAAGTTGTTGTTTGTTTTCAACCCCTTCGGCGACTAAAGATAAATTCAAATTATGAGCCAGATCTACGATGGATTTAGCCAATACTTTATCGTCGTTATTGGATTCAATGTCCATTACAAAGGCGCGATCTATTTTAAGTTTATCGATAGGGAATTGTTTTAAATAGCTCAATGAAGAGTAACCTGTACCAAAGTCATCAATGGATAATTTAAAGCCAATTTCCTTTAATTGATGCATGATACGAATGCTATTTTCAATGTCGCCAATTAATAGGCTTTCGGTTATCTCTAGCTCAATAAACTGGGGATCTATCTCTGCTTCAGATAAACGCAGTTTAATATTCTTTATAAAGCCAGGGTGTTGAAACTGCTTAGCGGACAAGTTAACGGCAATTGAAAAATCAAAGCTTAATTCAACTTCCTTTGTTAAGAATAATTGTTGCCACTGTTTTAATTGATTAAACGCTTGAGCGATAACCCAGTCGCCAATGGTAATAATTAACCCCGTTTGCTCAGCTACAGGAATAAATTCAAATGGCGATATCATCTTACCATCGTCTTTTTGCCAACGAATTAGCGCTTCTACACCGCTAATCTTGTGTTGGTATGCCTGTATCTTAGGTTGGTAAAATAGTTGCAGTTGCTGTTTCTCTATAGCGGTGCGCAAGTCTCTTTCAATAGCGATCCAGGCTTGTTCCTTGGCATGGATATCTTGGCTATAACACAGAATGCCATCGCCACCGTCAGATTTAATTCGAGTTAATGCCGCGTCAGCATTGGTTAATAAGGTTTCGCCTTCAATGCCCTGGTTAGGGTAATGGCTGATGCCGATGCTCAGGGTCAGATGAAACTCTTTACCCTCAACACAAATGGAATGCCCCAAGCTTTGACTTAATTCCTGCGCTAGATTTTCGGCGAAATCGTGCTCAGGCAATTGATCGAGTAATAAAGAAAATTTATTGGAATCTAAGCGATAGAGTTTATTGCCTAAATCTAGACTGCAATAACCACGACAGAATTGCTGCAAGTGCTGGGCGACTAGCTGCATTAAACGGTCGCCCGTTTTAAACCCCTCACTGGAGGTGACGAGATCAAAGCGATCAATATGAATTAATATCAGGGCAAAGGCTTGTTGCTGGCTATTATTGGCAACGAGTTTATTCAGGTTCTCATTAAAATAACGGCGGTTGGGAAGCTCCGTTAGAATATCGTGATAGGCCTCATACTTAAGCTGGGCTTGAGCTTGAGTTCGAGCGCTAATATCTTCGATGTAGAGGTGGCAAGTATCGAGATCACGTAATAAGGATAATGAAAACTCTAGGGTATAATTACCCACTTCGTTAATCCATTGCGCATAGTCTTGATTGGACTTTTGCAGTTTTAATAAGCGGTCTTGAAATGTTAGAGGTAGTAGACTCTCAATTCTTTGTGAGTGATTACCTTGTTGAGTCATCAGCTGCAAGCATGCGGGGTTGCTATAAGTGAGTTGACCTTGCCAATTAAAACTGAGGATAGGATTCGGGCTGCGTTCAGCAAACATGGCTAAGCGTCGACGACTAATGGTCTCGGTAATATAGCGGTTGACGTAATAACCGACAAATGCCGCGATGATGATGACGAAAATACTAAAGCTGATGACTAAGCGAGTGCTTAGTTCTGTGCTATTTCGAGTTGCTTCGCCACTTTGAAAAGCTTCTTGATTCACCTGAGCAACGAGAGTCTCTAATGAAGGTAATATTTTACGGCCGGTATCACTGAGTTCAGCCAGCTGCTCGCGCGCTAGATCCCAATCAACTTGAGCTTGTTGGAAATTATTATCTAATTGCTGAGTTAAGCGGCGAACCATTCTATCGCCGTATCGAATGCTTTCGATTGCTTCAGAGTCTGGAAATGCAATTTCGATCTGACGAAAGTAGGCACTGAACCTTTGGTCAATTTGGTCCAGCTGAGGAAGTAAGGTTTCACTATCGGTGGTTGCATAATATTCATATAACAAGCGTTCTCGCTCAATGATGGCAAGGTATAGCTCATTGATAACTTGTAAGCGGGGTAATTTTTCTTCGATTAAGGTTGTTGTGACATCAGTGACCTGCCGGCCTGTGATGAAGATAGTTACCGATATTGCTAAGCCAAGGCTGAGAATAAGAAGGTATGCGAATAGTATTTTAACTCTTGGCTGCAAGGTGAACTCCAAAACTCTAGGTATAACTAGAGTCTAGGTATAACTAGAGTCTAGGTGAGCTTTGTAAATATGGGTATAAAGTGCTTATTTAACTTTACCGGAAAATTGAAGAGCATTGTCCCATATGGTTTTAAGGTAATTTCTTTGTCTTTTGGTCAATAAAGGCCAGAGAATGCGCTGCTCTTTGAAATAATTTAAGTCATTAAAGTGTGATTGTTCTAATTGCTCTGCAGTTAATTGCTCAGCGATTGATATATTTACAGGAGAGCTGCCTAGAAGTTTAACAACTACTTCTAACTGAACCTCCTTACTAATACAGAAGTTAATCCATTCTTCTGCGATTAATTTTAGTTTAGGTTGTCCTTTAAGGGAGCTTGTCAAAGCGTAGCCATCCACCCAGCCGGTAACACCTTCTGCTATATCTGCCATTTTCCATTTCATTTTCATGGCTTTGAGCTGAGGTAGTGAGAATCCCCACGAAGTGGCTATGACATTGCCTTTGAGGTCTTCTGGGCTATCCACACCGCGCCACATATTTTGTGAGTTTTCTACTAACTCGATTAATGCAGAGGGAACTCCGTAGGCTTGCAGTGTAATGATATCAGTTAGTTTATCTTTGGGAACTCCCAGTGCAAGAGCTGTGATATATACATTAGCTTCAAAGTAGTCATAGCTAATTGTATAGCGATTTTTGTATTCAGCATCCCAAAGGACTTGCCAAGAAGACGGCGCTTTTGATACTGCCTCTGCATCATATATTAGACCATAGGGTCCATGTAGCATGGGTACTGAATAGATTTCATTGTTTATTGTCGTATAGGGGGCAAACTGAAGAGATGGAATTATATCTTTATAATTCGGAATGTTTTTCAGATTGATGGGCAATAGTAGTTTATTTGATATTAACTGGTAGCGATCGTCATGAATGATATTATGGCTTGGAGCGATAATATCAACACTTTCACTTCTAATAAACTCAAAAAATTCATCCGCGTGAGAAACATAGTTAATATCAAATACTAACTCTTCGTTGTGCTTCTTTTTTATATAAGCTTTAAATTGCTCAAGCATACTCGTAGGAGTATAGCCCTGCCAGGTTAATATCCGCAAAGTTAGTTCTGCTTGGCTTGTTATACTTATTAGCGATAAAGCAAGTAATAACAGTGTTTTAACCAGAGAGAGGGGAGTCACTTTTGGTTGCCCTTAATATTGTTCTTAATTGTTAAAATTCTAGTCTCTATTCTTAATATCTGTCTAATTAATCCCCTTCTAATTAAATTGAGGAAAATTGAAAAATACGAATAAATTATTGGGCTACACTGTAGGTAATTGCGGCTAAAAATACTTTTCAGGTACCTAAATGAACTCTATTAGATTTAAAATTATAGGTCTTTCAAGCATCAGTATTATTGCGGTATCACTCGTTATGATACTACTCATCTTGAACAAGAATGCGGATACTCAAAAGGAGGTCAGTAATCAAGCCTCAATCATGCTAGAAAAGGTTGTGCTTGATCAAATTCTAACACTGGGAAAATACCAAGCCTCTGAGTTGGGGTCGCGCTTCTTAGCGGCGGGTAAAATCGCCAATTCACTAAGTGGCAGTACTCTTTCATATAAAAAATCACACGCTAATGATATTGATAGTCGAAAGACCGTATTAACTATTTTACAGGATCAACTGCGTGAACACGATGAATTAATTGGAACTTATGTTGCTTTTGAAAAGAATGCATTCGATGGCAGAGATGAAGAATTTCTTGATGACTTGGTGACGGCAAGTGATAAATTAGGTCGCTTTGTCCCCTATGTATATCAAACCAATAATCAGTTAGCACAAGAGGCCTTAATTGGTTTTGAAGATCAAAGCCGAGATGCTAATGGTGTGCGGGCTGGAGAGTATTACTTATGTCCCAAGGAAACCAAAGCTAGTTGTTTAACCGATCCTTATTTATATCCAGTTGGGGGAGAGCAAGTATTATTATCTAGTTTTGTTAGCCCCATTATGAATAACGGACAGTTTCTGGGAATTGCTGGTGTTGATATGAGTCTGAAATTTATTCAGCAGTTGGTTGATGAGAATAATAATAATGTTTATTCCGGCATTGGAAAAATGGCGATTGTCAGTCAGCGCGGAATTGTTGCTGGGTACAGTAATAATGCGGATATGCTAGGTAAAAAGTTGGATGCCGATGATGATCGTTATTGGGATCAGCTGTTGAATGAACAATCTTCCCAAGCAAAAATTGAAGTCGTTAATGGACAGTTGCATGCAATTATTCCGGTCATTGCCGCGGGGCAGGGAACTGGATGGATGGTTTTAATTAGTTTACCTGAATCAGTCGTAATTGATGCTGTAACAGAGCTTAGTCAATTGATTGAAAAAAATGGCGAGGAGCTTGCCTTTTCCAGTATTCTATCTGGCATATTGTGTACTGGAATCGCAATATTTATCATGCTTTGGTTAATGAATCAGGTACTGAAGCCATTGCTTGCCACGGTGCTCGTCTTAAAAGACTTAGCCCAAGGCGAAGGAGATTTGACGACGCGTTTAGATGAGTCTTCAAAGGATGAGTTAGGGCAGATAGCGTCTAGCTTAAATCAGTTTTTACAAAGGCTTCACGGGCTAATAACAGATATTCGAGAGAATAGCAGCTCCATTGCCGAGAATGCTGAGAAAAGTGCTCGTTCAGCTGAGAAAAGTACCTCGGGTATGATTTCTCAACAAGAGCAGTTATCACTGGTTGCAACAGCGGTTAATGAAATGAGTGCCTCTGCGCTTGAAGTTTCAAGTAATGCCATGCAAACCGCGGAAGCGACTGAAGCTGCAAGGAATGGCGTGGATATCGGGCAAAAAACCGTTTCTGAAACAGGGGATGCTATCTATAAACTGACTGCAGAGGTCGAGGAAGCCAGTTCCGTTATTCAAGGGCTCGAGGCAGACAGTCAAAATATTGGTCAAATCTTAACGACTATTCAAGGTATTGCTGAGCAGACCAATTTATTAGCACTCAATGCTGCGATTGAAGCGGCGAGAGCTGGGGAGCAAGGGCGTGGCTTTGCGGTTGTTGCTGATGAAGTTCGTATGCTCGCTCAGCGGACTCAAGAGTCAACCGGTGAAATTCAAACGATGATCGAGAAGCTACAGCAGGGGACTGCGAAAGTAGTTACTGTTATGGCAACAGGGCAAGAGCAAGCACAGCAAAGTGTCAGTAAGGTAAATGAGGCTAATGAAGCACTATCAACCATTATTCAGCAGGTAGAAGTGATTAATGAAATGAGTCAGCAAATCGCAACGGCAGCGGAAGAACAGAGCCAGGTTGCAGATAACATCAGCAGTAACATTGTTAATATTGATGACTCAGCGAAAGAAGTGGGCGAGCAGTCTCAGAATAGTAGCTCAATTGCGATTGAACTGGATAAGCTATCGCAACATTTAAAGGTTCAGGTTGGACGCTTTAAACTATAGAGGAATGCATTAAAAAAATGCCTAACTTTTTCAGGGTAGGGTACAATCATGAGTCTTATTATTGCATAGCCGATTTTGATCCATGACCCATCCTGTTGATATACCAGAAGTTGTTGAAAAGCTGCCTGCTCCCGCTAATTTTGTCCATTTACGGGTGCATTCAGAATTCTCCATGATTGATGGTATCGTCAGGATTAAAGACCTGATTAAAACCGCTGCAGGCCATCACATGCCTGCCATCGGGCTAACTGACCAAAGTAATATGTATGCCTTGGTTAAATTTTATAAGGCGGCGTTAGGGGCAGGTATCAAACCAATTATCGGTACTGATATCTGGCTAGAAAACGAAGATGAAAAAGAAGCTCCGTATCGCCTGACCTTGCTCGCGCAGAATCAAGACGGTTATCGCCATGTTACCGAACTCATTTCCCAGGCGTTCAGCCATAACCAATTTGATGATAAAGCGATTGTTCGCAAAGAATGGCTGTTCGAAAAAGCCGCAGGTCTAATCGTTTTATCAGGCTTCCGTGATGGTGATATTGGACAGCAGATCATCAAGGGCAATCTTGATACCGCCGAAGCCATATTAGCTGAATATTACCAGCATTTTGGTGATCGTTTTTATCTAGAGCTGCAGCGTACGGGGCGTGAGAACGAGGAGTTAGTTCTGAATGCTTCACTATTATTAGCGCAAAAACTAACGGTTCCTGTGGTGGCGACCAACGATATTCGTTTTGTCCACCAAGATGATTTTGAAGCCCACGAAACCCGCGTCTGTATCGGTGAAAGCTATGCCTTAGCGGATAAACGCCGAATCAAGCGCTATAGCGACCAGCAGTATTTTCGCAGTCCTGAAGAAATGATTGAACTGTTTAGTGATATTCCCTCCGCGATTGAAAATACCTTGGAGATTTCTAAGCGTTGTAGTGTTGAAGTAGAGCTAGGCACCTATTACCTACCCGATTTCCCAATTCCTGATGGCCTAACCGAAGCCGAATTTTTCCGTAAAATCTCTTATGAAGGCCTTGATGAACGCTTAGAGGTCATTCTCAAACCAGAGCAACCTGATTACGAAGAACGCAAAAAAGAATATTACGATCGTTTAAAATTTGAACTCGATATCATTCTAGATATGGGATTTCCGGGTTATTTCTTGATCGTAATGGACTTTATTCAGTGGTCAAAAGATAACGATATTCCAGTAGGCCCTGGGCGTGGTTCTGGTGCGGGCTCGTTGGTAGCCTATGCTCAAAAGATTACCGATATTGATCCTATTTTATACGATTTACTGTTCGAGCGATTCTTGAACCCAGAACGTGTTTCCATGCCGGATTTCGATATCGATTTCTGTATGGATCGCCGCGGAGAAGTGATCAACTATGTTGCCGATCATTATGGTCGTGAAGCGGTTTCGCAAATTGTTACTTTCGGTACGATGGCAGCGAAAGCGGTAGTGCGAGATGTAGCGCGAGCTCAGAGCAAGTCGTTTGGTCTGGCGGATAAAATCTCTAAATTGATTCCACCCGATCCAGGTATGAGCTTAGCCAAGGCCCTCGATATGGAGCCCATGCTGAAAGAGTTCATTGATGAGGATGAAGAAGCGCAAGAAATTTGGGAGATGGCGCGCCGTCTTGAAGGTATTGCCCGTCAAACCGGTAAGCACGCGGGTGGTGTTGTAATCGCACCAACAAAGCTAACTGATTTTTCTCCTACAGCCTGTGATGAAGATTATACCGGTCTCGTTACTCAATTTGATAAGAGCGATGTAGAAGAAGCGGGTCTAGTTAAATTCGATTTCTTGGGTCTTCGAACCCTAACGATTATCGATTGGGCAGTTAAAACCATTAACCGTTTTAAAGATAAAACGGGCGAACCCCATATTCGCATCGAAGACATCGACCTCGATGATAAAGAGTCGATTGAATACTTAAAAACGGCGCAAACCACCGCGGTATTCCAATTGGAATCCCGTGGTATGAAGGACCTAGTACGCCGCCTCCAGCCCGATAACCTAGAAGATATGATCGCCTTGGTGGCCCTGTTCCGACCAGGACCACTTGAGTCAGGCATGGTAGATGACTTTATTAACCGTAAGCACGGTCGTGCGGAAGTGGCTTATCCACACCCAGATTTCCAGCATGAAAGTTTGAAAGGCATTCTTGAGCCGACTTATGGGGTAATCGTTTACCAAGAACAGGTAATGCAGATTGCCCAGGTCTTGGCGGGTTATACCCTAGGTGGCGCGGATATGTTACGTCGTGCTATGGGTAAGAAAAAACCAGAAGAGATGGAAAAGCAGCGTGGCACTTTCCGTGAAGGGGCTATCTCGGTCGGGGTTGACCCTGATCTGGCAATGAAAATTTTCGACCTTGTAGAAAAATTCGCCGGTTATGGTTTTAACAAATCTCACTCCGCAGCTTATGCGGTAGTTTCCTATCAAACACTATGGTTGAAGCGACATTACCCAGCACCGTTTATGGCGGCGGTATTGACCTCGGATATGCAAAATACCGATAAAGTCGTAGGCTTTGTTGAAGAATGCCGAGAGATGGGTCTAGATCTAGTTTTACCTAATGTTAATCAATCTGAATTCGGTTTTATCGTAAATGATGATGGTGCTGTGGTATATGGTTTAGGCGCAGTTAAAGGGGCCGGGGAAGGACCGGTAGAAGCTATTGTTGAAGCTCGAGAAGCAGGAGGCGACTTTAAAGATCTCTTCGATTTTTGTGAGCGCTGTGATTCGAAAAAAATTAATAAGCGAGTTTTAGAAGCATTAGTCAGATCAGGTGGCTTTGACTGCTTTGGTCAAGACCGTGCGGTCATGATGGCCAGTATTGAAGATGCAGTAAAAGCCGCCAACCAAAGTGCGGCCAACGAAGCCTCTGGAGTATTTGATTTATTCGGCGATGTAGAAGCCGAAGCGGCAGAATCTGATCATCATGATGTCTACGAGAAGCATCGCCATTTGCGCGGCTGGACGTTAAAAGAACGTTTGCAGGGAGAAAAAGATACCCTGGGGTTATTCGTTACTGGTCACCCATTTGATGAATACGAAGATGAAGTGCGCCAGCTTGCGCCGACTAAATTGTCGAATTTACGTGATGATAAGAAAGTACAAAAACTCGCTGGGCTAATTGTGAACCTGCGTGTAATGAAAAATAAGCGCGGTGAAAATATGTGCTTCATCACCCTTGATGATAGAACGGGTCGTGTTGAAGTATCATTATTTTCAGAAGTCTTTGAGCAAGTTCGTGAAGTGATCGACAAAGATAAAGTCATTATTATTGAAGCGAATGTACGTCACGATGATTATTCCGGCGGCTTAAAAGCCAATGCGATTAACGCCATGGAAATTAGCCAGGCACGTTTGAATTATGCACAATCCTTACGGGTGAGTGTTAAGCGTGAACAATTGGATAATAAATTTATTGGTAACCTTAAAGAGATGCTACAGCCAGTGAACGCACAACAAGGGGAATATGGTTGCCCTGTGATTTTACAATACTCGAATGATAGTGCGCGGGCGGATATTCAGTTAGGGGACTATTGGCGGATTCGTCCAACGGACGAGCAGCTATTGGTCTTGAAATATGCGTTTGGTGAAGAATCTGTAGCGATGGATTATTCGTAATAGCATGATTCCTAATAGATTGAATCATAAATGAAAAAAGAAACGGTCATTGAAGTGTTGTTGCAGTCGGATATTCTGACTTCAACAATAAAATTAGAAGGTAATATTGTTGTTGCTTTCAGTTCAGGTGTCGACTCTACTGTTTTATTGCATGCATTAACTTCTGTAATGTCTCTTGCAAGCTCAAAAATTAAAGTAATTCATGTTCATCATGGGTTATCAAACCATGCTGATGATTGGGCGCAACATGCCCAATCAACTTGCGCTCAGCTATCTCAAGAATTCTCTATCGATATCGAATGCATAATTGAACGCGTGAAACTTGATGATTACTCTGATGGCCTTGAACAAGCGGCTCGAAAAGTCCGTTATGATATTTTCGAAAAACATTGTCGTGAGGGTGATGTTTTATTACAGGGCCATCATCTTGATGATCAAATTGAAACTTTTTTCATGCGAGCATTACGAGGCAGTGGATTAACGGGGCTGTCTGGTATTCCTCAGCAGAGAATCTTATCTCGAGAGAATCGCTGTCAGATATTGCGCCCTTTGCTAAGTATTGAGAAAGCTCAACTGATAGAATATGCCGAGCAGCATCAGTTGACTTGGGTTGAAGATGAATCAAATGCTGATTCAACGATCGACAGAAATTGGTGGCGTAATGAATTGTTGCCGCTAATTTGGCAGCGCTATCCAGATAAAAAGCAGTCACTCGCTCGAACGCTCGATAATATTCAACATGAACAGGCTTTATTACAGCAGTTAATTGCCGAAAAAGTTCATTTAAATAGCGCTTCTGACCTTCAGTCTACAGATATTCATCCTGCGTTTAATGAAATTCCTCGTTTTGATTTAGATCTCATTCGGCATCTTGGAAAATCAATTGAGCAATCAACGGCTTTAAGCTATTTACGTTCATGGCTTGCGCAGTATGTTGATATCTTACCTTCAGCCATACAAATGCAATCTATCTATGTTGATATGATTCAGGCTCGACATGACGCTGAGCCAAGCTTTAGCTGGAATGGCCATACTCTTTATCGCTATAGCAATTGCTTATATCTTTGTGGTGAGATAAGTAAAAAAACACCACTATTAGAGAGTTGGCAAGGTCAATCCTTTGACTTTAAGTTTGGCCAACTAATGTGTGCTAAAGAGACATTAGATCATGGGTTAATCCCCGGATGCTATGGTATTAGGTTCTGGCAAGCGGGAGATGTCGCTAAGCCAGTTGGGCGTTCAACGCGCAAGATGAAAAAGTGGTGGCAAGATTTTAAGGTGCCTAGCTGGGCTCGTCATTATTGGCCACTCGTAGTGGATAAGAATACGGGGCAGATAGTTGCTGTTCCTGGGCTATTTGTCTGTCAGAATTATCATGAGCAAGGTGATGGCTGGCGATTAAGTTGGAGCTTTAAGCGTAATGGCTAAACTCTAAGATAACCAGCTCATACGAGAGCGGATTATAGGAATGAGAATATGAGAAAGACAATTAATAATATAATAAAAACGTTGAGGCTCTCAACGATAGCAATCTTGTATCTGGGTATATTCGCTTTCAATGCAAATGCCGCTGATCAAAAAATGGTCTTACAAGTCGATGCGAGTTTAGCCATCAATCAACAGGTTGAGTTTGGTTCTGCACCTTTTGTTCTTTTAGAAGGTGAACCCTCTACTTTGGCCGAAGAAGGTTTAGGTGGTTATAAAGTAGAATTACTGGCTGAAAGAAATCAAGATAAGAGCTATACCGTATTCAGCAAAATTTATAACTATACTAAATCAGGCTATACCTTATTAGGAGCGCCAAGTCTTAAATTAGAGTATCAAACTTTGGGGGTTATTAATTTTGAGTCAGAAACCGCTGGAGCTGTTGTCTTAGAGTTGGAGATTGTGAAAAGAGCGGCTATGACAGTGGATACCTCTGACTTTGGTAATAGCATCCGTTAAATACGGCTTCATAATAGTCTTTATAATTGCTCATTTAAAAGTTTGCGTAGTGCAAAACTCACAAACGGTGTGCAACTCTTTCAAACCTCCTACATTGTCCCGTTCTGGTATATACAGGTAATAAATCTCGACTTTATTATTCTTGCACGTTTTCACACGTGTAGATAAAAATAATAAGGGAGTCATCATGAGTACAGGATTCAGGTTCAAACTGACTACTTTGGTCAGTGCTTTAGGGGTTATTTCAATGAGCGCGGCAGTCAATGCTGAGCTGCACCATTCTTTAGATTATGCTAATTCAGCACAAGCAAAGGAAATCTCAATTTCCAGTAAGGCTCACGGGAATCAAACAGATAAAGTTTTTGTAGATGGGCTAGGGCGTGAGATCAGTCTGCGAGGCTTCAATGTTTCTGGTGAGGTTAAGCTTGCTGAAAATGGATTTCAACCATTTGCTAATATTGATGATGCTAAGGCCAGTTTTGACTTATTAGGTCAAAAAACAGGCAGCAACATGGTTCGTTATACCGTGGCTTGGGAAGGGATACATCCTCAACCCGGAGTTATTGATTACACTTATTTAGACAATGCCATTAGTTATATGCGCCAAGCGATTAACAATGGCATTTATGTTTTAGTTGATTACCATTCGGATTTATTCAGCCGTCATACTTTTAATATTGATTCTAAAGACACGGGAAATGGAGCACCTGAATGGGCTGTTCCTCCTGTTATTGGTAAAGATGACTGTAGCCTGCCGTGTGATTTAACCTGGTCGGCTCATAAACTGTCAGATTCTGCAGTACGTAATGCCATGAAGTCATTCTGGTATGACCAATGGATTATGGATACTGATATCGCAGATACTGTAGAGCTTTATATTCCTGCGAATAATCGCTGCGCAGATATTCAAGGCGGTAACATGAATAACTCAACTACAGTATTGGGTTATAGCTGTAATAGCATGGCTAATCAGCAATGGAAATACAATAAATCAGGCACACTGCAATCTAAGAAAGATGAATCCAAATGCTTAGATGTCGCGGGTGCAAAAACAGGCAATAATACTGATATTCAAATATATACCTGCAATGGGACTAAAGCTCAAAAGTTTATTGTAGATAAAATTGGTCGCTTACACAGCGCGTTAGACTTTAATAAATGTGTTATCGATAACTCGGGTAATCTTGCGCTCTGGGATTGCAGTACGACCAATAAAGGCCAGCAATTTGTACTGCGAAATACTGCAAGTGGGGAGAATGTTGGTGAAAGTTTAACGTATTCTCAAACTGCATTTGTTTGGCAAATAGGTAAAGTAGCCGAATACATGAAAGCGCAAATGACAGAATACGAGTTTGCTCATGTACTAGGCTTTGAGCCACTGAACGAGCCATATGATGGTGGTGTTGGTGCAATGAGTTATAAAGAATTCGATAACCAGCTAATTTGGCCTTTTTACGAGCGTGTACGTGCTGAACTGGATGCTAAAGGGATTAGTGAAAAGCCTGTGTACGCAGAGCCAATGGTTTTCTGGAGTTCAATTGCCGGTATCACAGCGCCAGCAACAGGGGGGCATTATTTAGATTATCAGCCAGGTGACGGCTTTGTATTCACCCCCCATTTTTATGACCAAGGCCGTATGGGAGTGAATGATTTATCGGTTGCCCGCAATGGTGCCCATTTCCCTAATTTAGATCAGATACGCGATGAGGCCCGTTATTTGAATCTTGCGACTTTCTTATCTGAGTTTGGTATGTGGTTAGATGGTTATGGCCAAACTGATACTGAGCGTGTTGTGAACGGTACCTATCAAGGAATGGAATCTTCAGATCGTGGGCATGGTAAAAACCGTTTTGTCGACTTCTATACGCCTCTAATCAGTGGTGCTCAGTGGCAGTGGGACTATTACTACGATAATCATCATGAATATCAAAATGGTAATGCTAGCAAGCTAAAAACCACAGAAGATGCTTGGAATGGTGAGAATTTTTCTGTGATTAACAATTACGGACAAGGTTATAACGTGAAAGCGAATCTGGTGGAGCGTTCATATCCAAGAGCGGTTCAAGGTGAGGTAATGCATTTTGCTTATGAAGGTCTGGTACCTGATGAAAATAATTCAGTAATGGCTTATCGTTCAATCCGAACGAGTCTCGCTAACAACTTCATTGATAAAGAATTTTTCCGCAATACCAAGTTTTCTTTCTTAGCTTGGAAGGGGCGTAATAGTGATGCGCCGACAGAAGTTTATGTCCCTAGGCATATGAACCCTAATGGGCTGACAGTGATTACTGAGAAAGGCGTTTTCAATAATCTTCAGGTTACTTCAAATACAGTAAATGCTCATAACGAAGTACTGGTGCAAGCAGATCCTAATAAAAAGGCTGGTGCAGGTCACATAGTGACAGTCTGGGATGATGTTGATAGTAATGAAAATGCTAACAGCTTCCATTTCACTTTGATCATTGATGGCAATGCCGGTATATCTGCCGTTTCATTAGAGCAATTACGTTTGTCTCTTATCGAAACTGTGAATGCTCAACGCAGCCCAGTTTATTTAACGACAGACATGACTCATGGTGGTTACCCTGCGGATAAAGGTGCTGGTAATGGCTGGATTAGCTTAGTTAATCAGCGCAGTGGAAAATGTTTAGATGTTGCGGGTGGCCGCACTTTCAATGGCACCAATGTTCAAAGCTATCAGTGCAATGGTTCTAATGCTCAGAAGTGGATATATGAACCTTCTACTGGCTTTTTACGCAGCGGCGTGAATTCAAATAAATGCCTCGATAATGGTGGCCAAAACCGAAATGACGGCAAACTTGTGATTTGGGGCTGTCAAAACTCTAATAACATGCGTTGGGATTTTGTCGGTAATACTATTGTTCCTCGAGTAAATCATGCTTATGCAATTGACGCTTATGGAATAGATAATAGTACTAATGTTGGTATCTGGTTGAAGCATGGTGCTAGCCAACAACAATGGGTTAAGAAATATTAATCGATAATAATATCTTCTTATTTAAGTTTACTAAGAAAGCCATCTACTTAGACACCTAAGTAAATGGCTTTCTTATTTTTGGCTTGAAAATGTACTTTTTAAGTCGAATTCATGACGCGAATGTAAAATGTTGTGAGTTACTTCCTTTTATTTTTACGAATTGTTGCATGCAATTTAATAAAACTGGATAATCCTTAGCCAAATTTGGCGTAATATGTCTCTTTTTCTGCAATTTCATTGAATTTTTACTGATTCTGTAAAATTTTCACCTTGATTGTAAAATTATCAATGTTACACAAAATGACACTGCTAAAATCTCGTTTTACCACGGCTGTAATATGATTTTCTGAAGGGAATACAGACATGATCAAATATTCACACATTTTTAAGCTTCTTTTAGGTGGAGCTGCTTCAATACTTGCAGCATTCTCTTATGCAGTCGTTATTGATAATGATAAAACTAAAACCCAGGGTGGTTTTTTTAGTATTGACGTAACTTCAGGTGGCGAAACTGAAACGGTATTAATTACTGACCCTGGTGCTTCTCATCTTGGAGAAGATATTGCCTATGGCTATGAGGCTTATATTATTGTTGCAGGTTCATCTTCTCGTTTATCTGGAAGCACTCCAGTATCTATAGGTGATGATAAGCTTTCAAGCAATGGCACATTTACGGGAAGTAGTGGCAACACAATTTCTTGGACAGTAGAAAGCTCTATTGCAAATGATGCTTTACAAATGCGCAATGTCTATACCTTTACAGCAAATAGCGGCGCGTTAGGTGACCTTCAGTTTATTCAGTACTTAGATGAAGATGTTTTAGGATATAGAGATGATTTCTTCTTCACTCGTGGTACTACTGCTAATAATGATATTGAGCTCTATACAATAGATAATGATAATGCTGTTGCCTTGGGGATCAGTCATAGTGGAGCACAGCATTCAGAGCAAGGACTTGTGAATGCTATTTTTAATGGTTGGGGAGCGTGTACCTTTAGCAAACGCGCTCAATTAACTTCTGGTAGTTATGTTTATGCACCTGAAGGTCTAATCTGTAGCGATTTAGTTAATAGTAATGCCACTCACCCAGATGCGGGCGCAGTTAAAGGCGCTGCTGACATTGTATCGGCAATTGCTTGGACTGCAGTGTCAAGCCAGCAGCAAGCTGTTATCTCCACAACTTTGGGTGGCGTACCTGATGTCGGAATTGCTGTTGCAGTTAATGATTACGGTAATATTACCGAGAATAATTCTGATATTAATTCCTTTGAAATAGATGTTCTATTAAATGATGTTGCTTTGGATGTCCCAGTCACAGCAAGCACATTTTCAACGCCTTCAAACGGAACCATTACTACTTCTGGCTCTGTCGTTCGTTATACCCCTAATGCAGGTTTTTTTGGTAATGATATTTTTACTTATCAAATAGTCGATAAATCAGGTGATACCGATACAGCAAGTGTTGTTATTAAAGTTCTAGAAGATTCTGATGATGATAATGTCAGCAACGATGATGAAGCCGCTAATGGTACGGACCCGAATAATCCAGACACTGATGGCGATGGCAAAAATGATGGTGTAGAAGGTACTACTGATAGTGATAATGATGGAATCATAGATGCCTTAGAGCCATCAGATCAAGATTCTGATGGAGATGGTGTATCTGATGAAAATGATGGATCAAATAATGATCCATCAAATGATAGTGATGGTGATGGTCTTAGTAATTCCGTTGAACAAACTAGGGGTACAAACCCATTATTAAAAGATACTGACGGTGATGAAAAAGACGATAATGCGGAAGGTGCTTCGAATAGTGATGGCGATGGTTTAATTGATGCGTTGGAGTCCTCGTTGGTTGATACCGACAATGATGGGGTTAATAATGAGTTAGATGCTGAAAATACTAATCCAAATAATGATAGTGATAATGATGGTATTGGTAATGCGTATGAAGTTGCCTCTGGTACTGACCCCTTAGATAATAGTAGTACACCATTAGATACTGATGGAGATAGAGTTCCAGATGTAATCGATCTCGATGATGATAATGATGGTAGGACTGATGAAGAAGAGAATACAGCGGTACCTCCAACAAGTATAATAGACGCTTGTGATCCTGATAAGCGGAATGATGAATGTGACTTTGATAATGATGGTATTAAAAACTTAATCGATACAGATGATGATAATGATAATGTACCTGATATATCGGATCCAGATTCAGCCCAGTTCTGCATTCCAAATAACTTGCCAGCGATATGTGCCGATTATAATGAACAAATTGCAATATCAGAATTAGTAGAAGACTTAAACGGTAATACCAACGGTACGTTGATCACTGCAGCGCAGTTAGATGACATCCGTGGTATTACGAATGTAAATGCAGCGAATATC
>Ga0105351_1000159_pt1 | contig 30749 bp, 33 predicted proteins | sample EN4Hudsemesocosm_FD_83662 | JGI IMG/M metagenome (GOLD analysis project Ga0105351, IMG submission 83662) | Methane-oxidizing microbial communities from mesocosms in the Hudson Canyon - EN4B Hudson Canyon | ecosystem: Environmental > Aquatic > Marine > Cold seeps | place: Hudson Canyon... | reverse complement strand
TTCTTTTATATTTTCAAGACCATTATCAGTATTAGAAATAGTTACTACAGCATCACTATGAGTATGATCAACATACTTAAAAGGAATAATAGCATGTAATATAGCTTCTACAGATGGATTAGGAGCAGTTTTGTCTATCATAGCTTCTTTTTGACCAGATACCATATCTGTATCACTTAGTTTATTAAGTGTCGCCATCTCTTTTAATACATCTAGTTTTACAGGAGCAAAACCTTCTGCTTCAATAGTAGCTAAATCCCAACCACTACCTTTTACATATAAAATATCCTCACCATCTACAACACTTTTTACAGAAGTATTACCACCACCATGTAAAACTAAAGATGAATCTCCACCTAACAATCTTGATGTGTATACTCTAAACTCTAAATCGTTTGTAAACTCGTTTGCTACATTATCGTCATATAAACTTTTCATTTTGTACTCCTAGAATCCGAAATGGAAAAACTCTTTTGGTTCTTTTGCTTGAAATTCATAGCCTAAAATTCTTGTTACTTTACTATGTAACATAACTCTTGAAACTTGATTTGATGGTTTACCATATTGTAAATCACCAATGATAGGCATACCTGCATATTGTAAATGCACTCTAATTTGATGAGTACGACCATTTTCAATAATGATTTTAATTTTACTTTTTTTACCCTCTACCATATTTGGGAATACAGAAGTTTTTGCTGGTTTTCCATGCTCTTCATCTATTCTACTTCGCGCTGTTTTACCTTTAATAGTAGAAATAGGCATATCAATAATTTCTTCTTCAACTATTTTACCATCAACAATAGCAACATACTCTTTGTATACTTTGTTGTTTCTAAATTCATTAATAGCTTTTTGTCTAAACTCTTCATTTTTAGCAAGTAACATAACACCACTAGTTTCTTTATCAAGTCTATTTAATAAAATAGCTTGTGGGAATTTTTTTTCTACTTCTTGAGCATTTAGGTGAGCTGGTTTATCAACTACTAAAATATCATCATCTTCAAATATTACTCTAGCGTTTGCAATATCTTTTACTTTAAATACAGTATCTTCTCTCATCTCTCCACGAGCTACCTGAAGTTTTTTACCCATAACTGTAACAACACCTTTGTCAATCAGTTCTTTAGCTTTTCCATTTGAGATTCCCTCTTGAAATGCTAATAATTTATATGCTTTTTCCATAATTATATATCCTTTATATATCTTAATATAGGTTCAACACTTCCGGCTTTACCTAAACTTGATTTTTTTAAATTTTTTATATCGTCTAATCTGTTTTTTAACTCATTATTTTTTATAAGATAATAGTTATTCACACATTCAAAAAGTGACTTTTGATTAAATATAACTTCTCCACTTATTACAACATTATTAAAAAATGCTGGTTCTATTGGATTGTGTCCACCTGCAGTTTTTATGAAACCACCACCTAAAATAACAACATCACTAATAGCATAAATGTTTATAAGTTCACCCATAACATCTACTATAACTATATCACTGTCAAAACTTTCATTTTGGGAATACTTATGATATGTTACATCACTATTTTTATATTTAGAATCAACTAAAGCAAAAACTTCTCCAAATCTCTCAGGATGCCTAGGCACTAAAAGTAGTTTTCCTTGACTTTTATCCCATGCATTTAAGATAAGTTCCTCTTCTGTTTTGTGTGTACTACCTGCTGTTATCACAATTGTATCAGGTTTTTCCAACTCTTTAGTTACTTTTGGTAAACTGGCTAATTTTATATTACCAATCACTTCTATATTTTTTGCACCTAAATCAGTTAATCTATTTTTATCAATTTCACTTTGTGCAAATACTTTATCTACATACTTAAATAATTGTTTATAAAAAAATCGATATTTCATATATGTTTCATATGACTTATCATTTATTCTTGCATTTATTAAAACTGTTTTTGTACCATTACTAAACGCCGTTAAAAATAGCATATACCAAAGTTCTGCTTCCATAACTAAAAGTACTTTTTGTTTAGTAATCCAAAATGGTAAAAATATTTCAAAAGGTAAATACCGAACATTTTTAACCATACTTGAACCTTGTTCAAATCCAGTATTGGTAATCACAGACAAATTAATATTCTTTGGATCAAGTGCATCAAACATAGGTTTTAATGCTTTTGTTTCACCCATAGAACAACTATGGAACCATATTTTATTTTCTTCAAATTGTGGATTATTATTTAAAAAGAATTTTGCAGGTATTGCTTCAGAATATTTTTTATTTCGTGATTTATAAAGTAGATAAGGGATAGCAATTAGGTATAAACCTAATGCTAAAAAATAATAAAAAAATTTAAACATTTTTATTATCTTTTATTGAGAAATTATGCTGATGGCTCATTCTCTTTGTAAATTATTCTACCACAATGAGGACAAGTCATAATCTCATTAGAAGCTGAAAACTCACTATAGAATCTGTCATTTAATTTCATATTACAACCATAACATGCTTGTTTCTTAATAGGAACAACAGCACTTTCATTTGCCCATCTTTTGATTTTTTCATAAAAAGATAAAACTTTTGAATCAACTTTAGAAACTAAAACTGATTTTTCTTCATAAATTGAATTTTTTTCTTTTTCTAATTGTGCAATAGTTTTATCAATCGCTTCTTTTAGTTCTTTAACAGATTCTTCTTCTGTTGCTAATTCAACTTTGATTACTTCAAGTTCTTCTGTTTTAGATGCAGCTAATGTATCTAATCTGATAATCTCTTCATTTGCAAAGTTCACTTGCTCTTTAGCGATCTCTTCTTCAAGTTGTAATGCTTTTACTTCTTTTTCATTTTTCGCTAGCTTGTGCTTACCTGCTATCTCTTCTAATTTGTCAGAAAGTTCTTTTAAATGTATATCATTTTTGATTCTTTTATTTTTAGCATCATCAATGATTACATATAATTTTTCAACATTATCTGTTAATTTAGTTACAACTTGTGTAAATGATTTAAGTTTTTCTTCTTCGTTCTTGATTTTTGGATCAAAATTTACAATGTTCTTATCAAAAGTTGATAATTTTACTAATTGTTCTAGATGTTTATTCAATCTGTTTTCCTTACATATAATTAAATGGATTGTGTGATTTTAGCATTATAGCTTTTTTACCATTAGTTTTCAAATATTTTTCCAAAAGTGTGTCAAGAAGTGTCATAAAATGTATTTCACTTTCATAATGTCCTATATCAATAAGACATATATTTCTAGCTTTTGCTTCCATCGCTTCATGATATTTAATATCACCTGTTAAAAAACAGTCTGTAGAAATATTTGGTAACAACGACATACCTGCACCCGTAGTAAGAGATACTGTATTTATTTTTTTCTTCGCATTTACTATTTTTAATGTTTTTAAATTTAATTTATCTTTTAGAAGTTTAGTAAAACTTTTAAAAGATAAATTGATATTAGCTTTTAAAATAAAATCTTCATCTTTTTTAAAATCGAGGCCTAAAATATCACATCCAACATAAGAGTTTAGATGAGTTTTATCAATATTTGTATGCATTGAGATTAAAGATATATCTTTTTTAATAAGTTTTTTTAAAATCTTAGTACTATAAGTATCATCATTAAGAGTTTTTAAAGCAGAAAATATAAGAGGATGATGAGTAATAATCAAGCTATTTTTTTTAACTTTTTTAATCATCTTTAAATCTAAATCTAAAGAGATATAAACAGATTTAAACTCATCATTCATATTTCCAACTATCAAACCACTATTATCCCATTTTTCCTGAAGTTCAAATGGTGAAACAGAATCTAAGTAGTTGTAAATATCTTTAATTTTCATACAATTAATACCTAGTACCCTAATCTTTTTTGTCTAGCCGGCTCTTGCTCTTTATACATTTTTGCACATCCTAAAGATAATTCACGCACCTTAAGAATATAGTTTTGTCTACTAGTAACACTAATAGCTTTTCTTGCATCTAAAGTATTAAAAGCATGTGAAGCTAACATACATTGATCATATGCAGGTAATGGTAATTCAGCTTCTAAACATTTTTGACACTCTTCATAGAATTCATCAAAATGTCTAAATAACATATCAGTATCTGCTACTTCAAAGTTATATTTACTAAACTCAATTTCACTTTCCATATGGATATCTTTATATGTAGTAACACCATGCTCATTTTCATTCCAAACGATATCAAAAATTGTATCTACACCTTGAAGATACATAGCAAGTCTTTCAGTTCCATACGTAATTTCAACAGCAACAGGATCACAAGGGATACCACCTACTTGTTGAAAATATGTGAATTGAGTAACTTCCATACCATCAAGCCATACTTCCCAACCAAGACCCCAAGCACCAAGTGTTGGAGATTCCCAGTTATCTTCTACAAATCGAATATCATGTTTTGATAAATCTAACCCTAAGTACTCTAAAGATTTTAAATACAAATCTTGAATATTATCAGGACTAGGTTTGATCAATGCTTGAAATTGATAGTAAGACCCAAGTCGATTTGGATTTTCACCATATCTTCCATCTGTTGGTCTTCTACTTGGAGCAACATAAGCAACTGACCAAGGTTTACTATCTAAACTTCTTAAAAGAGTAGCAGGATGAAATGTTCCGGCTCCTGCTGGGATATCATATGGTTGTAATACATTGCAACCTTGATCAGCCCAATATTGTTGTAGTTTTAATAACAACTGTGAAAATGTAATCATTTATTTACATCCTTTTTTATATATTTATTAAATTATATATCAAAATTTACCTATATTAAAAATAGAAATACTTTAAGATATAATTTTTTGGATTTTTACACTTGAATTATTACTACACTAAATATATTTTAGTGTAGTAACGACTATTTATTTTATTAGTACTTCAATCTCTCTAGAGTCATTTGCAACTGTTTTTTCTTTAACAATTCTATCTTCTAAAATTTTAGCAGCTAATTCACTATCAGTAATTGCTAAAATTTGCATCGCTAAATATGCAGCATTGATTGCTCCAGCTTTACCTAATGCAACAGTAGCAACAGGCATACCTGAAGGCATTTGAACTGTAGAAAGCATTGCATCCATACCATCCATTGCTCCACCTTTCATAGGTACACCAATAACAGGTTTAGTTGTTCCAGCAGCTAAAGCACCAGCAAGATGTGCAGCCATACCAGCAGCAGCTATAAATACCTTAGCACCTTTAGCTTCCGCTTCTTTGATATAGTTTTTTGTTCTCTCAGGAGATCTATGTGCTGAAGATATAATCAACTCATATTTAACATTAAACATCTCTAAAGTGTTAGCACAGTTTTTCATAATCTCATAATCAGATTTACTTCCCATAATAATTGAAACAAAATTCATAATAATCCTTAATTGTATATTTATTGTGATTATAACAAATCATAACTTATTAAATAGAAAAAGAAAAAGAATATGTAAAAATGATACATAAAATCGTATCCAACTTAAATAATACTTAAAATATAATATAAGTATAAGTAATTTAAGTAAAATAAGATTATACTAGCTCGATTAAAAATTTACGACTAAAAGGAAAAAATAATGTCTAACAAAACAAATAGACGAGACTTTCTTGGAATGTCATTTGCAGCTGTAGCAGCAGTTGGAGGGGCAGCATCGCTTGTTGGTATGAAACAAGCATGGGATCCACTTCCATCAGTTCTTGCAGCAGGATTTACAACTGTAGATCTTGCAAAGATTGACTTAATGCCAGGAAAACCACAAATATTTACATGGAGAGGTAAACCTGTTTTTATTCTTCTTAAATCAGCAGATATGGAAAAATTTGAGGGTGATTTAGTAATTGGAGAAAACAGATACACAGTAAATATCGGTCTTTGTACACATCTTGGATGTATTCCAGCATGGAAAAAAGACGGTTGGAAATGTGCCTGTCACGGTGGGTCATTTAACGCAAATGGACAACAAACTTTTGGACCACCACCTAAACCACTTGTTGTACCACCATTTAGTCTAGAAGGTACAGTTCTTACTCTTGGTCAAGAGGGAAAAGAATCTAAAGCTATGATAGCAGCAAGAGCATAAGGATAAAAGATGGCAGAAATTAAAGAATCATTTTTCAGTGCTGATGGTCTTGAAAAAAGATTAGCAGGTAAAAAATTCTGGAAAACGATGATGACAGAATATTGGATTCCAAAAGATATTAACTTCTTATGGGCTATGGGTGTAGTACTAGCTACAACATTTGCAATTTTAATTATTAGTGGGATTTTCTTACTAATGTATTACAAACCAGATACAGCTTTAGCATTTGATAGTGTAAACTATACAATTATGCAAGAAGTAGCATACGGTTGGTTATTTAGACATATGCATGGTGTTGCAGCATCAGTTATTTTCCTTATCATATATATTCATATGTTTACAGGTATCTACTACGGTTCTTATAAAAAAGGTAGAGAGATGATCTGGTTATCTGGTATGTTATTATTTGTAACATTCAGTGCTGAAGGTTTCTCTGGTTATATGTTACCATGGGGACAAATGTCTTACTGGGCAGCAGCCGTTATTACTAACTTATTTGCTGGTGGATCTTTAGAAGCATGGGGACTTGTTGAATGGATTAGAGGTGGATTTGCTGTTAATGATGCAACACTTACTAGATTCTTCATGTTACACGTTTTCTTATTACCAATAATTATTATTAAACTTATTGTTATTCACTTCTATACTTTAAGAATTCCTCATGTAAATAATCAGTCTTCTGAAGACATTGATTATGATGCAGAAGCTGAAAAATATTTAGCTGGAAATAAAAAAGAATCTAAAGTTATCCCATTTTGGCCAGTATTCTTATCAAAAGATTTTGCTGTACTTGGTATATTCTTAATATTCTATTTTTATCTTGTGTTCTTCAATTATAACTTTGCAATGGATCCAGTTAACTTTGACCCTGCAAACTCAATGAAAACACCTGCACATATTTACCCTGAGTGGTATTTCTTATGGTCTTATGAAACATTAAGAGGACCTTTCTTTGATATGTTTGGATTAAAAGCCGGAGATATTGGTTTAATGATTTTTGGATTTGCACAAGCGGCATTCTTAATTATTCCATTTATTGATAGAGATCCAGATATTTTACCAGCACACAAAAGACCTAGATTCTTTATTTGGTTCTGGATTATGATTATAGATTTACTAGTACTTACAGTTTATGGTAAATTACCTCCAACTGGTGCAAACGCATGGGTAGGTTTTTATGCAACAGCAGTATTCTTACTACTATTTGCATCTATGCCATTTGTTACTAGAGCAGATGCAAAAGCAAGAGGAGCAGTATAATGAGAGAATTTAAAATATTAGCAGTTGTAGTATTCTTTACAGGAGTACTATACTGGGGTGTTGAGCCATTTGCTCACACTAAATTACATCCACATGTTCCAGCACCAGATTATACATTTTCAGAAACTGAAGATGTAAGAGCTGGTAAAACTGGTGATGTTGCAAGCGGTAAGTCACTTATTGTTGATCAATTCCAATGTCAATCTTGTCACTCTATGACTGTTGATGGTACAAAAATTGGTAGTTCAATGGATTTAGGAGTTATGACTCCTGATTTAACAAGTGCTGGTTTAATTTATGATGAAAGATATTTAGCTGCGTTTATAGCAAACCCTGCTAAAGCTGGTAAAGTTGAACATAAATTTGAAGAAGGTGCAACACACCCTATGACAAATTTTGATATGAACTATGATGGTATATTTGGTGATGATGATGCTCAAGCTGTAGCTGATATAGTTGCATTTTTAAAATCAATTGCGCCAAAAGAGCTAACTAATAAAGAAGTTTATGTTGATGCTTGTCAAAGATGTCATAGTATTAAATATGGTGATTTTTATGGTGGTTCAATGGCTGCTACAACTCCTGATGCAAGTATTAAATCTTACATGGGTGTTATCCCACCAGATTTATCTCAAATGATTAGAAGTAGAAGTGAAAGTTTTTTACATGAATTCATTAATGATCCTCAAAAACATTTACACGGAACAGCTATGCCTAGAGTTGGTTTAACTGAAGAATCTGAAGATCAAGTAGTAAATTACTTAACTGAAGTTGGTGATAGTAAAAAAGCTGAAAGAGAAGCATTAGCCGGACCATTCTTAGGATACTTAGTAATTTTTGCTATCTTTGCAGTGTTATGGAAAATGAAAATCTGGAGACAAGTTCACTAGATAAAAGAATAAAATATCATTAGAGTAATCTAATGTGTTTTAAACAATATCAAATAAAAAAAGGGGAGAACATTTGTTCTTCCTTTTTTTATGACTAAAAGGAAAAATAATGTTAAGAAATATTTTTATTATATTATTACTAGGAAATATATTATTTGCTGATTTTAAAACAATGAGTACCCAAAATGTTCAAACTGAAATAAAAAATGGCACTATTCTTATCGATATAAGAAGAGAAGAGGAGTGGACTAAATATGGAACAATTAAAGGCAGTCACAAATTAACTTTTTTTGATGAAAAAGGTAAATATGATATCAATTTATGGATGGAACAATTTATTAAACTTGTAAAAAACAAAGAGCAAAAAGTTATCTTAGTATGTGCACATGCAAATAGAACAAAAGTTGTTGGTAAATTTTTAACTAAACAATTACGGTATAAAAATGTATTTGAACTAGATGGTGGAATTAATTATGGGTGGATAGATAAAGGTCTACAAACTATAAAGTAAAACAAATATAGTTTTACTTTATAACCTTTACTTTAAACAGTAATTTTAGAGGCAATAGTTATCACACCTGTCTCACTTCGTAAAATTAAATTAGAATCAATTCCAACAATTTTATCTTTATTAAAAGTACCTACTTCATCACTAGAGAACCCACCTTCACAGCCGATAATAATAGTTTTAATGTCATGTTTTTTATCATCAATTAAATTTTTAGAAAAGTTAAACATGTAAGTATCTGGATTATTTTCTATAAATTTATCTAAACAGTCACATTCCTCAATCTCAATAATACTACTACGTCCTGATTGTTGACTAGAATTAATAAGTAATTTTTCTAATTTGTCATAGTTTACACTATATTTTCCTTGAGAAAACTCACAGTTAATAAAAGTAATTTTTGTTACTCCAAGTTCATTTAAACTTGCAATCACTTTTTCAATCGATTTAGGGTCTATTTTACACCAACCAATATGCAACTCTTTTTTAGGTTCAATAATTTTTTCTTGAAAACTTTGTAACGATAAAATAGTTTTTCTTCTATCAATGTTTTGTACTTTATAACTATAAATATTTTTATCTTCTAAATTTCTAAAATATAAATCTTCGCTTATATCATGTCTTCTTACTTTAAAAAGATATTTATGTACTTCCGCTTCTATTTCAATAATATCAGAACCTGAATCTTTATGATAAGTGTATTGCATAATTCTAAATTAAAACAGTTTTGAAACGACATAAGTAAACACAACCGCTCCAATTTCCATCATATAGATTTTTTTAGCAAACTTTACAAACTCTACTTGTTTTTCAACTTCTGCAAGTTTAATCACTCTCATTTTTTTATATCTTTTAATCTCTAACACCATTACAAAAATAGTTGTTGCAATCATAAGGACTACAGTGATACTTACATCATGAGAGTAAGCAGCAACAATTCCTCCGGTATAAGCAACAACTGCATTCATTGAATGATAAATTGGTGTCATGATTTTTAATTTTCTTACTAATGTTATGTAATCCTCTGCTTTTAATACAGTAAAAAGATTGTTTATCATTATTAAAACTAATATCACAATAGCATAGACATGCCATGTAATCGATGTAGCTACAAAATCCATATATAATATTCCTCTTTAATATTTTTTGGTATTATATCATATAAAAATTAAGGGGTAGTATTATGAGTATATGTATCAAAGAAGCATTAAGAATAATTTCAGAAAACATTTCCAAAGTCTCTTGTGAAATAGTTCCTATTGAAAATATTAAAGACAGAATTCTAGCTGAAGATATTTATGCAAAATTATCACTTCCTACTTTTAATAATTCAGCAATGGATGGCTATGCAGTAAAAATAAGTGATGCGAACAAAGAAATAAAAGTTCTTGATGTTATTTTAGCAGGTAGTGAAAAAAGAACTAGTTTTGAAGAGGGACAATGTGTCAAAATAATGACTGGCGCTCGAGTACCTACATCAACTGAAGCAGTTATTCCACAAGAACTAACTACAAAGATAGATGAAAATACTATTTTATTACCAGATACAATTAAGATAAATCAACATATTAGATTTACAGGTGAAGATATCGAAAAAGGGGAAAAACTTTTATCGCAAGGAGATGATTTAAATTTTTCTTCTGTTACTATATTAGCTTCACAAGGTATCACACATGTTAAAGTATATAGAAAACCTAAAATTTCTGTTTTTACAAGTGGAGAAGAATTAAAACTTCATTATGAAAAAATAGAAGATTATCAAATATTTAATTCAAATACACCTACCTTATTATCAAGGACTGAAGAATTAGGCGCTGATGTTACATTTGTAGGTATGGCCAAAGACAATATAGAATCTTTGCAAGAGGTTATCTCTAACTCTTTATATGCTGATTTTATTATCACAAGTGGTGGTATTAGTGTTGGGGATGCTGATTTTACAAAAGCTGCATTTGATTCTTTTGATATGGAAACACTTTTTGATGGAATCACAATTAAACCAGGTAAACCTACAGTATTTGGGAAAATTAATAATACATATATATTAAATCTTCCAGGAAATCCTCTAGCAGCAGCACTGATATTTGAGGTTTTTGGAAAAATTATTATGCAAAAACTTTCAGGCAGTAAAAATGTTCATCACAATACACTTTTAGCTAAGATGGGTTCAAAACTAAATAATAAAAAAGGAAGAACTACTATTATTCCTGGTTTTTTTGATGGAGAATATTTTACAGCTTCAGAAAAAAGAGCTGCAGGTATGGTAGGTGTTTTACATAAATGTAATAGTATCATGGTTTTAAATAAACAAAATGAGTCATTAGAAAAAGAAGCAATAGTAAAAATCTTACCTATTACGTGGAAGTTTTTCACAGATATAGAAAAAGATTATTTTAATTAAGGGTTATCAAAAAATATGAAAAAAGCAGTATGTGTATTAAGTGGTGGGATGGATTCAACTCTGTCTTCATACATTGCAAGAAATAGTGGCTATGAAATTATAGCAGTTCATTTTAATTATGGACAAAGAACAGAACATAAAGAATTAGAAGCATTTAGAAATATTGCGAGAGAATTAAATGTAGAAGAAAAATACGAGATAAATATCCCATTTTTTACACAAATTGGAGCATCTGCACTAACAGATAAATCTATAGATATTCCAACTGGTGGAGTGGAAGAGGGAGTTCCTGTTACTTATGTACCGTTTAGAAATGGAATATTTTTAAGTATCGCTACGGCTATTGCAGAAAAACATGGGGCTGAGGCTTTATATATAGGTGTAGTTCAAGAAGATAGTAGTGGATATCCTGATTGTTCAGATACATTTATAGATAAAATGTCTGCTGCTATGAATCAGGGAACAAAAGATGAAACAAAACTAGAAATCATCACACCTTTAGTACATATGAGTAAAGCACAGATTGTAACTAAAGCAATAGAACTTGACGTACCACTGGAGCATACATGGAGTTGTTATGCAAATGAAGACAAAGCTTGCGGAGTTTGTGATAGCTGTAGACTAAGACTAAATGGTTTTAAATTAGCAGGAACTACTGATAGAATTGAGTATGTTAGTTAATAGTAAGTTAAGATATAACAAATAGAGGATTAAATGGAAATAGGTTTATTAGTTATTATTTTAATTATAATCTGGTTGATTTGGAGTAGATATTATATAAATTCAAATATTAAAAAAGCATTTGATTTAGTAACGAAAGACAAACCAGTTTCAGGAACATCATTAAAAGAGACAATCAGATATTGTAAAAGTAATAAAATTGAATGTACACTTACAACTTCTCCGAAAGGAGATAAGTACTTAATAGTACAATATAATGAAAAAGTCCTTACAGTTCAGCAAAAGGGAAATTTTAGATTAGGGGAAAGTCTAATTTATATACAATAAAAGTATTTAATACAAACGATTAATCGTTTGTATTAAATGCTCTATCTCCAGCGTCACCTAGACCTGGTCTAATATAATTATTTTCATCTAATCTTTCATCAACTTGTGCAATAAAAATATCTACATCAGGATGTGCATCTTGAACATTTTTGATACCTTCTGGAGCACCTAAAAGATTTAAAGATATAATTCTTTGAGCACCTTTACTTTTTAAATAATCAATACCATCTATAAGCGAACCACCTGTAGCAATCATTGGATCTAAAAGTAAAACAGTTTTATCTTCTATATTTGGAATATTCTCATAGAATAGTTTTGACTCAGCTGTTTCTTCGTCTCTTTTCATAGCTAAAAATCCACTTCTTGCATATGGTAAAGTTCTTAAAATACCTGTAAGCATAGGCTCACCTGCTCTTAATATAGGAACCAATACTAACTTTTGTACTTCTAACATTTGAACATCAACAGAACCTTGCCAAGTTTTTACTGTTTGAGTTACTGTTTGATAATCACATAATGCTTCAGATACCAATATTCTTGCTATCTCTTCTATTGTAAGTCTAAATTCATTTGAAGTTGTATGTACATCTCTTAATCTATTGATAAGATGTTTTACTACAACATTTGTACTCTCTTTATACATTTATTAATCCTAAAATATTTTTTGTATTGTAACACAATTTACCAAGTTTTTTACATAGATATAGTAATATACGGCAAAGGTAAGAGATGAATAATACAGAATATAATTTTCGAATAAAAGATTCGATAGTAGGACTACAATTTTTATTTGTAGCATTTGGAGCACTTGTTTTAGTGCCTATTTTAACAGGACTAAATCCGAGCGTTGCATTGTTCACAGCAGGTGTTGGTACATTGGCATTTCAATTTATAAATAGAAAAGCAGTACCACCTATTTTCTTAGCATCTTCATTTGCATTTATTGCACCTATTTCTTATGGTGTATCACAATGGGGTGTTGCTGCAACTATGTCTGGTTTAGTAGCAGCTGGACTTTTTTATATTATTTTGAGTTTTGTTATTAGAATAAAAGGAACAGATTTTTTACATAAACTACTTCCAGGTGTTGTTGTAGGTCCCGTTATTATATCTATAGGTTTAATTTTAACACCAGTTGCTGTTAATATGGCAATGGGTAAAACAGGAGATGGTGCTGTTCAATTAATTCCAATAGATCAAGCTTTAATTATCTCAATGATTGCTTTAACTATTACTGTATTTACATCTTTATTAGGTAAAGGTATATTCAAACTTATCCCTATTTTATTTGGTATTATTGGTGGTTATGGTGTTGCTTTAATGTTTGGTATTGTTGATTTTTCTACGATAGAAAAAGCAGCTTGGTTTGCAGTACCTGATTTTGTTGCTCCTGTATTTCATTGGGAAGCTATAATCTTTATTTTACCTATTGCTATAGCACCTGCAATTGAACATATAGGAGACATGCTTGCTATTTCTAATGTTACAAAAAAAGACTACTTGGAGAAGCCAGGATTAAAAAATACACTTTTAGGAGATGGTATAGCTACCTCTATAGCATCATTTTTCGGCGGCCCTCCTAATACTACTTATTCTGAAGTTACAGGTGCTGTATCTATTACAAAAGCATTTAATCCAGCTATTATGACATGGGCTGCTATATTTGCAATCATATTAGCATTTGTTGGTAAAATTGGTGGCTTTCTTGCTACTATTCCAGTACCAGTTATGGGTGGAATCATGTTATTACTTTTTGGTATTATTGCTTCTGTTGGTATGTCTACATTAATTAAAGAAAAAGTTGATCTGTCTTGTACTAGAAATATGGTTATTGTTTCTGTAATTTTAGTATTTGCAATAGGTGGAATGACTTTTAATTTTGGAGCAGTATCTTTTTCTGGTATTGGTCTTGGGGCAATTATGGGTATTTTATTAAATCTTATTTTACCACAGCCACGAAAAGAAGAAGACTAAATTAAAAAAGATACCTAACTTTTTAGGTATCTTACTACTTCAATCAAATCACTCTTTTTTACATCTAATTTTATAATCATTCTAATAATTGCTTTGGTTACTGTAGGCTGACGAATCGCACCAACTAAGTATCCTTTTTCAATAAGTTTTTCTTGTATTTGCATCACCTGTTTATTATCACCTATTTCAATAGGTATTATTAAAGATTCGGCATCTATATTCAAATATTTTTTAACAATACTTTGATTTTGGGCTATTCTTTTTTTAATTTTTTCTTTATTTTTTTGTAAAAATTTCAAATTTGTATGAGCGAGTGCTATATCAAATAATGATGGAGCGGTACCATAAATGATAGGTTTAGCCCTATTTTCTAAAAATGAAATAATATTATGTGAGGATAGAATATACGCCCCATAACTACCATATGCTTTTCCTAAAGTACCCATTTTGATATGATTTGATTGTGGTTTTATATCATAATAATCAAACCAACCTAAAAGATTTTTACCAATTACTCCTGAGCTATGAGCTTCATCAACTATCAAAATCGCATTATTATTTGTTGCTATTTCATTAAACTCTTTAGGAGCAATATCACCACCCATAGAATAAACACCTTCAATTGCAATAATAATTCTATTTGGTATATACGATAATTTAGTTATCTTATTTTTTAAATCTTCTGTATCATTGTGTTTAAAAATTACGACTTCACCTTGTACTAATTTAGTAGCAAGCATACCACTAGCATGGTATTGTTCATCTATAAATAATATATCTCTTTTTCGTATTAAACTCTCTATCAAAGCAATATTTGCTAAAAAGCCACTACCTACAACAATAGCATCTTCAAAGTTATTTAATTTGCAAAGTTTTTTTTCAAACTTATTATGTATCTTTGAATATCCATTTACCAGTACAGAAGATTTTGGAGAAAATGATTTTTCTTTTTTTAGTTTTTTATATGTTTTTTTTAAGAGTGATTGTTTAGTACTTAATCCTAAATAATCATTTGATGCCAAGTCAATTAGTTTTTTATCAAATATTTTTCTTTTTCGAAATCTATTTGATTTTTCTATAATATTTAATTCTTTTTCATAATAATTCATAATAGAATTTTATCCTACTTGTTATTATAATAACTTTTCTATCTCATGCTCATCAAATACTTCTATATTATTATCATACAAAAGTTGTGCTGTAGCCCCTACTCCTGTAACTTTTGTACCGGAAAAGGAACCATCATATATGAATGAGGAGGAGCAAGAAGGAGAGTTGGATTTTAGTATTACTTTTGTTATATTATTTTTAATACATAACTCAAGAGTTTTTCTTGCACCTTCTAAAAATTCTTTTGTTGTTTCTATTCCATTTTTATCTACAATTTTAAATGGATTTATAGAAACTATTTCACAAGGCACACGTGGAGTCGAAAGTCCTCCTGCTACTTCTGGGCAATAATGAAATAGATTATATTTCATTTTTAACTTATCTAATAAATCATTTCTTATTTTATTATGATCTCCGTCATAACGTACATACTCACCATATAAACAAGAACTTATTAAAAGATTTTCTTTTTGCATATTTTCTAATTTGAAGTATATTTTTGTTTGAGTTCTTTTATTCCTGTTAAAGCATCATCAAAAATATCTTCAGTATAACATTCTAAGTCATTTTTCTTACCATACCCACATAAGACTCCAATACTTTTAACCCCTGCTTCTTTAGCAGCAATGAGATCAAGTTTTGTATCACCTACCATATAAATATTATTCTCAACAGTAAGATTCATACTTTCCATCGCTTTTTCTATAGGTTCAGGATGTGGTTTTGGATGAGTTACCTCTTGTCTTCCTATAATAGTTTCAAAAAAATCAAAAATTTTAAAGTTTTTTAATAAAGGAATTGTATACATAGTTGTTTTAGTTGTCACTATTCCAAGTCTTGCAAAAGATGATGCTAACTTCACGGCTTCATAAGCATCTGGTAAAAGAGTTGTTTTGGCTTCTGATACTTTTCTATATTCATTTTTATACGAATTAACAAAGTCCCAAACATTTTCTTTTGGAACACCTAATGTTGCATACATAACATCTAATGGATATCCAATCTCATTTTTAATATCTTCTACATCACCTTTAAAATCAAAATTTAATTCTTCAAACGAATGATAAAAACACCCCACTATAGCATCTGTACTATCTATTAATGTACCATCTAAATCAAATAGTATTGTAATTTCTTTATTATTTTCCACTTTATTCCTTTATTTTTAACCATTGTTCTTGATTGTGTGTTATACCTATCAAAGCAGGAAAAACATTTTTTATATTTTTATTTACTGCTGTGATACTATCGGGGATATATAAAAATATGTATGGTAAATCAGATGAAATCTCTTGAAAAATTTCTCTATAGATTTTTCCTAATTTATCTTTATTTACGGTAGTTTCCCCTTTTTCAATTAATTTATCAACATTTTTATTTTCATATCCAACTAAATTAAATCCACCTTTTATATCACTAGAACTATGCCATATCGATCTAGCATCTGGCATCAATGCCAATGACCAACCGAGTATTAAACTTTCAAATTTTCTTGGATGAACTACAGTATTTAAAAATGCTTGCCATTCCATCACTCTAATTTTCATTTTAATACCAACTTTTTGTAATTGGTATTGAATTATTTGTGCTAGATTTATTCTGGCCGAATTATTAGCATTTGTAATTACCTCAAATTCAAAGGGATTATTTTCATCGTAACCCAAACTTTTAAGTATCTGTTTAGATTTTATTAAATCTACCGTTGGAGTTAAAACTTTATTATTATAAGCAAATGTTCCAGGAAGAAAAGGACCATTACAAACTTTAGCATGACCAAAATATAATATATCAATAATCTCTTGTCGATCTATGGCAAAACTTATCGCTTCTCGTATTGATTTATTTTTAAATTTTTCATTCTTTAAATTAAATCCTAAATATCCGTAACCAAAACTTTGTTTCTCATATATATTAAATGAGTCATTAAATTCTTTATCAAGTTGTCTATCCATTTGAATTGGAGTTAACGAACCCAAGTCCAATTGCTTTTGTTTTAGCATATAAAAAGAGGTAGTAATATCTGGGACAAATTTATATCGAATTTTTTCTATTTTGGGAACTTCTCCAAAATAATTTTTATTTACCGTAAGTATGATATCTTGAGACAATTTCAACTCTTCAAGTTTATAAGGGCCTGTACCAATTGGCTTTTTATTGAATTCACTTGTCATCATATCTTTTTCATTTTCGAAAATATGCTTAGGGATAATAGATATCATCCATATTTCTAAGGCTTTAAAATATGCTTCTTTATATTTTATTGTAAGAGTGTATTTATCATTAGCAACAACTGATAGAACTTTTTTGTAACTTGCGGTTAATGGAGTGTACAATTTAGGATTATGAATGGCATTATAGGTATACAGAACATCATGCGTTGTAAACTCAACTCCATCATGCCATTTTACATTTTGTTTTAATTTAACCTCTAATGTAACATCATCTAAAAATTTATAAGAAGATGCTAATTCAGTTACTATTTTACCATCTTTATCATATTTAAATAAACCATTAAAAATCCATGACTCTATTTCACTACTAACACTATCTGTTGATAAAATTGGATTGATTCTACTAGGATTTGAAGAGAGACTTAAGTTAAGTGTTGATGAATATACACTTACTAATAAGAAGCACATTAAAACTATATTTTTCATAGGCAATTGTATAGAAAATTATATAAGAGATAGATTTAATTTTAAGTATAATTTAGGCATAAAAAAAGGTCAAAAAGAAAAATCTTTTTGACCTTTTTAGAAAGAAAGATAAAGTATCTATTATCTTTTTGAAAATTGAGGAGATCTTCTCGCTTTTCTTCTTCCTGGCTTCTTTCTCTCAACTGTTCTTGCATCTCGAGTAAGTAAACCATGAGGTTTAATAATTGCTCTGAATTGCTCATCATAAGCAACTAAAGCTCTTGAAATACCATGTCTTAAAGCATCAGCTTGAGCAGAATATCCACCACCTAATGTTTTAGCAACGATATTTACAGATTCTAATTGTTTAGAAACTTCTAATGGTTGTCTAACTCTTTTTTTAAGAGCTTCGTGACCACCAAGCCATACATTTAGTGCTTCACCATTAACAGTGATATCACCTTTACCAACTTCTAGCCATACTTTAGCTATTGCTGTTTTTCTTTTTCCTGTTGCATATACTTTTGCCATTGATTATCCTTGTACTTGTGCTGTATGTGGGTGCTCAGCGCTATCATATACTTTTAAGTTTTTAAGTATTTTAGCACCTAACTTAGTTTTTGGTAACATACCTCTTGCTGCTAATTTAAACAATCTCTCAGGGTTGTTTTCTAGCATATCAGCCATTTTGTGAGTCTTTGTAGAACCAAAATGTCCTGAGTGAGTGTAATAGTTTTTATCTGCTAATTTAGCACCAGTAAATTTAACTTTACCAGCATTGATAATTACTACGTTGTCTCCACAATCAATATTAGGAGTAAAATTAGGTTTGTTTTTACCTCTTAAAATAGTTGCAACTTCTGTCATAAGTCTACCGAAGATTCTATCAGTAGCATCTATAACAATCCAGTCTTTTTTAACATCAACTTGATGTAAGCTTTGTGTAAATTTCATTTGAAATATATCCTTTCTTAAAAATAAGTTCGGAATAATAGCGTTATATCCTTACAAGAAGCTTAAATTAAGTCTTTTCAAAGTTTAATTTTTAAAACTATGTTTTCAGCAAAATTTTTATATAATAATATATGTTTAATAAAGAATTTTTAAAGACCTTAACCGTACTATATGTTGAAGATGATGATAATATTAGAACATCATTATCTAATATTTTTAAAAAAGTATTTGCCGAAGTAATCATCTGTAATGATGGTGATGTTGGTATCAATCAATTTAAGTATTATACTCAAGAAAAAAATACTAAAATAAATCTTATTGTTAGTGATATCAACATGCCAAATAAAAGTGGAATTGAGATGGTTCAAGAAATAAGAGAACTCGATCAAAATATTCCTATCATATTTACTACAGCACATGGAGAATCTGATTATTTAATGGAAGCTATAAAATTAAAAATAGCATACTATTCACTTAAACCAATCAACACCTCTGAGCTATTAGATAATATATCAAATTTTTGTATGATAGAACAAAACAAAGAACTAGTAAAAGAAAAATCTAATCAAATTATCCAATACATGGATATTATCAATAATATTACAGCTATTTTTAAAGTTGATTCAAAAGGTATAATCACTGAAGCAAATGACTTGATTTGTGAAGTATCCCAGTATACAGAAGATGAGCTCATAGGTATGCATGTCGATAATATTTTACATAATGATACTATTGTAAAAACATTTAATGATACATTAGCTTTAATTGATCATAATGATTTATTTAAAGGTAAATTAAAATTTAGCTCCAAATTTGGAAATACTTTCTATATGGGGTCTACAATTATCACTTCAAAAAATGAATATAACTCCAACATAGAAGGTTATATCTACATTTGTATAGATCAGACTGATGATGAGATAGAAAAACAGCAAACTATGCAAAGAGTTAGAAAAAATATGATTCAACAAAGAACTAAAGAATCAAATTTAGTAAAAACTGCAAAAGAGTTAGAAAACCAAATTGAACAAATAAAAGCATCTTCAATTAGCAGTAAAGACAGTCAAGTTATTATGAGTAGTTTAGCAAAAGAAAAACAAAAAGTTGTTACATTAAATACACAAATTCTTCATTATGAAGAAAAAATAGTAAAACTAACAAAACAAAAACAAAAAATAGATGGTGGAGAGAAAGTAAAAAAACTGGAAGCTATGAAAAAAACACAAGAATATGGAAATGAAAAAGAAAGATTTCAATCAAAAATCATAGAACTTCAAGCTACAGTTTCTAAATTAGAAGCAAAGTTAAAAGAGACGAGTATAGACTAAATTAGTCTTCTTCCTCTTTTTTTACAACTGGAATTTCCACTGGTTTAGGAAGTTCTTTTACATCTTTATAGTCCAGTTGTTCTCTTTTAAATAAAACATACTCTGTAACAATATTATGATTACCAGTTGATTTAGTAAAATCTTCATTTTCTGATAACTTTTCCATCAGTTTTTCCATAGAGATTAAACTATTTGTTGCTAATTCTTCTTCAAGCGTAGCATATTTTCTCATAATAGTATCAAAGATATAATTATAATGGTATCCCAACACACTTTTACCACTTAATGTTTTTTTGATTGAGAGCCAATTTGAAAATATTATTTCCCATGCACGTTTTTGTTCATCCGTTATACATAAATTTGAAATAATAGCTTTCCATTTATATAAACCATAATACGCTTGATGATTTGACCATAATTCCACAATCCACCAATCTTCAAATTTTGGAAGACCTCTAAAGGGAGGTAAATTATCTTCTTCTATATTTTCCTGTATATTTAAAAGTAAAACATGAAAGTGTAAAATCACAATAGCACCTTGTGAGTTTAACGTTCCTAACTCTTTTATATCTTCATCTTTTAAGTCTTTAAATAAAACTTCAAGATCATTTTTAATTTCATTTAATGTATTTTCTAATTCACAATGAACTGTAAGATCAAGAGAGATTACTTTTGATACTATTTCAAATAGTTCTCGATCTTCAATATGACAATCTTCTTTTAATTCATCTAAAATTAACATAGCTTCTAATTTTTCATCATTACTTTTAGAAACTTCTCTTTTAATTCTAACTTTTTGATAATTTATATAATTTTTTCTCTCAATAGCTTCGCGAACTCTTTCTTTCTCTTCAAGTTCTGCCATATCATATGTTAATAGATCTTTTAATTTTGTTTTATGTCTTTCTAGTTGTTCTTGAGCATTCTCTAAATTTGTTTCAGCTGATGCTTTCCCCATGAAAGTAAGTTTACTTTCACCTGAGTCATGATTTGCTAGCTGTTTTTTAATAGATTTAATAACATTTTCATTATCTTTTATCATCTCTTCTAATGCGATAATTACTTTCATAATTTACTCCATGTTTACTAAAATATAACACATTTTACTCTACATTTCTTAAAATTTGTTTAAGACAACAAACTATATAGTCTTTCTTTTTAATATAACCCCTGATTCAATATGATGAGAGTAAGCAAACTGATCAAATAGTGCAAACTTTTCAATTGTATGTGTTGTTGTTAATTCTTCTAAATCACGGTGTAATGTCTCAGGGTTACACGAGATATATATAATGTTATCAAACTCTTGTGATAACTCTGTAGTAGTTACATCTAAGCCTGCTCGTGGCGGATCTAAAAATATTGTACTAAACTTGTAATCATCTAAATTTACATCTTTCATTCGAGTAAACTCTCTAACTTTATTTCTAGCTTCTACAAACTCTTCACTAGACATTCTAATAAAGTCAATATTTTCTACATTATTTAAAGCACAGTTTTCTTTTGCAGATTTAATAGATGTTTTACTAATCTCTGTTGCAATTACTTTATCGAACTTTTTTGATAATGGAATCGTAAAGTTACCACCACCACAATATAACTCACATAAATCATCACTAGGCTTTATATTATTTAAAACCCATTCAATCATTTGTATATTTACTTGTTGATTTGGTTGTGTAAATCCACCCTCTTTGTACATAAATTTAAAATCATCACCATTAATATTTAAAGTTTCTTCTATACAATCATTTGTCAAAATAACTTTTTGTTTTCTACTTCGTCCAATAATTTTAATGCCAAATTTTTTTTCTAACTCTTTCGCTTTTATATTCCAATTCTCTTCAAGTTTTCTATGATAAATTAACGTCACTAACATATCTGAAGTTGTAGAACTTAAAAACTCTATAGTAAATAATTTATAATTTAAATCAGAATCTTCTTGTAAACTTTCTAATAAAACTGGCATAAGTTTTGATATATCATCTGAAACCATACTACATGAATTTATTATTAAAGTTTTTTTATCTACATCACTCATCGCATAATCTAATATGTAATTATCATTTTCATCAAATGTTTTCCATATTCTGAACTCTGCTCTATTTCTAAATGCTCCATCTTTACTTCTTATAATATCAATATCTGAAGTCCATAAATTTTTAAATCTATCTTTTTCAATATCAATTTTTTTCGATAATTGCTCCTCATAAGAAAGGCCTCCAAGATTACAACTACCACACACTCCGAAATATTCACAAGTCATTTACTATCCTACATTTTTATTATATTTTATATGCTATTATACCGAATGATAAATAAAAATTTTAAAGAACAACTAAGCGACCTACTAAACTGTGACATTAAAGCATTATATCCTCTAGCACGTGAGCTAAATAGAAAACTATATTTTTATGTTGGACCTACTAATAGTGGGAAAACTTACCAAGCTATGCAAGAGATGATAAAAGCTGATACAGGTACATATTTAGCACCTCTTCGACTTCTAGCATTAGAAAACTACGAATCACTTAAAAATAATAATACACCAGCTTCACTAGTAACTGGAGAAGAAGAGATATTTGATGAAGATGCAGGACATATTTGCTCAACTATAGAGATGATAAACTTTAATCTTGAAGTTGATGTTTGTGTTATAGATGAAGTTCAAATGCTTGATGATGAAGATAGAGGTTGGGCATGGGTCAATGCAATCTTGGGATCACCTGCTAAAAAAGTTATCATGACAGGAAGTGTAAATGCACTTGATATTATTAAAAAAATAGCAACTTATTTAGATGAAGAACTTGAAGTTGTAAAGTTTAAAAGAAAAAATCCTCTTAAAGTAGATGAGAAACATACAAACCTAAAAGATATTAAACCTGCAACTGCTTTAATAGCTTTTAGTAGAAAAGAGGTTTTGGGACTCAAAGCAAAACTAAGTAAATTTCATACGGTTTCTGTTTTATATGGAAATTTAAGTCCAGAGGTGAGAAAAGAGGAAGCAAAAAGATTTAGAGAAGGGAAAAGTGACATACTAGTAGCTACTGATGCTATTGCTATGGGATTAAACTTACCTATTAAACATATACTATTTACAACAGATAGAAAGTTTGATGGTAAAGAGAAACGTCCTCTTACTCCAAATGAAGTTATACAAATTGCAGGTCGAGCTGGCCGGTACGGACAACATGAAGTAGGTCATATTGGTGGAACTTCTGGAACGGTACTCAATCATATAAGTGATATGTTTACCTCTCCTATGAAAACGATTAAACCACCTGTAAAAGTAAAAGCTACCCAAGTACAAGTTGAAGAGTTATCTACACATTTAGGAACAAAAAATCTAACAACAATTTTAAAATACTTTTCAAAACATATGAAGTATGATGGTCCATTTGAAGCAGTAAATCTCAAAGGTATGTTAGAACTTTCTCTTATGTTAGACCAAAAAGATGATTTAAGTTTAGAAGATAAATATATGTTAAGTAATGCACCTATTAATACAAGATCACCTTTAATTTTAAGTGGTTATAAAAAATATGTTAATGCAATCTTGACGCATAGTGTTACAAAATTTAGACTCTCATCTAAAATTGGGGGAATTGCAAGAACTCAGTTAGAACTCTTACAAGCAGAAGATGAAGTCAAAAAAATCTCCTTATATCTTTGGTTGTCTTATAAACTTCCCGAATTATTCCCTGATAAACATAAAGCAGAACTATGTAGAGTTGAAATAAATAATTTTTGTGAAAACTCTTTAAAGTCAAATAAACGTTTAAAACCTATGGAAAATAGAAGTAGAAATAGAAACGATGGAAATAATAATTATAGAAAAGATAGATATGGAGATAAAACTAGAAGTTATAATAAATCATACAATGATAGAGATAATCGAGCTAGAAATAAATATAAAGACTCAGACTCCACTGACAGAAATTCTAGAGATGAAAAAAAAGACTCAAATAACGCAAGTCGTAATCCACGAAGAAGACGAAGAAGAGAAAGATAACTTTTTCTCTTTTATCTACAGCTAAACTGATTCCACCCTATTCCTACCATTTTCTTTTGCTTTATATAATGCATCATCACATCTTTTAAATAAACTTTCCAATGTATCATTTTCTTGATACTGTGTAACTCCAAAACTAACAGTTATTTTACCTGCAGTTTTATGTTCTAACTGTTCTATATTTTTTCGTATATTATTTGAACTAATTATTGCATCATCTAATTTTGTTTCAATAAACAATATAACAAACTCTTCCCCTCCCCATCTTGCATATACATCTGTCTTTCTTAATTTATCCCCTAGATTTGATGACAACATTATTAAAACTTCATCACCGACTAAGTGTCCATGATTATCATTAAATTCTTTAAAATGATCTATATCTAGAATTGCAATAGACATTGGAAATTTATATCGTTTTACTCTTTCAAGTTCACTTGCAAATAGTTCATCAAATTTATGTCTATTAAATATATTAGTCAGTCCATCTCTATATGCCTTTTGTTCTATTACTATTTTTTCTTCACCCATTTTTGTTATATCAGTAAGATTAATTAAAAATTGATTTTTATGCTCTTCTATACAAGATATATTTAAATAAAAAAGTCTAATTTGAGAATCTTTATCTTTTATTGACACTATCTTTCTTGCATCATTTATATTATTAATTTCATTAAAAAAGATTTTTCCAAAAGACAATCTATCAGTATTTTCATAGTCAGAAACAATAGTTTTATGAATATTATTTTTATCCTCAATAAAGATATCTTCTACATTTGTAAATTTTGTATTAAATTCATTAATATGAGATATATAAAAAAAGTTTAAAAATGCTCGATTTGCAAATGTAATCTCATTAAAATCTGTAACAAAACATATATTTTGTTGATTATCAATTATCGTTTGTAACATACTTTGTTGCTGTTTAATTTGATTCTGTTGCGCTAGGTTTATTTTATCTAAGAATCTTACTTTCGCATTTTTTTCTAATGTATCAAAAAGTTTTTGTTTATTAATAGGTTTCGTTAAATAATCTGTGATTCCATATTCTATTGCATCTAATAAAAATGAGGTGTCAGAATGTGCAGATAACATAATAATGGGTATGATTAAATTTTCTTCTCTTATTTTTTTACTCATCTCTATACCATTTAATTTAGGCATTGAAATATCGGTTAAAATCAAATCTGGTTTAAATTTTGAGTACTGAAGATATCCATCTTCACCATCTTTAGCAACATAGAGATTGTTTACTGCTCTTTCTAATCTTGGTGCTAATAATTCTCGTACTTTTTCTTCATCTTCTACATAAAGAAGATTTAATTCACTTAAAAATTCATTTTTCATTGTTAACTCCAAGTTTTATAATAAATAATACTCCATTTTGTGAAGAATGTACCTCTAATTTACCATTTACATTATCTTCTGTAATTATTTTTGACATGTAAATCCCTATTCCTGTTCCTTTTAGATTATAGTTTATTAAGGTTAATAAATTATACATAATTTAATCTAATAATATATTAATATTAATTATTACTTCAACTTTTATAATTAATGAATTTGCCAATATGATTATTTTCTAAACAAGTGATTTTTCTATTTATTTATAATTAAAATGCATTTAATATCAAGCTAAAATAACTATTTTTCGATATAATATTATTAAATACATATAAAAGAGAGTACATCATGCAATCAAATCTATCTATAATAATCCTTGCCGCTGGTAAGGGAACTAGAATGAAATCATCAATCCCTAAAGTTCTTCACAAAATGTCAGGAAAAGAGATGTTGTATTACTCAATAGAAGAAGCAAAAAAGCTCTCAAATGACATCCATGTAGTTTTATATCATCAATCAGAACTTGTAAAAAGTTCAATGGATAAATACTTTGATGATATAACATATCATATTCAAGATCATGATAAATATCCAGGTACAGGTGGTGCTGTTATGGGAATAACTCCTAAAAATGAAAAAGTTCTTGTTTTAAATGGAGATATGCCATTAATTGAAGCAGATGAATTAAGACAATTAACTGAAGATGATAATACTCATCAAGCAGAAAATCAAAAACTTACTATGTCTGTATTAAATCTTGAATGTGCAGATGGATATGGAAGAGTTGTAATAGAAAAAGGGAAAGTTAGTAGGATTATTGAGCAAAAAGATTGTAGTAGTTATGAACTTGAGATCATGACTGCAAATGCGGGTATTTATTGTTTTGATACTCAGTTTTTATTAGAAAGCTTACCAAAATTATCAAATAATAATGCACAAGAGGAATATTATATTACAGACTTAGTTGAAATCGCAGTAAAAGAAGATATTGCAATCAGACCTGTAGTTGTAAAAGAGGAAAATTTCAAAGGTGTAAATAGTAAGTTTGATTTAGCAAATGCAGAAGTAATTCATCAAAATAGAATTAAAACAAACTTCTTAAAAGCTGGAATTACTATGAAACTTCCTGATACTATTTATATCGAACACAGTGTTGAGATAGAAGGTGAAACTGTTCTTGAAAATGGGGTTACTTTACTTGGAAATAGTAAAATTTCTAACTCTATTATCAAAACAAATAGTATTGTAGAAGATTCTATTTTAGAAAATAGTGATATAGGTCCAATGGCCCGAATTCGACCATTAAGTATTTTAAAAGATACACATATAGGAAATTTCGTTGAAGTTAAAAAGTCACATCTTACAGGTGTTAAAGCTGGACACTTAGCATATTTAGGTGATAGTACGATAGAAGAAGGTACAAATGTGGGAGCAGGTACAATTACATGTAACTATGATGGTATCAATAAACATAAAACAATTATAGGTAAAAATGTATTTATAGGTTCAGATACTCAACTAATAGCTCCTGTAACAATTGAAGATAATGCTATGATAGCTGCAGGAAGTACTATCACTGCAGATGTAAAATCTGGTGATTTAGCAATTAGCCGTACAAAACAAAAAAGTATAAAAGGATTTTTTCATAAGTTTTTCAATTCTAATGAAAAATAGTATTCGAAATATTTAGTGGCTTCTTTTGCACAACATATAAATGTAGCTGTAGTAATCTCAGGTATTACTATAGCTCCTTTATACTCGTCATCTTTAATAGATCTTAATCAAGCATTAGCATTATTATTTTTTGGTATGATTGGTGGAATATTACCAGATATCGATCTTGAAAATTCTAAACCTATTCAAATTACCTCAAGTATTTTATCCATATTTATTCCCCTTTTAGCAATACTTACATTACTACAAAGTTTATCTATTAGTAAAATGTTATTTATATGGTTTTTATCTTCTATTTTATTACATTTTTTTATTTTTAAAATTCTACTTCATTTTACTATTCATAGAGGTGTAATTCATTCTATTCCTATGGGACTATTATTTGCACATTGTATTACAATTGTCTTTTATAATACTCTAGGCTTTGAGGAATTATTTTCTCTTTTATGTGGCTTATTTTTATTTATTGGATTTGTTATTCATCTTGTATTAGATGAGATAGTAAGCCTCAATGCATTTGGAATGAGTTTTAAAAAATCTTTGGGAAGTGCTTTCAAGTTTTATGATAGAAATAATCTTACAGGTTCAGTATTATTATATATTTCAATAATTATTTTACAGATCATTTACCCACTCAATCTTGAATATATTATTGACATATTCAACTCCTTTAAAAACATTAATTTATAAAATTATTTTTTATACAATTGTTATTTATTAACTGAAAGAAAATTATAGTATAATTATTTAATAAGACACAAAAGGAATTAGTATGTTTGCTATGTATGATGATGATGGATTAAACTTTAGAAATAGTATTGATCACTTATATAAAGTTCATGAAATATCACCATCTCAAAAACTTAAAAATAAAGTTCATGATGAAGATCAAAAACAAAACTTTCAAGAATCACTTTATAAAGGGAAAATCACAAAAGAAGCTACAAATGCCTATAAGCAGATGAATAACCTTGATACTAGAGTTGACATCTATCATGTAGAACAAATCATGTCACATCAGGTTATTACTGTAAGTGATGATAAAACTATTGGAGAGTGTTATGAAATCATGAAAGAACATACTATTCAACAACTTCCAATTATTGACGATAATCAACTTCATTTAAAAGGTATTATTACAAGACATGATATTTTAAAATATCTAGTACAAGATTTAGAATATGCCGAAGAAAATTTTGAAAAACCTATAAATAATATTTCAACAAAAAAAATTATTACTACAGACCCTATTTCCGATATAAGAAGAGTTTCGCAAGTGATGTTAGACTTTAACTTAAATGCAATTCCTGTTGTAAATGCAGAAGATGTTTTAGTGGGTATTGTTTCACGAAATGACATCATAAAAGCAGTTGCATCTTTACCACATCTTCAGCTGTGGGCATAAGATGACAAATCTAGAGTTATTAGAAATAACCAAACCACTAACAGTTTTATATGTAGAAGATGATCTTATAGTTGCGAAAAATATGCAAAAAATATTAAACAGACTTTTTGATAATGTTATCTTTGCAGCAGATGGAAAAGAGGGTTTAGAAAAGTTTCAATCAAATCAAATTGATATAATTATTTCAGATATTAACATGCCTCAATTATCTGGTATAAATATGTTAAAAGAGATCAAAAAGACAGAAAATAAAGTTCCTGCAATGCTTATTACTGCACATCAAGAATTATCATATTATGAAGATGCAATGGAACTTAATGTTGATGCTTATTTAAATAAACCTATTAATGTTGATAAACTAATAGAAAAGATAAAAGATGTTTCTGTAAATATTAAAAAAACTAAAGCTTTAGACAATAGCTACGATACACTTACCAATGCAAATCAAAAGTTACTTGATATTGGATATAAAATCACATCACAAAAAGATTTTACTAAGATATTGGAAACTATTCTTTTAGGAGCAAAAGAATTATCAAATTCTGATGGAGGAACACTTTATTTATATAATGAAAAAAACAACACTCTGGATTTCAAAATTGCAACAAATGATACTCTTAAAATACACAATTGTAATATTAACTGGAAACCATTAAGTATTTATAATGAAGATAATAGTACGATAAATGTTAAAAATGTTGCAGTTGTTGCTGCAATGAAAGATAAATTAATAAATATTCCTGATGTTTATGAATCAGTCGAATTTGATTTTGCTGGAGCTAAAGCATTTGATGAAAGCCAAAATTATCAAACCAAATCAATGCTAGTACTTCCTATGAAAAATAAGGACAATGAACTTGTAGGTGTAATTCAACTTATCAATAAACAAGTTGAAAATGAAACTAATAGTTTTACAGAACAAGATGAGATTCTCATTAAAGCGATGGCTTCACTTGCAACTATGATTATAGAAAACAATCAATTAGTAATAGACATAGAAGATCTTCTTTATGGACTAATTGATTCAGTAAATAAAGCACTTAGTGAAAAATCTAAATATACCCAACAGCATAATGATAATGTTGCTGTTTTAACAAACATAATTGCAACGGGTATTAACGATAATCAAACAATTTATCCAGATATAAACTATTCCGATATAGAGATGGAAGAGATTCGTCTTTCTGCAATGTTACATGATATAGGTAAAGTTACTACACCTATTCATATTATGGACAAAGCTACTAAATTAGAAACAATTTATAATAGATTACATATCATAAAATTACGATTTGAACTAGCAAAAAAAGATGTAGAGATTTCATTTTTAAGAGATGAAATTAATGAAGAGACAAAAAATGAAAAAACCACAAAATTAGATGATGACTTTCAACTTATTGAAAAGCTAAATAACGGTGAATATTTTGCAAAAGATGAAGAATATGACAAAGCAGAAAGTATTGCAAAAGATTCTAACTACCAACTTTTAGAAAAAGATGAACTCTACAATTTATCTACACGAAAAGGAACTTTAACAGCTGAAGATAGAGATATCATCAATAATCATGTCATTATGTCTTATGAGATGATAAAAGAGTTACCATTTCCAAAGAAATTTAAAGATGTACCAAAAATAGCATGTTCCCATCATAAAACAATCGATGGAGGTGGTTATGCAGCAGCAGAGATTAAAGACCTACCATTAACTTTAAAAGATAAGATTCTAGTTATTGCAGATATATTTGAAGCATTAAGTTCAAAAGATAGACCATACAAAGCCCCAAATACATTAAGTCAAATTTTTAGAATATTCACATTTTTAATAAAAGATAATAAAATAGATAGATATCTAGTACAAATGTTTTTTGAAGATGGTTTATATTTAGAGTATGCAAAAGAACATTTTGAAGAGTCACAAAAGGAAGATATCACAGAAGATATAAAAAAGTTTTTTAACTCAATCTAATTTGAGTGACTTTTTATATATTGTGTCACTTTTAGTTTTATATCATCTTTAACGGTCACTATTAAATCCATCATATACATATCGAAATCTAATTCAAGTTTATTTAATTTAACCATATCCTTTGCTGTCGTAATTATAGAAAAAGCAGGATACTGTTTTTTGATATCATCTATATCATTTTGAGTAAAAGTATAATGATCGGGATAACTAACCATAGT
>Ga0105351_1000143_pt1 | contig 32013 bp, 33 predicted proteins | sample EN4Hudsemesocosm_FD_83662 | JGI IMG/M metagenome (GOLD analysis project Ga0105351, IMG submission 83662) | Methane-oxidizing microbial communities from mesocosms in the Hudson Canyon - EN4B Hudson Canyon | ecosystem: Environmental > Aquatic > Marine > Cold seeps | place: Hudson Canyon... | reverse complement strand
TTCAAGTGCCTGTTGTGGTCAGACTGGAAGGAACTAATGCCGAAAAAGGTAGAGAATTATTAAATAATTCAGACTTTGGTGTGGTTGCTGCAGATAATTTAGCCAGTGCTGCAGAACAGGTAGTGGCTTTAGCTAATAAGGACGAGGGCAAGGCATGAGTATTTTAATTGATAAACAAACCAAGTTAATTTGCCAGGGTTTCACTGGTAAACAAGGTACTTTTCATTCTGAGCAAGCGTTAGCTTATGGTACTCAATTAGTCGGTGGTGTAACGCCAGGGCGTGGCGGACAAAGCCATTTAGGCCTTCCTGTTTTTAATACTGTAGAACAAGCGGTAAAACAGACGGGGGCAACAGCAAGTATGATTTATGTCCCTCCTTTTTATGCGGCTGATGCTATTTTAGAAGCTGTAGATGCAGGTATTGGCTTGATTATCTGTATTACAGAGGGTATCCCTGTTTTACAAATGTTAAGAGTTAAAGCGGCAATGGCTGGGACGGATGTATTGCTAGTGGGGCCGAACTGTCCTGGGGTGATTACACCAGGGGAGTGTAAAATTGGTATTATGCCAGGCAATATTCATTTAGCGGGTTCTGTGGGTGTAGTTTCGAGATCAGGTACGCTAACTTATGAAGCGGTTCATCAAACTACTCATGAAGGCTTAGGACAAAGTACATGTGTAGGTATTGGTGGAGACCCTATTCATGGGATGACTTTTATAGATGTATTAAGTCGATTCCAAGAAGATGATCAAACCAAAGGGATTATTATGGTAGGTGAAATTGGCGGAACTGAGGAAGAGGAAGCTGCTGATTACATTAAAGAATATGTCACTAAGCCTGTAGTGTCTTATATTGCAGGTAGAACAGCTCCCCCAGGAAAAAGAATGGGGCATGCTGGGGCAATTATTACAGGTGGAAAAGGCACGGCTGAAGGCAAAGTTGAAGCATTAAAAGCAGCTGGTGCTGAGGTGGTTGATACACCTACTTTGTTAGGTGTAGCGATGAAGGCTGCTTTGTAATACTTATCTGTAGGAGGGGCCTTTGGCCGCGACCGGAACAAGATCAAGATCCGTCGCGGCCAAAGGTCCCTCCTACATTTAAAATACTCCTTAACCTGTGGTTTATTAATAGCCATGTAATAAATCTATACACTAAATGTTAAAAATAGCGCTAGCTCAAATAAATCTGCTTGTTGGTGGAATTCAAGTAAACCAAAAAAAAATCATTCAAACAGCCGAGAATGCTCGCGACCAACTGGGTGCTGATGTTATTGTTTTTCCTGAATTGACGGTAACAGGCTATCCACCAGAAGACTTATTGTTACGCCCTGATTTTATTAAACAAGCTAACCAGGCAGTGTCAGATATTGCTAAAGCTGTTAAGGATATTGATATAGTTATTGGCTATCCAGAGCAAGGTACTGATTGTTTGTATAACAGTGCTGCTGTATTGAGGGATGGAAAGGTTTTAACGCGTTATAGAAAAAGTGCCTTACCTAATTTTGGTGTATTTGATGAACAACGCTATTTTAAATCAGCAGATGAAACTTGTATTTTTGCCGTAAAGGGGTGTTCAATTGCCTTAACAATTTGTGAAGATATATGGCAAAAAGACTTGGTAGTAAAAAACAAACAAGCGGGTGCGGATTTAATTGTCACCTTAAATGCATCACCTTTTCATGCCGGTAAGATTCATGAGCGGGAAGAAGTTGTTTGTCAGCAAGCGAAAGGGGCATCAATTCCATTGGTTTATGTCAATATGATAGGCGGCCAAGATGAATTAGTCTTTGATGGGGCTTCCTTTGTTGTAGATGCAAAAGGTGAGGTTGTTTTCAGGGCTGAAGAGTTTGAAGAGCAAGTGTCTATTGTTGAGTTTGAGGATAAGCAGCCAGTTAAAAGTATTTGCTCTCCTTTGTATAATGAAATTTCCAGTGAATACAAAGCATTGGTTCTGGGGGTAAGAGATTATGTCTATAAAAATGGTTTTAAAGGCGCAATCTTAGGATTGTCTGGTGGCATTGATTCAGCATTGGTGTTGGCAATAGCGGTTGATGCTTTAGGTGCGGATCAGGTGGAAGTGGTACTGATGCCATCTAAATATACCCAAGATATGAGTAATGAAGATGCTGTTTTAGAAGCGGAGGCTCTAGGTGTTAAGCACCATACGATTGCAATTGAGCCAGCTGTTAGTGCTTTTACTGGTATGTTAAGTGATGTTTTTACCGATACAACACGAGATGCTACTGAAGAAAATATTCAGGCGCGTTGCCGCGGTGTTTTACTGATGGCCATGTCTAATAAGTTTGGCAAGTTATTACTCACAACAGGGAATAAAAGTGAAATGAGTGTGGGCTATGCTACTTTATATGGAGATATGGCAGGTGGTTTTGCACCCATAAAAGATGTGCCCAAGTTATTGGTTTATCAGTTATGTGAATATCGCAATACAATATCCGCTGTTATTCCTGAAAGAGTTATAACACGTCCACCTTCGGCTGAATTAGCCCCAGACCAAATTGATGAAGATTCATTACCGCCGTATTCAGATTTAGATCCTATTTTAGAAATGTATGTAGAGCAGGATAAATCGGCTACAGAAATACAGGCTGCAGGTTATCGATTAGAGGATGTTAATCGAGCGATTTCTTTGGTGGATAGAAATGAATATAAGCGTAGACAAGCACCACCAGGGGTGAAAATTACGCCTAGAGCATTTGGGCGAGATAGGCGATACCCGATTGCCTCAGGGTATCGAGGCGTATAAATATTTTTACATGAAGAGCTTATGACGAAAGCTCTTCATGCTGATTTATTCGTTTTTTATTTCAACTGCTCTGTCACAAAAGGCTCAATTGATTGATAAAGTGCTTGATGCATTTTTGGATTGCCAGTAATAATATTGCCCGATTGTACAAATTTATTATCAAAAGAAAAATCAGTGACTACACCGCCCGCTTCTTGAACTAATAAAATGCCTGCAGCAAAATCCCATTCTTTAAGTCCAATTTCCCAAAAACCATCTAGTCGGCCAGCGGCAAGATAAGCTAGGTCTAAGGCAGCAGAACCGGCACGTCTTATACCAGCAGTTTTAGGTGTTAATTCTTTAAACATACCTAAGTAAGCATCTAAATGTTGTGGATATTTAAATGGAAATCCCGTGCCTATTAGTGCAGCATTAAGGTCTGTTTGTTTTGTCACTCTGATACGACGATTGTTTAAGGTTGCGCCACCGCCTTTTTCCGCAGTGAATAGCTCATCTCTTAAAGGATCATAAACCACACCTACTTCAGTTTTTCCTTTATGTTTTAAAGCAATTGAAACAGCGTATTGTGGGTAGCCATGTAAAAAATTTGCTGTGCCATCTAAAGGGTCAATCACCCAGGTGTATTCATTACCTTTATGTTCACCGCTTTCTTCAGCAAGAATAGAGTGGTCAGGGTAAGCATACTTGATGACTTGTATGATTTCTTGTTCGGCTATGCGATCAACTTCACTAACATAGTCGTTCTGACTTTTTTTACTGATAGTTAGCTGGCCAACATTTTCTGATGAACGTTGAATTAAGTCTCCTGCATTTCTTGCGGCACGGATGGCGATATTAAGCATTGGGTGCATAGTCGAATTTATATATGGGCAGTGAGAAAACCCTCTAGCATAACAAAACTTTTGGTATAGTGTTCTATTTTATCTAAGCGCGTGTTGCAAATGCTTTCAAATTTTAAAATTGTTTTAGTTGAAACGTCTCATCCAGGAAATATAGGCGGGGTTGCTCGTGCTATGAAAAATATGACATTGAGTGAGTTGTGTCTGGTTACACCAAAAATTTTTCCAAGCGCAGATGCAACATCAAGAGCGGCAGGTTCTGATGATGTTTTAAGTTCAGCTACTGTTTATGAGACTCTTCAAGAAGCTATTGCTGATTGTCAGGTTGTATTAGGAGCATCTGCTAGAGATAGAACTATTAGCTGGCCAGAGGTAACGGCTAGAGAATGTGCTGAGAAATTTGTGAAGCCAGCTGAGAATCAATCAACAGATAAAATTGCGATTGTCTTTGGCAGAGAGAACTCAGGGCTAAAAAATCATGAATTAGATTTATGCCACTATTTATTACGCATTCCTTGTAATTCAGACTATAGCTCATTAAATTTAGCGGCAGCAGTGCAAGTGGTTGCTTATGAATTATTTGTAGCTACGGGACAGCAAGCAAAAAGTACGATTGGCGATAAAAACGAAGAAAAATTGGCAAGTGCCAAGCAAATGGAATTGTTTTATGAGCATTTGCAACAAACACTAGCCGATATTGGTTTTTTACATGTCGATAAATCACAATCGATTATGCGTCGATTACGTCGAATTTATAATCGAGTGGCATTAGATACCAAGGAAGTCGATATACTTCGAGGTATTTTAAGGTTTTCGCAAACTCATAATGATAAATAAATTTCATGTTTGAATTAATTAAAGAAGATATTAATTGTGTTTTTGACAGAGATCCTGCAGCACAGTCAGTGTTTGAGGTTATTACCACATACCCTGGTTTTCATGCCTTAATGATCCACCGCTTGGCTCATTATTGCTGGGGACGGGGATTTCGTTGGGTAGGACGGTTTATTTCACATCTGGGGCGATGGTTAACAGGTATTGAAATACACCCCGGCGCTCAAATTGGTCGACGTTTTTTTATTGATCATGGTATGGGAGTTGTTATTGGTGAAACGGCAATTATCAATGATGACTGTACTTTGTATCATGGTGTGACCTTGGGCGGAACTTCATGGGATAAAGGTAAGCGACACCCAACTTTATGTAATGGTGTTGTGGTAGGTGCAGGTGCAAAAGTGCTGGGGCCTATTGAAATTGGAGAAGGTGCTAGAATCGGTTCAAACTCTGTTGTTGTTAAAGATGTCTCAGCAGGTGCTACGGTTGTTGGAATACCTGGCCGAGTCGTTGACAGGAATAAAAGTAAGCCAACAAAAGAACAAGAAGAAATTGCATCAAAGATGGGTTTTAACGCCTACGGTGCTACTTCAGATATGCCAGACCCTGTTGCTCATGCGATAAATCACATGTTGGATCATATTCATGCAATGGATAAGCAATTAGAATGTATGAAAAATGTTCTTAATGAATCGGGCATAGAATATAAGGAGCAAAATATGCCATCATTGGACGATTGTGAGATTAAAGATAAGTGAGATGTTTTGGTAATACTTGACTAAAACGCTGGGTTATTTTATAGTAAGCTTACTTTTTTTAGGTTTATTAAGGATTGCTCATGCGACTTACCACTAAAGGCCGTTATGCGGTAACGGCAATGTTAGATTTGGCATTTCATAGTCAAAAGAAACCCGTTACATTAACTGATATTGCGACAAGACAAACCATTTCTTTATCGTATTTGGAGCAATTATTTGCTCGTCTACGTAAAGCTGGAATGGTGATTGGTGTAAGAGGGCCTGGTGGAGGCTATAAGTTAAGTCGTGCCGCGATTGAGATAAATATTGCCGATATTATTGCGGCTGTTGATGAGCCAATAGATTCAACTAAATGTGGAGGCGAGGGTAATTGTCAAGATGGCCTGCCTTGTTTAACTCATAATTTGTGGATGGGTTTAAGTGATCAAATTCGGACTTATTTACAGGGGATTAGCTTGGGTGAGTTATTAGAAAGAGAGCCTGTTACTGCTATTGCAAAAAGACAAGATCATTCTTTAGAGCATGATATTGGTCTTCGTCAGCAGGAAAAACTTTCTGCTTGAACCTGTGTTTTATAAATGATTTATTTCGACCATAATGCCGCAACGCCTGTTGATGCTCGCGTTATTGAGGCAATGTTGCCGTATATCACCTCCTTTTATGCCAACCCATCCAGTTTGTATAAGATGGGGCGAATGGTTCGAAGCGCAATTGATACTGCACGAGAACAAGTCTCATCATTGGTTGATGTGTCTCCTTCACAAATTGTTTTCACCAGTGGAGGCACGGAAGCTAATAATTTAGCTTTAAGTCTGCTTGGAAAGCATGTAGCGATAGCCATTTCTAATACTGAACATCCTTCAATTACTGAAAAATCAGATCAATGGAATAATTATAAAAATATTATTAATGTTGATGAACAAGGTAATGTAAAAGCAGAAAGTTTTCTCAATCTACTTAATGTATCAAATCCCCCGCAGTTAGTCTCAGTTATGCTGGCTAATAATGAAACTGGGGTTATTCAAGATATTGCGAGAATAGCTAGTTTGCTCAAACCAGAAAATATACTAATTCATACTGATGCGGTACAAGCTATAGGTAAAATACCTGTTTCTTTTTCTCAGTTAGGTGTGGATTTAATGAGTCTATCCAGTCATAAAATTTATGGGCCTAAAGGTTGTGGGGCGCTGGTTGTTGATAAGAATATAGCCGTGACACCACAAGTTATTGGTGGTGGACAGGAGTTGGGTTGGCGTGCTGGAACAGAAAATGTTGCAGCTATTGTTGGTTTTGGTAAAGCGGCTGAATTAGCTTTGCAAGAATTGGATGCAAGAGCTGATCATTGTTTAGCGCTTAGAAGAAAGTTAGAAGAAGGCTTGAAAACGATACCCAATGTCACCATTTTCTCTGAACAAGTTTTAAGATTGCCTAATACAGTGCAGTTTAGTATTAAAGGAATAGATGGAGAAATGTTGTTGATGCAATTAGATCAACAAAATATCGCTGTTTCTAGTGGCTCGGCTTGTGCTTCGGGAGCAGGAAAACCAAGTGCTGTTCTAACTGCGATGGGAGTTGATAGTCAAATTGCAAAAGGTGCAATAAGGATTAGTCTTGGAAAGGACAATACCGAAACAGAAGTTAAACAGTTTATTAAAGTATTAAAATCTTTTTTGATAAAAGATTAAGTGAGGAAAAATGTCAATTACAGTAACTGAAAATGCAGCAAAGCAGATTGAAAAGCAATTACAACAACGTGGCTCAGGAATTGGGTTAAAAGTGGGAACTAAGGTGGCGGGTTGTTCAGGCTTTGCCTATACCATTGATTATGCAGATAACCAGTCAGAGTCTGAAGCCGTTTTTGAACAATTTGGTGTTAAAGTATTAGTCGAAAATGATGATATGGACAGGCTAAATGGTCTAGTGCTAGATTATGTGAAAAATGGATTAAATGCTTCGTTTAAATTTAATAACCCCAATGCAACAGGCGAGTGTGGATGTGGGGAAAGTTTTTCGGTTTAGTTTAATTATAAATTAAACAGCCTATTTCCTTTATACAAAAGAAATAAGCCTTGTAGGGACAAGGCTCACGTCCCTACAATTGATAATTTTTTAGCTAATCAAAATTGTCATCTAAAATCATTTCTCATCCCACAGAACAGGAAAAGCTTTTTTAGCACGATCAATCTCTTCTTGTTCCACATCTTTACCGCGTAAGGTAAGGAGTAGAGCATATAAATCCTGAGTACTCACATTAAATTTACGTTTAGGGTCAGCATCCAGCGATTTTGATAGCTGCTTAATGGTTTTTTGCATAGGCAAAGGTTTTACTTTTGCCTTAGCTGGCTGAGAGAGTTCCTGCTCAATAATTTCTTTTTCCTGTCCAGCAGGTGCTTTTAAAGTTTTACGCAGAATATCTTTTGCTCTCGTCCATGAAATCTCTCCATTCGCTAATTTCTCACGCATTAAAACAGGAGTGATTGGAGCGTAGCGGATAATATCGTCAATCCAGCTAACACTTTTATCGAAAAATTCAGCAATACGATCTTTTGACCAATTCGCATTATTTAAATACACCACGGTTTGGAAATAATCAGTTATTTTAGTATCTACACGGTCAGAGTTTAATTTAAGGTTTAAGGCTTTAATTTCATCGGGATCGCCTGTCACAATCCGTACATCAACACGATCAAAATAACCTGGATTAGCTTGGCGAATTCCTTGAATAGCCTGCATACGATGAAACCCCCCAACCAAATAATATTCATGATTATTTCGTTCCCAAACGACGAGCGGCTCAAATAATCCATTGGTCAAAATATCTTTCTCAAGATGCGCGACCTTGGGTAAATCAAGGTTTCGGTGATTAGTCAGCGTATGGTGAAATTCAATTTGTTCAATAGATAAATATTCGTAGCGCTTGGTTGCTAGCATTATGGAGTCTCGTACGGAAAAAGGTTATTAAAAATAATGGTGTAGTGTATCAATTTAGGCTGGTTGATGAATAAGAAAAATATAAAACGATCGTGTTGATGGAAGTGATTGTCGAGAAGATTTAAAGTTAAAATTAATAATCCAACTGTCCTGTCTATCTCTCTTCCATAAGGGAGAGAGATAAACGAAAATATCATGGATGTTATAGTTGTTATTTTTTTAGAGCCTTAGCAAATGCACTGGCTAATGTGCCTTGTGTATCAGCGGGTTGAGGTTCGTGTTGCCGTTTTGTTTGCCCTCTAGAAATATTTTGTTTCTTTGATGTACCTTTTACTGCGCTGCTTTCATCAGCATTACGTTTCATAGAAAGAGCGATACGTTTACGCGCAATATCAACCTCCATAACTTTAACTTTAACCATTTCGCCTGTTTTAACTACATCTCTTGGGTCTTTTACAAAAACATCAGCTAAATGGGAAATATGCACTAAACCATCCTGATGTACACCGATATCAACAAATGCACCAAAGTTAGCAACATTTGTGACTACGCCTTCAAGCATCATACCTTCTTTAAGGTCTGATATTTTTTCAATACCTTCTTTAAATTGTACGCTTTTAAATTCTGGGCGGGGGTCTCTGCCTGGTTTTTCAAGCTCTTGCAAAATATCTACAACGGTAGGTAAGCCAAAATTTTCGTTAGTGTAGTTTGCGGCTGTTAAGCTGCGTAGAAAACTGCTTTGTCCAATTAGTTCCTGTATCGGCTTTCTAGTTTCTTCAATAATGGTATTAACAATGGGATAGGCTTCTGGGTGTACAGACGATGCATCTAATGGATTTTTACCTGACATAATGCGTAAAAACCCAGCTGCTTGCTCATAAGCTTTGTCGCCTAATCTAGGAACTTTTTTAAGTTGCTTACGATCGTTAAAGGGACCGTTTTCATTTCTGAAAGCAACGATATTTTCACCCACACTGGCTGATAGACCAGAAACTTGCTTAAGTAATGATGCTGAAGCTGTATTAACATCAACACCGACAGCATTTACACAATCCTCAATAACTGTTTCTAAGCTATTTGAAAGCTGTACTTGGTTGACATCATGTTGATATTGCCCAACACCAATAGATTTTGGTTCAATTTTAACTAATTCAGCCAATGGGTCTTGTAAACGTCTAGCAATAGATATTGCGCCACGAATAGTCACATCTAAATCAGGAAATTCTTTAGCGGCTAATTCTGATGCAGAATAGACAGAGGCACCCGCTTCTGAAACCATTATTTTTTGGAATTTTAAAGCTTTATGTTGCTTCATAAGATCAGCAACTAATTGGTCTGTTTCTCGTGACCCTGTACCATTACCAATGCTGACTAAATCGACTTGATGTTTTTCAATCAGCTTTGCCAAGCTATTAATAGATGCATCCCATTGGTTTCTTGGTGCGTGGGGATAGATGGTGTCAAAATCCAATACTTTGCCCGTTGGATCAACTACAGCAACCTTTACTCCAGTACGAATACCTGGGTCTAAGCCCATAGTTGCTTTTGGTCCTGCTGGTGCTGCCAGTAATAAGTCTTTTAAATTACTGGAAAATACACGGATAGCTTCAAGTTCAGCTGCTTCGCGTAAACGTAATTTTAAATCTAAATCAATACGGGTGAAAAGTTTGATTTTCCAGCCTAAGCGAGCGGCTTCGGCAAGCCAAGCATCAGCAGGGGAAGTCGTATCTGTTACATTGATATGACGGGCAACTAATTGAGCGCAGAGTTGATGCTCTTCTTTATCATCTACACCAGGTTTTAAACTGATGGATAATAAGTCTTCATTGCGACCTCTAAAAATAGCCAACGCACGGTGCGAAGGGATTTTATTTATTGCTTCTTGATAATCAAAATAATCTTTAAATTTTGCCGCTTCTGTTTCCTTATTTTTAACGACAGTGGAATGCATAATACCTTTGTTCCAGATGCGTTCACGCAGTTCAGTTAATAACTCAGCATCTTCTGAAATACGCTCCATAATAATTTGTTTGGCACCATCCAAAGCGGCTGTCGCATCATTAATACCTTTTTCAGTATTAATAAAGTCGAGTGCTAATTGCTCGGGAATTAGGCTACGGTCGTTAAAAATTGCATCGGCTAAAGGTTCTAGTCCGGCTTCTCTGGCTATTTGTGCTTTTGTTCTGCGTTTAGGTTTATAAGGCAGGTATAGATCTTCAAGTAATGTTTTGGTATCAGCCTGAAGTATTTTTTGTTCTAGCTCTGGTGTTAGTTTTCCTTGAGAAATAATGCTTTCTAGAATAGTTTCTCTGCGGCTATTGAGTTCACGAAGGTAATTTAGTCGCTCATCAAGCATACGAAGTTGTATATCATCTAAACCTCCTGTTACTTCTTTTCTATAACGAGAGATAAAGGGAACAGTTGAGCCCTCATCAAGTAAAGCAACAGCGGCTTCTACTTGTTTGATGTTGACGGATAATTCTTCGGCAATACGCTGGATAACGTCCATTTTAGAGTTCTTTTTTAGGATGAGAGGATTTAAAAAATCGCATTGTAGCAGTAATGGCCGCGACTGTATTTCAATTGCTGTATTATTACACGCTAATTTTGTTTATTGAGTGAGAAGATGAAAGCAAGAGATCGTCGCCAAGGTATCGTTTTAGTGCATACAGGAGAAGGGAAGGGGAAATCCTCTAGTGCTTTTGGTATGGTGTTTCGTGCTGCAGGGTGGGGGATGAAAGTCTGTGTTATTCAATATATAAAAGGCAAATGGCAGACGGGTGAACAAAAAGCAGCTGAACGGTTTGATAATATTGAATGGCATGTGTTGGGTGATGGTTTTACATGGGACACTAAAAATCCTGAGCAGGATATTAAAACTAGTCGAGAAATTTGGGAATTTAGTAAACAGAAGATTCTGTCAGAAGAATATGATTTTGTTTTATTAGATGAAATTAATTATTGCTGTGGCTATAACTGGATAGCAGGGCAAGAAATAGCTGATTTTGTTAAAAATGATAAACCTGACTGGATGCATTTGGTGATGACAGGGCGAAACGCTGCGCCCGAAGTTATTGAAGTGGCAAATACTGTCACAGAAATGAATAAGATAAAGCATGCTTATGCTGATGGGATTAAAGCGGCACAAGGTGTTGAGTTTTAAATTAATAATTGAATTATTGCGTATATTCGGTTTTTATAATATAGTGAATTCAAGCGGAAATAATTATAAAAAGTAAGTTAATTAACTGGAGAGATAAGATGGATGAAATAAGTAACTCGCAAAAAATGATGATTGCTGTAGTCTTTGTATTTGGCATGGGGTTCTTTTTGGTAGGCTCAAATAAAGAACAGTCAGATGAAGATAGAAAGTCTGCTTCAATGATTCGTGATAGAGCTAATATGAATCGTATTGCAGGTCAAAAATGTCCGCAGTTAATTAAAAAACATACGGGAACTCAAATTACTTCATTGGTATCAAATACTAAAACAGATAATTCAACTTATTTGACTTATGAGTATGACGGTGAAAAAGGATATAACTTTCAAAAGGTAAGTTGTACCTTATCAGCATCAGACACTGGTTTTCATATCTCTAGCTTTGTTGTTGATGGTAAAGAAGTTAAATAAATAATAAAATATTTTTTAACAAAAGTGATTAAAACCTGAGTTCTATTTACTCTACGAACTCAGGTTTATACAATCTAGATAAAATTATTGCTGACCTCCTATAATCAGTAATTGCTCTCCGAATATGCCTACCTTAGGCTTAAGCCTGTACTGCTTTGCTACGTTTTCACAAAACAAAATTCTAATCTATACTTATATATCTCTGTATATAGAGACAAAAGCATTGAGGATGATATAAAATCAGTCCTCCAATGAATTTGGCTTAGCTAAGTGATTAAGCCATCAGGGTAGCAGTAATGCTGAATGACAAGTTTTAAGAGAGGAAATAAGAAATGGCGTTAGAAACAAAAGGTGTTTTAAAGACTTGGAAAGACGATCGAGGATTTGGCTTTATTAAGCCTGATGATGGGAGTGATGATATTTTTATACATATTTCTGCTTTAAAAGGTTTTGTTAGACGACCTTATCGAGGAGATGTTATTTTTTATCAGGTGGAAGAAAGTGAGGATGGTAAGTCAAAAGCAGTCAATGCAAGAATAGAAGGGGTTGAGGTCTTTAAAGAAGAAGCTAGTAGTAACAAAATAGGCATCGTATTGTCTATCACAGTAATCATAATATTTTTTACCGCAATTGGCTTGTATTTTGGAGAGTTTATCTAATGGCTATTCAATCTTTAGTTGTAGTATTTTTAATCGGAATGCTGAGTTCTTTTTCTAGTGTGGCAGATGGGCAGAAACCCCAGGGGTTGAATCTTCCAGCAGATATTAAACCATTATTCACAAAAGAAATGTTAGCGGTTGAGCAAGGGATGAAAGATTTGCTTAGCTCAATAGCTAAGGGTGAGTGGGATAAAACAGCTGCAATCGGTAAGCAGATTCAAGCAAGTTATATCATGAAGCAAAGCTTAACTCAGGAACAAAAGAAGCTTCTTCATAGTAGTCTTCCTGATCAGTTCATCAGACAGGATCGTGATTTTCATAAGTATGCGGGCATGTTATCGCATGCTGCAAAAGCTAAAAATGCAGATATAACTAATTTTTATTTTTATAAAATGACGGAAAGTTGTATTCAGTGCCATTCACGTTATGCAACAGAACGGTTCCCTGCATTGGCTAAGCCAGTAGCTGATCATTCTCACCATACACATAAACATTAAGTTTCTTTAATAATGTATAAATAATAACCCCCCCCTTATAAACACGCATACTCCAAGCGGAATGTACAGGGGCTCTTAACTCCTTCTCCTTTAGGGGAGAAGGCTGGGATGAAGGGGAATGAAATAGGGTTTTTCCTTACCTTTACTCAACCCTTTCCTTACTAGAGAGAGCATTAAGAACAAAGACCTGTAGAATGTTAAATTATTTTTTTCACGGGTACTTATGTTTAAGAGGGAGGGAATAATACTTTAAACAGCAGGATAATATGACTGATTCCCAAAAATGGCTAACATTAACTTTTTTCTTAGTTATTGGCGGCTTAATCTATTTATTAGCACCTGTATTAATGCCCTTTGTTTTTGCTGCAATATTGGCTTATTTAGGCGATCCTTTAGCAGATAAGCTTGAGTTGCTTAAGATTAAAAGCTTTCAACTAGGTAGAACCAATGCTGTTATTTTGGTTTTTATCGCTATATTTTTTATTATTTCATCTGTCTTAGGTATTTTATTGCCTAAAATTGAATTTCAAATTAGTCAATTTATTGCTAAATTCCCAGAATATGTTGGCTGGTTAAATAAAGTGGTTATTCCTTGGTTGGAGCTGCATTTAGGCTGGGATGTTAGTTTAATTGAAGGTGATAAAATTATTGCTTTGATGAAAGGACATTGGCAAAAAGCGGGAGGGGGGGTGATGTTCTTTATGGGCTCAGTTTCTCGGTCAAGTGCGGCTTTGGCTCAATGGGTGATGAATTTGGTTTTAATTCCTGTTATTACTTTTTATTTATTACGGGACTGGGATATTCTGGTGGCAAAGTTTCAAGGACTGTTACCAAGGCGAATCGAACCTTCGGCTAAAAAGTTAGCGATTGAAACAGATATGGTGTTAGGCGCATTTATGAGGGGGCAGTTTTATGTCATGCTCGCTTTAGGCGCAATTTATAGCTTGGGCTTATGGCTTGTTGATTTACATTTAGCTTTATTAATAGGCATGATGGCGGGAATTGTCAGTTTTGTACCTTATTTAGGGTCCATTGTCGGCGTAACAGTAGCTTGTGTTGCCGCCATGTTACAGTATCAAGATGTGATGTATTTAATCCCTGTCTCAATCGTGTTTGCTGTGGGTCAAAGTTTAGAAGGCATGCTTCTTACCCCGTTGTTAGTGGGCGATAAAATTGGATTACACCCTGTTGCCGTTATGTTTGCTGTGCTTGCTGGTGGGCAATTATTTGGTTTTTTAGGTGTATTGTTAGCATTGCCCATCGCATCTGTTGTGATGGTGTTTTTAAGACATATCCATGAAATTTACCGAGATAGTCGCTTTTACACCGCTGAGAAAAAATAATGTTTAGGTTTCTGCTCATTATAGTTATATCTTTGTATGGAGCTTTTGGCTTCGCATCAAACGAATTGCGGGAATTAGAGTATGCGGAAGATATTGAATCCTCGCTTTCTGTAGGTGAAATAATTTGGTTAAACACCAAAAATAGAAAGTTTTTAGCGTTGTATGCAGAAACAGAGGGGGTGGAAAAAATGGGGGCGGTAATCTTATTGCATCCTAGAGATGGACACCCCAATCAAAGAAAAATAATTAATCCTTTAAGAACTTACCTGCCCAAACATCAATGGGCTAGCTTGTCTTTGCAGATGCCAGTATTAGACAGTGGTGCGAAGGATAGTGAATATTATCTTTTATTTGATGAAGCTAATATTAGGATTCAAGCGGCAATTGATTATTTACGTGTTTCTAAAGTGGATAATATTGTTTTGATTGGTCATGGGTTGGGAGGGACGATGGCTACTTATTTTGTTAGCAATAATGCAAAAAAAACGGATATTAAAGCCATTGTAAGTGTGAGTTTGATCGCGCCAAAAAAGGATCAATATAATATGCAAGTTATAGAGTCTCTTGGCAAGATAACGATTCCTTTTCTTGATATTTTCGCAGAATTTGATTCGTCTGACGTAATAGAAACAGTAGGACAAAGACGCGTAGCTGGGAGCGCTAATTCGGCTTATCGACAGGTTGAAATAAATGGAGAGGGTCACTTATTTCAACATGATGAAGGATTAGTCGTAAAACGTGTTTATAGTTGGGTTAATCGAGTTTTTAGGTGATAAAAAACTGCTTTTAGGTATTAAGTTTAATTAGGGGGACGTTATGTATTTAGTACAAGATGAATTTGTTCATAAAACACATATACCATTTTTTATGGATGCTGCAAAAAAGTTTAAATGTCATATTCTCGTTCGGCATACAGGGCAATCTTCTTTGAGATGGGTTGGAGTGCCAGGAGTTTCAGCTAAGCGAGGTGACCTTAAAGCAAAAACTGCAGATAAGGTGACAGAAAATCTAGATATTTCGGGTCTAGTTTGTTCTCCGTATTTACGACCAGATGCTTTTACTTATGATCGACTAGTAAAAGCGAAGAAAATATGGATGGAAAGTAAATATATGATTACAGATTTGAATGAGGTTGATATACCTCTTAGTGCAGTCATTACGCCTTATATAATTAGGGCGAAAAATACAATATTGAGCGAATATTTTGGTTGTGTAGAATTAGTTAATGATTATCGAAAGGAGGGCAATATTCAATATATGCAGAATTGCTATCAAGGTTTAACGAAGGAATCTTTAGTGCGACTTGATAAGCCATATTTTATCCATGGTGATTATGATTTATATGCAATTATTTGTGATGGTAAAGAGTTTGATCCAGCAAAAGCTGAATGGCATAACGAAAATGATGAGACCTACCCAAACCCAAACAAAGGCGATAAAAATATAGTTATAGCAAATAGAGTGTCTGCGTTGTGGAGACATTTATCCATTTATATTAATTCTCGTATTCAAGATGCTCATCAAGAGTACTATGGATCTATTATGATTCAGCATGGATCTCAAGTGAACTTAGGTGGAGATAAGATTACTCATGAGAAAGTGTTGGCATTTTCACCTAGAGCAATAAATGGAAAGTTTGTGCAATGTTTAGATGATGGAAAAGTCGAACATGATAAGTACTATCAACAAATTGGTTGATAGAGCTGGGTTTTATCAGATGCTATTTTTTGTGTAGTGAAAATAAAGATTACTGAATAACGTTGGGATATAAAGACAAACAGTAAATATCTGTCTTTGAAATTATTTATGGATAATGTAATAAGTTTTTTTCAAGACTTAGATTGGTTTGAAGTGATAGCCACCTCAAGTTCCAGTTTCTTATTGGTGTTTGCCGCTGAAATAGGGGATAAAAGTCAGTTGGTATGTATGGCTCTTGCTGCTAGATACCGGGCTGTTCCTGTTATGTTGGGTGCTATTCTGGCTTTTTTGCTGCTTAATAGTTTGGCTGTGATCTTTGGCGCAACAATCGCTAGTTTTGTTCCAGAAATAGTGGTATCTGCAACAGTAGCTGTTTTATTTACAGTGTTTGGAGTATTAGCATTAGTGATGGAAGACGAGTCCGGTAATGAAAATGTTGCGATACGTAGTAACAGCAGCATACTATTGGGTACGTTTTTATTGATTACAGTCGCTGAGTTTGGAGATAAGACTCAATTAGCGATTATTGCTTTAAGTAGTTCAAGTCTCCCAATTGCAGTCTGGCTAGGCGCAACGATTGCTTTAATATCAACTTCAGCACTTGGAGTTTGGGCGGGGCGAACAATTTTACAGCGCATGTCTGTAGTGATACTTCACAGAATTAGTGGTTTCATTTTTATTGTACTGGCTATGTTTGCAGTATATAAAACATATACCTTATACCAATATAACTGTGATTTTTTAGTGTTTAATCTTTGTTGATAAAAATTAAACAGCTAACGCCTCTTTTATAAAAAAGAGGCGTTAAACTTAGGAAACTTCTAATTGTGATAAACAACTTCTGGATCACCCGAAGAAGCAACTATTTCTCCAATAGAAAAAACCGTTTCACCTTGTTGGCTTAAAATAGCCATTGTTTCTGCTTCATTTTCCGCATCTACGCAAACAATCATGCCAATACCACAGTTAAAAGTGGTTAGCATATCGGCTTGAGAGACATTACCTTGGTCTTGTAGCCAGTTAAATGTCTCAGGAAATTCCCATGAATTTAAGTTGATAGAAGCATCTAACCCTTCGGGTAACACTCTAGGTAAATTTTCAGTTAATCCTCCACCAGTGATATGCGCTAAAGCATGAACGGGGACTGATTTTAGTAATTCTAATAATGATTTTACGTAAATTTTTGTGGGTTCAAGCAAGGCTTGGCCTAGAGGTTTTCCATTGAGTGAATCATCAAGAGATGCGTTACTCTTTTCTAGAATTTTACGAATTAAGGAATAACCATTAGAGTGGGGGCCAGATGAGGCGATACCGATAAGTTTATCCCCTGCTTTAACTTTTTCACCATCTAGAATATTATCTTTTTCGACAATACCGACACAAAATCCAGCTAAATCAAAGTCACCACCTGTATACATACCAGGCATTTCAGCAGTTTCACCACCAACAAGTGCTGCCCCTGCTAATTCACAACCTTTACCGATACCTGTTATAACCGAAGCTGCTGTTTCGACTTCTAGTTTGCCCGTGGCATAATAATCAAGGAAAAACAGGGGTTCTGCACCAAGAACAACAATATCATTTACGCACATTGCAACAAGGTCTATTCCTACGGTATCGTGAATGCCAAGCTCTATCGCCAGTTTTAATTTTGTGCCGACACCATCTGTTCCTGAAACTAAAATGGGTTTTTTATAGCGGTCGAGAGGTAATTCAAACAAAGAGCCAAAGCCACCTAAGCCAGCCATTACTCCAGGTCTACGTGTTTTAGATGCTATAGGTTTAATACGTTCGACGAGGTCATTGCCTGCTTCAATATCAACACCTGCACTTTTATAATTTAGGCTTTCTTGATTTTGTTTGCTCAATGTAGTGTTCTCTTAATTAAAGTTAATGATATATCTACCGATATTGTACAAGACATCTAACAATTTGTGTGAATGATATGAAAGTATGGTTTAGAGCTTTGGTGATTTTTTTGATGCTTATTTATCAAAATGTAGAGGCAGTAGAAGTTCAAGGGCTTTATGAAGTAGAAATTATTGCCAAAAGTGAGCAAGAGCAGGATAAGTCGGTCGCTATTAAGGACGCTATGCAACGTCTTTTGGGGCGTATTATGGCTGGAAAGAATACTTTACAAGATAATATTGTGAATAATGTGTGGGTTAATGCTGAGAATTATGTCAGTGAGTATCAACTATCTTTGTCAGAAATGAATCATCAAGATGCTCGGTTGATGCGTATTTTATTTAATGAAAAACAACTAGAAAACGCTTTAAGGCTAAGTCAATTTGGCTTATGGAATGAAATTAGACCCAGAACTTTACTTCGCTTGGTTGTAGAAGAAAATGGTAAGCAGCAGTTTTTTGATGCAGATACGATGCCTTGGGTTGATAGAGCTTTACAAAAAGCATCCAAACAGAAAAAAATACCTATCTTGTTGCCTATGCAGGATTTAAGGGATAAGCAGGTGTTGGCCGTGGGTGATGTGTTGAGTGCTTATTCAGAATATCTACTGGAAGCATCTGTTCGTTATGAGGTGGTATCGACTTTGGCAGGGAAACTGGTTAAGAGTCATGGCTGTTGGAAAGCTGAATGGACTTTATATTTTGATGCAAAAATTGAACAGTGGAGAAGTACTTGCTCCTCTCTTAATAATGCAACTTTACAAGGTTTTCAAGGTATATATGATCGACTTTCAATATTTTATGCGGCAAAACATAAGGTTAAAAGTGTTGATGGAATAATAGTGAAAGTTTCTGGTATCAAACGGATAGCAGAAAAAGAACATGTTAGGGATTATTTGGAGGTGCTTCCTATGATTCGTACTGCAACCTGGTTAGGTGCGGGGAATGGCTATAATCGCTATAGAGTTTTTTATCAGGGAAAAAGGAGTGATTTGATAAAGCGCTTAGCCTCTACACACGTGTTAAAGGCTGAAAGTTTTTTAAAACAAAGTGAAAAGGAGATAAGCTATCAGTTTTTTAATCACTAAATGTCAGCGGCTTCTTGAATTGCCTTTTAAAAGTGAGTAAAGTCTTAGCTGAGGAAATGCTAATATTGCATTTTGTATGAGTAAATATTATAAAAAAGAGAGGCTGATAATGAAAATAATGACAGGGGTGAGGGCTAGTATTATTTTAGGAGTAATGTTTTTTACTGGGTCGGCATTTGCTTATAATGCAGGAAACCTAGATAAAAAATGTACTTTGCCAACATTTAGAGACTTTATTCCTGCAGAGCAGGTAAAAGGTGGGCCTGTGCCAGAAGTTGATGCTGAATCTGTCGTGCAGTTTTCAGTACACAGAGGTGCCGACTTGTCGACAGTGCGTGCTGAAGTGCGAGACCTTAAGCTTAAGATTGATGTTGAAGATAGAAATTCTTATGGCATTGTCAGGATTAAGTTACCAGCAGAACTAAATGGAAAATATGCAAGAATCAATCTTTATGCAATTTCTCAATCAGCTGAGAACTGTGAATCTAAAGATGGATGGCTAATAAAAATTAAAAAAGCGGGCGCCACTGGGGAGTGAAGGGGCTTATTGAATGACAAGCACTTTGTTTGTCATTCATTATTAATATAAAACTTTTTTCTTTTCACTATTCCAGTCAATAAAAGGTTTTTCCGCCGTTGCTAAATTTAACTGATGCATTGGAATATGTCGTTTCTCGGTGTCTAACTGTATTTCATCATAAATAAAGCTATCATCAAACCCAGCTTTGGCCGCATCATGCCGGTTACAAGCAAAATAAACTTGTTGAAGTCTTGCCCAGTAGATGGCTCCTAAGCACATCGGACAAGGTTCACAGCTAGTATAAAGTATACATCCCCTGAGTTGAAAATCATCCAAAGCAATACATGCTTGGCGAATAGCCATAATCTCAGCATGTGCAGTAGGATCTTTATTTATAGTGACGCAATTTCCACTGGCAGCAATAATCTTTTCGTCTTTTACAATAACTGCTCCGTATGGCCCCCCTTGTTGACTACTTACATTTTGGCTGGCTAAATCTATGGCTTGTTGTAAATATTGATGATGCATTTTTTTCAATGGTGTTAATAATATAGAAATAATTGAAAGAGGAAACCTTTGCTTATAGGGAAGTGATTCCTGATGACTGTGAATCCTATGCTATTATCTTGGAATAGCTTATCTTTTATTATAAACAATTATAAAAACATGCAAGATACAAAACCACAAACAATCTACTTGAAAGACTATACCGTTCCAGAATACTTAATTGAAAGTGTAGAGCTTACGGTTATTTTAGATGAATTAAAAACGCGTGTGGTTTCAAAGTTAACTATTCATAAGAATCCAAAGAGTAAAGTAGACAATGCAGCTCTGGTTTTACACGGTGAAAATCTAGAATTGGTCAGTGTTGCAATGGATGGCATTGCATTAAATGAAACACAATATAATCAAAATACTGAGTCTTTATCTATTGATAATGTGCCTCAGGAACAGGTATTTGTATTGGCGATTGAAAATACCGTTAACCCTAAATCAAATACTTCTCTAGAAGGGCTTTATCTTTCTAGCAGCATGCTTTGTACGCAATGTGAAGCAGAAGGGTTTAGAAAAATCACCTATTTCCTTGATCGTCCCGATGTCATGACGTTGTTTAAAACCACGTTGATAGGAGATAAGGATAAATATCCTGTTTTATTATCTAATGGTAATAAAGTCGCTGAGGGTGAGTTAAAAAATAATCGTCATTGGGTGACTTGGGAAGACCCTTTCAAAAAACCATGTTATTTATTTGCTTTGGTTGCAGGGCAATTGGAGTGTATTGAAGATACATTTACTACAATGACAGGGCGTGATATTAGCCTGCAGATTTTTGTAGAGTCACATGATATTGATAAATGTGATCATGCCATGCAATCGCTTAAAAACTCAATGAAATGGGATGAGCAGTCCTATGGTCGAGAGTATGATTTAGATCTATATATGATTGTTGCTGTTGGGCATTTTAATATGGGGGCGATGGAAAATAAGGGGCTTAATGTTTTTAATACAAAGTTTGTGTTAGCTCGTCCTGATACCGCGACTGATAGTGATTATGAGCATATTGAAGGCGTTATTGGCCACGAATATTTTCATAACTGGACAGGGAACCGAATTACCTGCCGTGATTGGTTTCAATTAAGTTTAAAAGAAGGGTTTACTGTTTTTCGTGATCAGCAGTTTACGGGGGACCAGACTTCTCAGGCTGTTAAAAGAGTTGAAGATGTTAAATTGCTACGTGTTAGACAGTTTGCTGAAGACGCAGGGCCTTTATCTCACCCAATTCGTCCAGAAGCTTATATAGAAATTAATAACTTTTATACCTTAACGGTGTATGAGAAAGGTGCAGAAGTTGTCCGAATGATTCATACCTTGTTGGGCGAAGAAGACTTCAGAAAAGGTAGTGATTTATATTTTCAGCGTCATGATGGGCAAGCCGTGACGTGTGAGGATTTTGTAAATGCTATGGAATCAGTATCAGATATTGACCTTGGATTATTTAGACGGTGGTATTCACAAGCAGGAACACCTGTTTTAGAGGCTATTGAAACTTATAATCAAGACGATAAAACCTTAACCTTAATTTTAAAGCAAAGTTGTGAAGCAACACCAGGGCAAGAAACTAAAGAACCATTACATATTCCTGTTAAATTAGGGTTGTTGGCTGCTGATGGTTCGGTAGCAAAAATTTGTATTGATGGCTATGAGGCCGATGAAGTTATTTTAGAATTAATTCATCAGCAACAAACGTTTGTGTTTGAACAATTAGATGAAAAACCAGTGGTGTCTTTGCTGAGAGGGTTTTCTGCTCCAGTGGTACTGAAAAAACAGCAAGGTTTGAAAGAGTTAGCCTTTTTATTAAGTCATGATGTTGATACCTTTAATCGCTGGGATGCTGGGCAAAAAATGTCTAGTCAGGTTATTTTTGGTTTAATTGCAGATATTCAGCAAGGAAAGGCATTGCAGCTTAATCCTTTATTGGTTAAAGCTTATGCCAATGTCATACAGCAACCTTGGGAAGACTTGTCATATTTTTCATTGTTATTGAGCTTACCTGCAGAAAATTATTTAGCTGGGCAAATGGATGTGGTTGATGTTGAGGCTATTCATTTGGCGAGAGAATTTGTTAAGAAAACATTAGCAGAACAATTGCAAAGCCAGTTTCAAGAATTATATCAATGCCATCACAAAGATGAATCTGGTCAGTTTGATGCAGGGTCTATTGGACGTAGGCGAATTAAAAATACGTGTTTAAGCTTTTTATCTGCACTAGAGACGGCAGAAAACTATCAGCTGGCAGAAAATCAATTTAGTTTAGTCAACAATATGACTGATCAACTTGCAGCATTAACTGTTATTGTGGAGAGCAATAATCCTGCAAAAGCACAATGTCTCGATAGTTTTTATCAGCAGTGGAGCGATGAGGCCTTAGTTATTGATAAATGGTTTACCCTACAAGCTTGTAGTAGTGCTGAAGATACTTTTACTATTGTTAACAGCCTGCTTAATCATCCCGCTTTTGAATTGACTAACCCTAATCGGGTACGTTCTTTACTTGGCGCATTCAGTCAAGCAAATCAATTGCACTTTCATGCTGCAAATGGGCAAGGCTATCAGTTATTAGCAGATCAAATTATTGCATTAAATAGTATTAATCCTCAAGTTGCCTCGCGGATGGTATCTGCTTTAACTCAATGGAAACGATTTGATGAGAACAGGCAAAAATTAATGAAAAATGAATTGGAACGTATTATTAGCACGGCTAATATTTCAAAAGATGTGTATGAAATCGCTAGTAAAAGTTTACTTTGAATTTACGTAAACTTATATGGAATGCTCGCTGGTTAACGGATAAGCAGAGAATCGAATGGTACCCAGCTTTTTGGTTGATAAGACCAAAAGTGTTGGAGTTATCATCCTGTTGGCGGCAAGTTAAAATATTGTTGCCTCATAGTTGGGTGGCAACAAATACAGGTGGCAGTATGTTCGGTGGTTTTCAGGCTTGTTTGGCTGACCAATAGCCGCTATGTCGTGTATTAAGGTTTTCCCTGGATATTCTGTCTGGACCCGTTCTTTAAATATTGATTTTAAATATGAAGGTAGAACTGATTTAGAATTGCGCTTTGTTATGTCTCCTGAACAGGAGGTTCAGATTAGGGAGGAGTTACAGACAAAAGGCAGAAGTACTCCAAGCTTTGAATATGGTTATTATCTTGAGGATGGAACTTTATGTACGCATATTACTGCGCGTATTGCCATTAGAGCGAAAGGATATAAAGCAAAAACCATGGATTGAGTGTTAAAATAACCTAATATAGTGTTAATTCAATAATACCTTTAGATTTTGAGTAGCTAGTGAAAATCAGGTATCTGCAAAATATACAATTTTTAAGAGAGAGGATTTATGCGTAACTGGAAACTGTTGCCTGCCATTGCTGGAGCAACCCTTGTTATTGCCGTTATTTTATATGTTGCTTTCTATTTCTTCTTTTTAGACTTATTAGTTGATTTGTGGTGGTTTAGATCACTAGAACTAGAAGGATATTATTGGTTACGGTTACTTTATAGATTTATTTTATCGGGTGGGGTGACCTTTCTTTTCTTTGCTATTTTTTATTTTCATTTTTGGATAGCCTCTCGTTATTTAGGCTTAAATCCTCCGGATGATGTTCTGCTGGATGTTGATAAGAGACAACGGTTTCAACGTTTTGCTGATGTTTTTATGGATGGCTCAGCAAAAGTTTATACCCCTTTATCTTTTATTCTTGCCATTGTTATCGCGCTTCCTTTCTATGATCAATGGGAATCTGCCATTCTTTTCTTTTTTGGTAGTGCAGCGGGAGTAACCGAGCCAGTTTATGGTAATGATGTTAGTTTTTACTTATTTTCCTATCCAGTCTATATTCTGATTCAAAAAGAATTGTTGATGACAGCCATCTTGCTGTTTTTTATGGTGGGTTGTTTATATTGGTTGGAGCATATTTTTGTACCTAATCAAAGTAAAGAGTTTCCTGTAGGAGCAAAAATACATCTCACCATATTAATAGGTTTTGTGGTTTTATTTGTGATCTGGGGCTTTTTACTGGATCGTTTTTCATTGCTGTATGTTGATAGTCATGAACCTGTGTTTTTTGGTCCAGGTTTTGTGGAAATTCGCTATCAGTTGCCTTTGATATGGTTATCTATAGCGACGTTTATAGCGACGGCTGTTACAGCTGTTATTTATATATTTTCTGAAAAACATAGAGTTAAAGCCCCTTTTTATATCTCTATAGTCGCTTTTGCAGCTGTATTGGGATTGCAAAAAGTTCAGTTTATTCCTGATCTTATGGATAAGTTTATTGTTAAACCGAGTCCTGTCAGCACTGAAAAGACTTTTATGTTAAATAATATAGATGCGACATTAGATGCGTATGATTTAAAGAATATTATAACGGAAGAGTTTGTCGTTAAACTGGATGCGAGTCAGGATATTGAAGAATGGAGCACACAGCAACATTTTGAAAATATTCCGGTTTGGGATAGAGAATATTTAACAGATGGGTATATGCAGCTGCAAGGTATCAGGCCTTATTATCGGTTTTTAGAAGTCGATGAAGACCGCTACTTTCTTAATGGGCATTTTCAGCAAGTCAATTTGGCAGCAAGAGAAATGAATATTAAGAAATTGCCTAGGGAAGCTCAAAACTGGGAAAACACACATTTACGTTACACGCATGGGTATGGCGCAGTTGTTACACCTGCTGCCCAAGATGCTGCAAAACCAATTATTTGGTACCTTCGTGATTTGAATATGTCGTCAACAAAAGGGTTTAGTGTTAAAAACTCTGATATTTATTTTGGTCAAGAGCAATATAAATACGCGATTGTGCCTAATAAATTAAACGTATTGGAGCTTGCTGGAACCGATCCTAGTTTAGATGGAGGGTATGAAGGAAATGCAGGTATTCCTATTCCTTCCTATTTTAGGAAGGCACTATTAGCTTTTTACCTTAAAGATGAAAAAGTTTTCTTCTCAACAAATATTAGTCAACAAAGTAAAATCATGTTGCATAGAAATATTATTGAGCGGATCAATAGAATTACCCCTTTTTTACATTTGGATAGAGACCCCTATCTTGTTATTTCTAAAGATAGGTTTTATTGGGTGCAAGATGCTTATACCTTGTCTAATAACTACCCTGTTTCCAAACCTGCGGCACATGACTATTTAGATGGAACGCATGAGTTTAATTATATTCGTAATTCGGTAAAAGTTGTTGTGGATGCTTATGCGGGTGATGTGAAATATTATATTTCCAATCCCTCCGACCCTATCATCAATGCCTATAGTCGAGCATACCCTGGTATTTTTAAGGCATTAGATGAAATGCCTGAAGAAGTCAGGGGACATCTACGGTATCCTCGAGATTTATATCATATGCAAATGAAGGTTTATGCAAAGTATCATCAGAAAAACCCTTCATTATTTTATGAGCAAGCTGAAACATGGCAGTTTGCGACAGTCGATAAAAAAACTGTTTTACCTTACTTTATCACTATGGATTTTAATAATTGTAATGATAGGGAAGAGTTTGTGATGATTAATCCAATGACGCCTGTTCATCGAGATAATTTAAGTATGGTTGGTGTGGCTGGGACAGCGGACAATATTAATTGTAGTAAAGCTTATAAGCCAGGCATCACAATTTATAAGTTTAATAAGGATATTCAAGTTAATGGGCCTGCTCAGGTTGCGGCTCTGATTGATCAAAACCCAGAGATTTCAGAGCAGTTTACCTTGTGGGATCAGCATGGTTCAAGAGTAGAAAGGGGGCGAATGATTATTTTGCCGATGGATCATTCAATTCTTTACGTGCAACCTATCTATATGATTTCTACTAAAACAAAAATTCCTGAGTTAACGCGAGTAATTGTTTCTATCGGTAATGAGGTGGTGATGGATAAAACGCTATGGTCAGCATTTAAACGTTTGAAAGAACGCTTCTTAATCGATGCAAAAGATACTGGAACAGGGACTGCAATAGGGGAGATAGAGTAGTTTTTATTGCCTAAAAGACATATTATTGTTCCAGAAGTTTTCGGATGTAGATCCGTCTCCTTTGGGGGAGAAGGGGAAATAGACTGCCCGAACTTTTGGTGCTATTGATATAAGGGATGTTTTTTAGGCAAATAGAATGCTACTCAGTACAAATAGGCTTACTTTAAAACTAAGCGGCAGAGCTCATCTTCGAGTTCAATTCTCTTAGCTAGGTTTTCACCTAAAGCGGATAAGTCCTCTTCTAAGCTCTCTATTTTAAATTTATTTTTGTGGTCGTCATATTTGTCATTAAAAGAAATAGCCGCTTCAGTTGTTCTTGAAAATTCAGGGTAAATCTTTTTTGCAGCGGTTAACACCTTTTCTCTACGTTCTTTTCCTGACAATAGATATTCATAAATACCAAAGTGCCCTAAAGAAACGTAATCAACCAATAATTGAGAAAACTGAGTTAGGGTTGATTGCGTTTCAGTAGTGGCGGAGAATGGTTTTAAATCAGCCACTTCACAATACAAAGACCATACTTGGCCTCTTTCTTGCTGTAGTTCAGAAACTAAATGATGATTATGTTGACGTCTATCGGGGGTTTCATTCATAACTGCCGACATGAGCGACTCCTTTGTTTTGTTAGTGCCTTTAATTTAAGTTATTTATTAACAAAATTCAACAATTATTTAAAATATAAGGGGTTTATATGTGTTTGGTGTCTATTGTTGTTCCAACATTTAATCGTTCAGGAGTATTGATGCGTGCTTTGGAGTCAGTGTATATGCAAACATTTAAGGGATTTGAAGTTATTGTTATTGATGATGGATCTACTGATAATACGGCAGAAATGATAAAAGAAAAATACCCTGATGTGCATTATCTTTATCAGTCAAATTCAGGTGTCAGTAGTGCCAGGAACAAAGGGATGTCGATAGCAAAAGGGGAGTGGATAGCCTTTTTGGATTCGGATGATGAGTGGTTATCGCATAAGCTGGAAAAGCAACTTGCTTTGTTAGAGGAAAATTCAGAATATAAAATTTGCCATACTGAGGAGGTATGGATACGAAAGGGGGTGAGGGTCAATCAGATGAAAAAACATAAAAAAACAGGTGGATGGATTTTTCCACAATGTTTGCCTTTATGTGCGATGTCGCCATCATCAATTATAATTCACCAATCTATTTTTGATGAAATTGGTTTTTTTGATACTCAGTTTCCAGCCTGTGAAGATTATGATTTATGGCTACGTATTACGGCAAAATTTCCGGTACTTTATATTGAAGAGCCTCAAATAAAAAAGTATGGGGGGCATGATGATCAATTATCTCAAAAGTATTGGGGGATGGATCAGTATAGAATTAAAGCATTAGAAAAAATCATTTCCCAGAATATTTTGACGGAGGAAAATAAACTACAAGCGATTACCGTGTTGTTAAAGAAATGCAAAATTTTCCATCAGGGGGCGGTAAAGCGTGGAAAAACCATCGAGGCGAACCATTATCAACAGATAATGGATTCGTTTCAAGAAGCATGATCTGAGTGGTTTAAAACTGTTTTTGATATGGGGGAAGTGCAATGAATGAGCCGGCAAATATATTTATTTTTACTGCGTTGGAATGTGAGGCGAAAGTCTTAATAAATTTTTACACATTAAAAAAAGATAATAGCAGTCATCCATTTTCAATTTATAGAAATGATAACGTTATTCTTACTGTGACAGGTATTGGCAAGGTTTCTATGGCAGCAGCAGTTTCCTATGCTTTAGCTCTATTTTCTAAGAGTAAATTACCTATATTGCTCAATATGGGAATTGCGGGACATAAGACTCAAGCAATTGGAACTCTGTTAATGGCTTCAAAAGTAGTTGAAGCAGAATCCAAAAAAGTTTTTTATCCTCAGTTAATTGGCAAAGGTTGGCCTGAAACATGTGAAGTCCAAACAACGACGATGCCTAATATTGAATATAGTCATGATTGTTTAAATGATATGGAAGCTTCTGCTTTTTATGAAATAGCAGTGAAATTTAGTAGTTGTGAGCTTATCCATTGTTTAAAGCTGGTATCAGATAATGAAGAGTCCTCAATTGAACAGATTAGCTCTAAAAAAGTTGTTGAATGGTTATCTCGGCATGAAGCTAAAATTGACAAAGTATTAAAGCAGTTAAAGCAATTGCGAGAAATAATGACTCCTATTGAGCTTCCAGAATATAATCAGATAATTAGTAAGTGGCATTTTACGGTGAGTGGAAAAGTAAGGTTAAAAGCATTGTTGAGCCGGTGGTATGTTTTAGCATCATCAAATTGGCTAAATAATAAAATTGAATATGCAAATGGAAAAATGGTACTGCGTCAGTTGGCAGTAGACATTGATCAGTTAGAAATTAAATTGTAATAAATATTGGTAAGTTTTTATTGTAAGAAATTGAAATTAAAACGATTTCTTGTTTTTATAGGTTTGAAGCTAAATATCCCCTAAAAAAGCGCGCAATTTTATTTCTAATGCGATATACTAAGCGAGCCTGCGTTGGCTCAAGCTGGTTTTCTAAGAACATCCTGTAATTGGCACATCTATGAATCCTTATAATGTCATCGACACGCGTTTTATTTTTATTTTTACATTTTGAGGATTTCAAAAAATGGCAACTGGTACTGTTAAGTGGTTTAACGAAGCAAAAGGTTTTGGTTTTATTTCTCCTAACGAAGGTGGTGAAGACGTATTTGTTCATTTCAGAGCAATCGTTGGAGACGGTTTCAAAACTTTGGCTGAAGGCCAAACTGTTGTATATGAAGTTGAAAATGGCCCTAAAGGTCTACAAGCTGCACAAGTTCAACCTCAGTAATAAACGGTTTACTGTTTATTAAAAAAGCCTCGCTTTTTAAGCGAGGCTTTTTTTTGCCTGAAAATTTAATAAGAAGCGAATTAGACCGATCCCACAACCACTGTTCTGGGTCATAAGGATTTAGAAACTACTATGATTTATACCCATGTGTTGAACCAAGGTGGAGAAGGGGTAAGTTCTGTAGATGATTTGTAAATTCGCCTTGCTTTCGGTATTAACAATCTATTGGCTGTTTCTCTCTCCATTGCCATTTATTTTGTTTCAATCGCGGCCATAGGCTCCTCCTACCGATTTAACCATAATTACACGACTTCTTTTGCTTGCAAATCAGCATGGTAGGATGATCTAACTAAGGGCGCACTGGCTACATTTTTAAACCCTAAGGCTTTTGCTGTCTCCGCATATTGATCAAACTGCGAGGGGGTAATATATTCTTTTACCGCTATATGATCCTTACTGGGTTGTAAATATTGTCCCAGCGTTAACATACTGCAACCATGTTCTCGTAGATCTTTCATTACTTGATTAACTTCCTCTTCCTGCTCTCCTAGACCTAACATAATGCCTGACTTGGTCATAGCTTCTGGAAAAACTTGCCTGTATTTTTTTAATAGAGTTAAAGATTCTTTATAATCTGCACCAGGTCTTGCCTGTTTGTAGAGTCTTGGTACTGTTTCCAGGTTATGATTAAACACATCACAAGGCTGTTGTTTTAAAATATCAATGGCTTTATCCATACGGCCTCTAAAATCGGGCACGAGTACTTCAATTTTAGTTGAAGGGGACTGCTCTCTTATCTGTTTAATACAGTCTGCAAAATGTCCTGCGCCACCGTCACGTAAATCATCTCTATCAACCGAGGTAATCACCACATACTTTAAAGCCATGGCTTTAATGGTTTTTGCTAGATTTATGGGCTCTTGCTGATCTAAAGCTTTGGGCTTGCCATGTGCCACATCACAAAAAGGGCAGCGTCGTGTACAAATATCGCCCATAATCATAAAAGTTGCTGTTCCATGACTGAAGCATTCACCTAGGTTTGGGCATGCTGCTTCTTCACATACTGTATGTAAATTATTTTCCCTTAATGTTTTCTTGATTCGGGTAATGTCTTCATTTGCTGAAATTTTTACTCTAATCCAATCGGGCTTACGCAATACGGTTTCTGGTGTTTCGACTTTTATCGGTATTCTTGCTAGTTTTTCAGCATTACGTTGATGGGTTTCAGGTGTATCCCGAGAAGGTGCTTTTAAACTCATGACTTTATCGCTTGTAAAATGTGATGAACAACAGGAACGGCCAGTTCATAAGTTTCTATTTTAACATTTAGATCGGCAAGTTGGGTAACTTCCAATTCTGGATAGCCACAGGTATTTATATTATTGAAGGGATTTAAATCCATCGAATTATTTAAACTAAGCCCATGATAGCAGCAGCCTCTTTTAACTCTTAATCCAACGGAGCCTATTTTTTTGCCATCGACATAAACACCAGGGGCTTCGGGCTTCGCGACTGCTTTAATACCATATTGAGATAATGTATCGACCATGGTTTGTTCAAGCAGTGTCACGATATCTCTGACCCCTTGTTTTAATCGTCCAATATCTAACAAAAGATAAACAACTAATTGCCCTGGGGCGTGATAAGTTACTTGCCCACCTCTGTCCGTTTCAATAACTGGAATATCTTCAATATTAAGTAGATGTTCTCGCTTACCACTCAACCCTAAAGTGTAGACTGGCAGGTGCTCTACAATCCATATTTCATCGGCTGTTTCATCACTTCGCTGTAGAGTAAATTGTTGCATGTCTCGCCAGACAGTTTCATAGTCTTGCCGCCCTATACGATTGACAACTATATCCATTAACGAATTTTCCGAGTAATACTAAATGCTCCACGTATATCGCCTACTTTAAAGCCTGTAGCATTATCTTGTGGGTAAAGCTGCTTTAGTTTCGCTTTTACTGATGTGGATAATTTATCACCATGGCAACTTAAACATTTCCCAGACATAGGAATGGCTTGCATAAAACGGAACACTGAATGATCACCTTGCTTTATTATTTCTGAATGTTGTAGTTGCTTTACTGTTGCGCCATTGAGCTTACTTTTCTCAAACTTAAGCAAGACTTTTTTTTCCCATTCATCAGGCGCATTTTCAGGGTTTCTATATTTTAAGGCTGTTCTTGCTATTTTCCAACCCGATTGAGCGGTTAATTGTTTATTAATCTCATCTGTTCCTGAGTGACATGCCGCTACAGCATTTGAAGCACTTCCCTTATTCATCTCCCGTTTTAAAGTATGTTTTAAAATGGATGAATAGCGTTTAATTGCTAATTTACTGTCATTTATCATTTGTTTTTCACTGGCCGCATTAGCTGACACTGAAAATATAAGTAGACTTAAAACCAAGATTTTTTTATTCATTGATGTATCCTTTTAAAGCCAAATTTATTGTTTAGAAAGAATGGAGCTGACAAATGAGGCAATATCTTGTTTGCTTTGTAACTGACTTGCTTGAATAATCACAAGATCTGGTTTTAATTCACGCATTGTGGAAGTAAATAAACCGCTCGCTAATCCTACTATGTCACCATGTTGTGAGTATAGCTGAGTATTTTCCATTCCACAGCTAGGTGACCTGTCTTGCAGAACTAGCCCTGCTAAATTATGCTGACAAGCAAACTTAAAAGTGAAATCTGTAAATAAATCAGTTAGATCAATTTGTGGATCATCTTTTCTTAAAACACGTATGGTTTGCTCAATTTGAGTCAGTTGAATTTTTGCCCGTGGTACACCAAGGCCAATTTCAACTTCGGGGCAGACAGCAAGTAACTGACAATGCTTTTTTAACTCTTCAGCAATCAGTTGAGTGTATTTATCTTTGCCATCATATCTTACTTTTTGGCCTAATAAGCAGGCGCTCACTGCAACTAAGGGTGGTTTTGAATGGCTCATTTTATGAATAGCTGTTTTATTCGCGCCGAGGACGGACGCTCCAATGTCGTTAAGTTAAGAAAAATGTAGGTTGGGTTAGCGATAGAGACTGTGAAAGTATTGGCTTTTCGCTCCCCTCTTTGGAAAAGAGGGGCTGGAGGAGATTTTATTAAAAAAATAAAGCCTTTATTATCAATGACTTTGTTTTTTATAAAATTCCCCTCTATCCCCCTCTATCCCCCTCT
>Ga0105351_1000139_pt1 | contig 32421 bp, 33 predicted proteins | sample EN4Hudsemesocosm_FD_83662 | JGI IMG/M metagenome (GOLD analysis project Ga0105351, IMG submission 83662) | Methane-oxidizing microbial communities from mesocosms in the Hudson Canyon - EN4B Hudson Canyon | ecosystem: Environmental > Aquatic > Marine > Cold seeps | place: Hudson Canyon... | reverse complement strand
TCAGCAATTAAGCGGCCTTCCAATTCTGAATACAGTGGAAATGCAGTGTCAAAACTAATTAGCTGAGTATCATTTACAATGCTTGTGGCGATAATAATTCTATCGGCTGGGTCTTTGTGATGCTCTGGAAGGGAGCCAGCCAAAAAAGCAATCTCTGACGAAATGGGTAGTGATTGAACACCAGACCCTAATAAAGCCTCTTCCAACCATTCATCTACAGGCAAAGGCAATTCAATCCTTTTACGTTTTTCCAGCAATACTAATTCCCATGTAGAAATTGCAGAAACCGTAAGCTCAGCATCACTTGATTCAATAATATCAATTATTGTTTGTGGTAATGGGTTATCGTTAAGAATCCACCGTATCCATATATGCGTATCTAACAAAATCAATTTAACGCATCCCAGTCTCCAGCATCAACAACAGGAGTCATAATATCACCCGTTATTTTTCCTTTTCCTGCAATTTTTTTTGAAGGTCCCCTTCTGCTTTTTTTTGTGTTTTGATCCAAAACCAAAAAAATAGCTTCCAACTGAGCATTTGGAGGCAATGTGGGCAAACTTATAATTTGTCCTTGTTGATTAGTTTCAAGAATTACTTTCTCAGCATGCATTATATTTTCCTTTAACTTTTCAGTTTTTAACTAATACCGTCAGTTCAAATTATTCATTTGGCTTTAAACTTAAGAATAACATGAAATGTTAAAAATTCAGTCATAAATGGATTAAACAGAGTTAACTTGGTAACTACTATAATAAACTAAAAATCAAGCCAATATGAATGATCATACTTGCTACATTCACAGCAAAATCAGAGAATAAAAGTGACGGTAAAATTATAAATATAAATTTACAAAACCTTATAGAATAAAGCATATAAAGGTATGATTCGACTCCCCCTCGGAACGCCAATAAAATCGAAGTCATGCAAACATAAGTTTTTTATTGACTAAACAATTAAATCTCATAAGCTTTTCGTTTACGCCAAAAAGTTGCGCGACTCATATTTAATAATTTGGCTGCGGGACTGACTTTACCATTGCATTGGATTAATGCCTGTTCAATTGCCTGCTTTTCCTCACTTGCAGATAACACGTCTGGCGCAGTCTCTCTCTTAATAGGAACAACTGGCTCTCTAAATTCTGGTGGTAACTCTGAAATACGTAAAACTGTCCCTCGACCGACTACAAAAGCATATTCAAGTACATTCTGTAACTCACGAACATTGCCTTTCCATTGATAGTCCAGCAAAACACGCATGGCTTGTGGATCGATTTTTTCAATTTGACGCAGTTTTTTTTGATTATGCTGTTCTATAAAATGAGCTAATAACAGATTAATATCTTCTCTGCGCTCACGTAAAGGGGGGATGAAGATGGGTACTACCCTTAAACGATACATTAAATCTTCTCTAAAACGACCTTCTTTTACCTCTTCTCGTAAGGCTCTATGTGTCGCTGCAACAATACGAACATCAACACTATAACTGCGGGTATCACCGACTGGGGTATAAACTCGTTCCTGTATTACCCTTAACAATTTCGCCTGTAATTCCAACGGCAATTCAGCGACTTCATCCAAAAATAATGTGCCACCATTGGCCTGGCTAAACAAACCTGCATGGTCTTTAATCGCGCCACTAAAAGCACCGCGTACATGACCAAACAATTCACTTTCCAACAGATTCAAGGATAAAGCTGCGCAATTAATCGCTAAAAAAGGATGCTCTCTACGTTGACTTAAATTATGAATTGCACGGGCAACTAATTCTTTACCAGTACCACTTTCACCTCGAACCAGCACAGTAGCTTCAGTTTGTGCAGCACTTTGAATAATCTGAAAGACGGGTTGCATCTGAGGAGAATGACTTAAAATACCCTGGAAATTTTGAGAGCTGGCTTGCCTGGTTTTATCTGTTATTAAAAAAGTAGAAGACTGAGTTGAAGCGGGTTGCAATAAACAAAAACCTCCGGCAAATGCGCCTTGTTTATCAAATAAAGCCTGTGCATATTGCTTCACCTTTATAACGTGGCCATCCTGACGTTTTAACTCCAGGGTTTGCTGTTGTTTTTCTAAGCTTTCCGCAATGTCATAATCTACTGGGCATAAAGTATCCAATACCTCTGACTGCTTTAAACAGAGTAAATTTTCTGCACCTGAACTCCATAATATTATCCGGTGTTGCTTATCAACAATAAACATCGCACTGGTATCACACAATTCCGTCATTTGTTGAATGACATCATGAATTTCAAAACTATTTAACCAATCTGTTAACAAATCCTTAGAGCGTCTCATTTTTGTTTCACCATGTTTCATGCAACATCATAATTGAAACATCTATGAAACAACTTGTAAATTATTTATACCCATAAATAATTAATTCCTTTTAATTTCATTAACTTAAAATAGCAATAATACATGGCATCATATTTGCTATTATCTATTCATAAACATAAACAATTGAGACAAACATCTTACTTTACTGAAAAATAGCTTTTGCTTTATAACAGGAGAAAACCATGATTTTTAAACAACTATTTGATGAAGCAACCTGGACCTATACTTATTTAATCGCCGATCCTAAAACTAAAGACGCAGTGATTATTGACCCGGTCAACACACAAATTAATGAATATCTACGCCTCCTGGATGAGCATAACTTAGTACTTAAATACTCATTAGAAACACATGTCCATGCAGACCATATAACTGCAGGCGGCTTATTACGCCAAAAAACGGGCGCGCAAACTGCTGTCAGTAGTTTATGTGGAGCTGAAACTGCCGACGTACAAATTAAAGATGGTGATGTGTTTGAATTTGCAGAAGGTGAAGAAATTAAAGTTATTTCTACCCCAGGACATACGCCAGGAAGTATTTCATTCTTGTGGCGTGACCGTTTGCTTTCGGGTGATGCTTTATTTATTGGCGGCTGTGGACGTACTGATTTTCAAGGCGGTAACCCTGGTGACTTATATGATGCTATCACCCAGCGTTTATTTACACTTCCAGATGACACTTTAGTTTACCCAGGGCATGATTATCAAGGACGCTGGGTCAGCAATATCAAACAGGAACGTACTAACAATCCTCGCCTGACGGGTAAATCACGTGAACAATTTATTGAGATCATGAACAACCTGAATTTACCTAATCCTAAATTAATCGATGAAGCAGTTCCAGCAAACCGTTATTGCGGCCTGGATGCAGATGAATGTCAAGATGCCGTCGTACGTCGTGAACTCAGTGCACCCAAACGTAATTTAGGTACCGCTCTGGATAAAGTGGCAGCAGCTAAACAACAAATCACTGAGGTTAATGTTGAAACCGCTAAACAATTAATAGCTGAAGGTAATATTAATATTGTCGATGTACGTGAGGGAGAAGAATATCAAGCTGGACACTTGGATAATGCAATTTTACTACCTCGAGGGGTTCTGGAATTTAAAATTTCTGCTGTAGATCAACTAACTGATAAATCGGCAGCCGTGCTGCTTTATTGTCGCACTGGCGGACGCTCAGCCTTAGCCGCACTTGCCATGCAGGAATTAGGTTATAACAATGTAATGTCTATGGCTGGTGGCTATGAAGACTGGGCTAAAACCAGTTAATTTCATTAAAGGACACCTCTATTATTCTCGTTTCTTAATTAAACATTAGGAACGAGAATAAGCTACCCAAAATCAACAGATAAAACCATGCATCATAGCTAGTGCATTCAAAATACAACAGCTGCATTTTTAATAAGATTTATTTTTAATACGCCTGTTTAGCTATTGCTATTTATATAGCCAATAATTATAAATATGAGGAAGAAAACCATGTCAGAACAACACCACTCAGTCTTAATCGTAGGCGGTGGCGCAGCAGGCGTCTCTGTCGCTAATAATATGCGTCGTCAGAATAAAAACATTGATATTGCAATTATCGAGCCTTCTGAACACCATTATTACCAACCTGGTTTTACTATTGTTGGAGGGGGTGCTTATACTTTAAAACAAGCACATAGAAATGAAGCCGATTTAATCCACCCAACAGTGACCTGGATTAAAGAATATGCCGATACTTTTCAACCTGAAGATAACACGGTTACTTTACGCTCTGGTGATAAAGTCGGTTACGATTATTTAGTGGTTTGCCCTGGTTTACAATTAGACTGGAATAAAATTGATGGCCTAAAAGAAACAATTGGTAAAAATGGTGTATGTAGTAATTATTCAGTAGACACCGTTGAATACACCTGGGAATGCATTAAAAACATGAAACAAGGCACTGCGCTTTTTACCCAGCCGCCCATGCCTATTAAATGCGCAGGCGCTCCGCAAAAAATCATGTATTTAGCAACTGACCGTTTTATTAAAAAAGGTATATACCAACAGATCGATGTGCAGTTTTGTAATGCCGGCCCTGGTCTGTTTGGCGTACCTTTTTTCGCCAAAGCCTTGAAAAAAGTAATTGATAAATATGCTATTACTTGTAATTTCGGTAACAATCTAGTGGCAATTAACGGTGAAACTAAAATTGCCACATTTGAAACGACTGATAGTGAAGGCAATATTCAAAGAATTGATCGTTCGTTTGATATGATTCATGTGACTCCCCCACAAAGTGCGCCAGACTTTATCAAACAAAGTCCCTTAGCAGCAGAAAGTGGCTGGGTTGATGTCCATCAAAACACCTTGCAACATAATAAATACTCGAATGTATTTGGCTTAGGTGATGCGACGACAACCCCTAATGCAAAAACTGCGGCTGCAGTGCGTAAACAAGTCCCTGTTGTGGTCGATAATATTTTAAAACTTAAAAATAATGCTGCCTTAGTTGAAGCTTATGACGGTTACGGCTCTTGCCCATTAACCACCTCATTAAAAAGTGTTATTTTAGCTGAATTCGCTTATGGCGGAAAGGTGACCCCATCATTCCCATTTCTAGACCCTCGTAGCAATAGTTATTTATGGTGGCTAGGGAAAACCACTGGTTTTCCATGGCTATACTGGCAACTAATGATTAAAGGCTCTCGCTTCGATATTCCACATCTAGAAAAATATGTAGCTAAACTGGTTAAAGAAGATAACGAAGCATAAGTTAAAAATACATTAAGAAAAAGATGATGTTTCATCCCTAGGGGAACCCTCAAGCCGCGACCAAATCAAGTGAAATCGCGGCGAGAAAACCCCCTTTTACCATAACGAACCACGCCCCTATTTTCGACAGAGTAATAGTTGATTATAGTAAGCAAAAAACTGTACCCAAACTACTTATCACTAAAAATATGAGACATTTTTTTCCTATCATTGAATGGTTAAAAGGTTACAGCAAACAGGATTTTAACGGTGATATCTTTGCGGGTATTATTACCGCAATTCTATTGGTTCCCCAAGGCATTGCTTATGCCATGCTTGCTGGATTACCACCTCAGATGGGGCTATATGCCAGCATTTTACCGCCAGTTTTTTATGCCCTGCTAGGCAGCAGTCGCACAATGTCAGTCGGGCCTGTATCAATTGCAGCAATCATGATTGCCAGTGCTTTAAACACACCTGAAATCAGCGCTTTAAACAACCCTGTCGAGAGCGCCATTATTCTGTCGGCAGAAAGCGGTATTATTTTATTAATAATGGCTTCCATGCGCATGGGGGTATTAGTAAATTTCATCAGCCACCCTGTTCTAACAGGGTTTACCAGCGGCGCATCCATACTGATCATTTTTAGCCAGTTACCCCATTTATTAGGTCTTAACAAACCCTTATGTGGTACAGGTATCAACTGTTACAGCGAATACTTGCAAGGCTTTAACCCAACAACGCTAGCTCTAGGGCTTTTAAGTTTAAGTATTCTACTTTTATTTAACAAACCATTAACAACCCTGCTTAAGAAAACGTCATTAAGTCCCGCTATTATTTTAGGTATTAGTAAAACGGCTCCATTATTATCAGTTGTAGTTAGCACTTTATTAGTACTTCATTACGATTTTGTAAGCACTGATAATGTCGCTATCGTCGGTGCAATCAAAGGAGGTTTACCCGAATTAAGCCTGGGTTTTATTAGCTCAGAAAAGTGGCGTTTATTATTACCTTATGCAGGCTTTATCACCTTAATTGCTTATGTAGAAAGTGTCGCTATCGCTAAAGTGACAGCGAATATCCGCCATCAACAAATTAATCCAAACCAGGAATTAGTCGCTTTAGGCTTTTCAAACCTGGCCGCCGCGGTAAGTGGAGGCATGTCCGTTGCCGGTGGTTTCAGTCGTACCATGGTTAACTTTTCTGCTGGTGCTCGCACACAAATGGCAATGCTGATAGCTGTAGTTATTCTGACTATTGCCGTTGTCTTTGCTAGTGATGGCTTTGAATTTATTCCCAAAGCAACATTAGCAGCAATCATCTTAATCGCTATTTTTCCATTGATTAAGTTACGTAATATTGTCCATACCTGGCAATATGATAGAGGTGATGGATTAGCCGAATTAATGACCTTGGTTGGGGTTTTGCTCTTTGGAATAGAAGAAGGCTTAACCTTGGGCATTATCCTGACTATTGCCACCTATTTACGCCAGACAAGTCGCCCCCATATTGCCGAAGTTGGACGTGTTGCCAATAGTGAGCACTTTCGCAATATCAATCGCCACAAAGTTGAAACCTGGGATAATTTATTGTTACTTAGAGTTGATGAAAACATTACTTTTACTAATGCTGATTATATTGGGGAGTTTATTCATCAACGTTTAAAGAACAATAAAGCCGAACATGTTGCGTTGATTTTTAATTCAGTCAGCTATATTGACAGTACCGCCCTTGAAGCCCTGGAAAACCTTAATCAAAGTTTACAAAAAGACCATATATATATGCACTTATCTGAAGTCAAAGGACCTGTGATGGATAGGCTGGAACAAACAGACTTTCTAGAGAAAATAAAACCGGGTAAAGTATTCTTTCAAACAAAAGATGTTGTTAAAGAACTGGCTAAAAATTGATAGTTATCCTCAGCCAGAGAATAAAATAATAATTGCTTGTATTCGTCTCGACCAAGACTGCTTATTTCTAGTTCGATAAAGATATTCTATCTATAGAAAAAGTAGTCTAGCTCCCCAAAAACAAAGTAAAACACCGGCTATTTTACTAATAAAATCTTTATTCTCAGGCAAACTTTTTTCTAACAAGATAAACAGGGTGATTAAAATCATGGCAGTTAAATTCATAACACCAACAGCAAACATAATCATCATTTGAGCCCAGCAGCAACCCACACAGATATTGCCATAGATAGCCCCCATATTAAAAGCACCTAACTTGCCATTTTTCCATGAATTCAACAAAAAACTAATAGGCAATCTACAATGTCTTAAGCAAGCATTCTTTAACATTGTGAACTGATAAACACCCGCGACAATAAAGATACCTGCTGCTAATTGTGTATTGCTATTCTCCATCATTACTGAAAGCCAACTTAAGCCATGCAATTGCCATTGCAACAAAGTTAATACAATACTAAATGTAAACCAGACCACTAGATAAGCAAAACTAAAAAGATAGGTATAGGGAGTATCACTACCATAGCGTTGCTGACAAACTTTACTATAGGCTTTAATCATTGCCAGTGCTGAGGGTAGCATCATTGCAGCCATCATAACTGCCCACATAATATAGACAATAAAAAAATCACTGATTTGCCATTGTGCTGCTGAACCAGGAGGCATCCACATTTCCGACATAGGCAAGGTGGTCATCTGCCACTGCTGATAAACCAGAAAACTCCATGAAGATAGAGTGATAACAATAAGTAGGATTAGAACTATTGGCACTTTGATTCAGGGCTGGTATGTAAAAGCAGAGTAATAGCCGTTACGATCACTAAACTGCCATTTTTTATCAAAATCCTGATACTGGTACTGTTTAGATTTTGCAACTGTCGATGGATGACTGCTTACAACACATAAAGGGGGATTGCTAATACTTGATTCGGCTCCCGTAATCCCCTGAATACTTTCTATTTCTGCCTGAGCAATACCAGGAATTGACATAAAACGTTTGTTGCCGTCTACCTTATATTCAATTTTAACCTTTTGGATACCTAACACTTCGCTAACAAAACTCATCAAAATGGCTAAATGCCCCCCTTGTTGGCCACTATAAATTTGAGTAATGGCATCAGTCTGAGCGTCATCAGCACATTCATCTATATATAAAGCAGCCTGCCAGTTACCGTCCTTCATATCGCCTGGCGCATAACAGGCCAGCGCCACATTAAGATTATCCAGCGTTTGTTTTTCATAGTGGCCATTTTCAATATGCCAGGCAACTAATAATTTACAATCCCCTTCTGAGGGCGACTGCAACCAGACACAAGGACAAGCGGTTTCACAATTACAGGTTTCAAAATAACTACCTTGTAATTTCCAGCTGATTTGTTTAGTCATTTCTTTACTCTTTGTATTTAAGAACCCACGCTTTTAGCATGAGAATTATTATGATGCGCTATGCTTAAAAGAACCTCTGATCAAGTCCAATTATTTTTAGCTTGCTAAAACAGCCGCTATTTTCCACGAAGATCGGCGCAATAGAATGACTATTACTTCTCACTTCGTGAAAAATAGCGACAGTTTTTTCTGCGCTAAATTCTAACCAACTTAATCAGAGGTTCCTTAAAGTAACAGGAATAATACAAGCTAAAAGGTTTCTTGAAATGGTCTAAGATCTAATTCATGAGTCCAGGCACTTGGGTGTTGACAATGAAGTGACCAGTAAGTTTCTGCAATAGCTTCCAGCTTCAACAAGCCCTGCTCGCCTTTGGAATTATAATATTCTGGAAACTGTTGAGCAGCACGATCACCATTAATTACCCCATCGATAATAGCATGCACAACATGAATACCTTCAGGAGAAAACTCTCTGGCCAGCCCTTGAGCTAGTGCCCTTAATGCTGCTTTGGCAGATGAAAAAGCTGTAAATGGAGGTTTTGCACGTAAAGAAGCAGTTGCACCAGTAAAAAATAATGTACCTTTCTGGTTACGCCGCATACAAGCAATTGCTTCTTTTGCAAACAAAAATGCCCCCAGACAGTTTTGCTGCCATAACAGAGCAAAGGTTTCTGACTCTGTCTCCAAAATAGGTGATGGAATATTGCTGTCTACATTGTAGACAGCAATTTGCAATGCACAATGGTTATACTGAATAACTTCAAACAAATGACTCATATCATGTTCTCGAGTAGCATCGGCAACCACACAGGTCACTTTGCCACCTTTTTTCAGAATACTATCAGCCACTCGTCGTAGTTTTCCCTCACTACGTCCTGCGATAAAGACATGAAAGCCTTCAGCAGAAAATCGTTTTGCGAGTGTAGCGCCCAGCCCCCGTTCGGGCCCTACACCGAGAATAACAGCTGCACATTGTTCAGTCATTATTATACTTTACCAGCTTCTGTTGCTTCAGGCACTTCAATCAGACTACCTGTTTTAACGTCATATATATACCCATAGACTGGAATATCAGTTGGTACTAAAGCACTAGTTTTAATTCTGATAACATCTTCAGTGACACTTTCAGCCTGATCTTTAATCGTTAGCCAATTAATATATTTACCTTCTGTTGATCCTGAACCATCACAACAATCATGCCAGCCATCGGCATCTACTGATGCTGTTTTCAAACTACTACTCAACAAATCTTTCATAATATCGTTGTTAAAGGTTTCCATACCACAGTCAGTATGATGAATCACAAACCACTCTCGGGTACCCAGTAATTTATATGAAATAACCAAAGAACGAATAGCATCATCGCTGGCACGGCCACCTGCATTACGAATAACATGGGCATCACCTTCTGCTAGACCTGCATACTTTGCTGGATCAAGCCTGGCATCCATACAGGTAAGAATAGCAAACTGACGACCTGGAGGCATAGGTAAATCACCTTTATCAAAGTCGTTACTGTATTCACGGTTTGCTAGTAAAACCTCATTAAGTACTTTTGACATTGTTGACCTCTTTTATTGTGTAATTATTTTTTTGAATTGTATTTATTTTCTGCCGAAAATAAGCGAAAAATTATTAGCTGGCATATCAATCTGTTCTTTTAATTCCAAGCCATGTTTCTCAGCCGCTGCTTTTAAATCAGAGACATCCTTTAAGCCCCATTCAGAAACACCAGCAGAACTTAAGGTATTGTGAAATTCTTCATTAGATTCTGTGGTAAATCCCCCTTCTACTTGAAAGGGACCATAAATTAATAAAAAACCATCATCAGCTAATAAATGTTCAGCACATTGCATCATGCCGTCAGCTATCGAAATAGGAGCAACCTGGAAAATATTAATACAAAAAATACATGAAAATGAATTAGGTGTGCCCGCATTAAACCAAGTTTTAGGATCTGTTAAATCTAGGTGAACGGGATCCGCAATATTATCGTTTCCGTGTTCAAGACTCAGTTTTTTGATATTGTCAAAAACTTCTGTATCTTTATCAGAAGGAAAAAAGTGCAAATGATTAAAATGTGGCGCAAAAAAGTTCATATGCATACCACTGCCACTGGCCATTTCCAGCACTCGACCGGGATCTCTGGATAATTTTTCCTTAAACACCCCAAGAATGGGTTCACGATTACGGTTTCCCGCCCAAGCAACGTACTCACTTAGCGGATGTGGATCTAAAGCTGGTTTATCATCACTCATAATAAAATCTCATTTGTTTATTGGCATTGTTTTTTATAATTTTAAGAATATGAATAAAAACTCTTTATCAACAATTAGTGTTCACAAAGCGACACTCCAAATTCATACTCTACCTTCGATAAGAGCATATTCCATGCCGACTTCACATACCAATAAAACACTATAAAAACAATAGGTTATAATTTACCTTTACTTATCAATTGAACTTATGCTTCAATTAGTGAAAAACAACTTCACACTTTAGCTATGAATAACACCTCCCTTTCTGATTTAAATCCCGAACTTTTTTTGCAAACCTTTGTACTTGAACTGATGCATGCCAGTGAACAATTAGGACAAGAGCAATGTCAGCAATTAATTGAACAAATTGCCCAAACTGCCGGGTGTTTTTTTGAAGAAGTTTACCGATCCGATAAAATTAAAAAAGAAACCAAATTAGGGGTAGAAAGCTATATCGAATTGATTTTAGGGCTTAAAAATAATATTGGTGGAAAGTTTTCATTGTCTTCAAGCAATCAAGACTGCATTTCTGTCTGTAATAGTCGCTGCCCCTTTGGTGAGAAAGTAGTCAATTCTCCAGAATTATGCGGTATGACATCCAGTGTGTTTGGCGGTATTGCTGCGCGTAACTTTGGCTATGCCAAAGTTGAAATAGCTAAAAGCATTGCCAGACATGATGGCTGTTGTGAAGTTTATATTCACCTTAACCCTGAATCCGCAAAAAGCAAACAAGGTATCGAGTATCGAGATAACTGGAGTAGAAATTCAGAACAGAAAGATTTTGATGCACTTCATTCCAAAATAGAAGAAAGCATGCTGACACTCTGGCGCAAACAAAGTAAAAAACCAGCAAAAAAACATCAACTGCCGATTATTATTGCTCATTCCGAAGAAATGAAAAGAGTATTGCAAGCCATTGAGGTCGTTGCACCAACCTCTGCAACTATATTAATTCAGGGGCAAACAGGCGTTGGAAAAGAACTTGTTGCCAGAGCCATACATGCCATGAGTGAGCGCTGCAACAAACCCTTTGTCCCCATTAATTGCGGAGCTATTCCAGAAACTTTATTAGAAAGCGCCTTGTTTGGCCATGAAAAAGGCGCTTTCACAGGGGCAATAGAAGTTCATCAAGGTTTTTTTGAAAGAGCTGAAGGAGGAACCTTGTTTTTAGATGAAGTAGATTCTTTATCTCCAGCAGCCCAAACCCGTTTACTTAGGGTTATTCAAGAAGGTGAGCTAGAAAGAGTTGGAGGAAAACAAACCATTCAAGTCGATCTTCGGATTATTTCTGCAACTAATGTCAACCTTCAAAGCAAAGTTAATGAAGGTACTTTTCGTAAGGACTTGTATTACCGAGTGAATGTAGTAGAAATTGCAATCCCTTCACTTAATGAAAGGCCTAGTGACTTACCGGCATTAGTACAGTTAATTCTACAAAGAATGAGTCAGAAACATAACAAAACAGTTGAATCAGTCAGCCGTGAAGTGATGCAAAAAATTCGTGCTTATCACTGGCCTGGCAATGTTCGTGAATTAGAAAATACTTTAGAACGCAGCCTGTTATTTACTAAAGGCCAGGAAATAACAGAGTTAAAGTTAGACCGGCCTTTATCAAAATCCCAGACTATCAATTGGAAACAACTGAAAGAACAAGCCATTACAGATGTGGAACAAACATTTTTAAAAAACTCATTACAGCAGTATCAGGGAAGTATCAAAGAAATAGCAAGCTGTATGGAGATCTCTACTCGGGCTGTTTATAATAAGTTAAAAAAGTATCAAATTAATCCAGATGATTATAGAAACTAAATAAATCTGAAGCGACCATTATGTACTAACCCATTTGAGATCTCTTAGCCGTTAGATACTGAGTATCCATTAGCATTTTGCTAACATCTACTTCTGTCATCGGTTTTGAAAATAGATAACCTTGCATGGCATAACAGTTTATATCACGTAAATAGCTGGCTTGTGTTTCTCGTTCAACACCCATGGCTACAACAGATTTATTTAAACTATCAGCCAGACTAATAATCGCTCTGACAACAGAAGTTTCATCGTAATGACTACCTAGTTGACGAACAAATTCAGCATCAATTTTAAATTCATCTATTGGTAATTGTTGCAAATAATTCAATGAGGTATAACCCGTACCAAAATTATCTACCGCTATTTGTATGCCTTTTTCATGCAATTGATTGAGTACTTTCTCCATGTCTTTAAAATTCTGCATAATTTCATTTTCTGAAATTTCAAAAATAAGAAAATTAGGGGAAAGATCTAAGTCCTGCAAAGATTGTTCAATAAAGTGATTGAAGTTATGCTGACGTAACCTGAAACCAGAAATATTCAATGAGACTTTTAATTCAGCTATTCCCTCTGCTTTCCATTTTGCATAATGCCGACAGATTTCAGTAAAAGCCCACTCTTCTAAACCCTGAATTAATCCAGATTCCTCTGCTAAAGGAATAAAAATTTCGGGCGAAATCATTCTATTTTCAGCATTTTGCCAGCGCAATAAAGCCTCTACAGCAATAATACGACGCTGCATGTCCACTTGAGGCTGATAATAAATCTGCAATTCTCCATGTTCAACCGCTTCTTTAAGCTGTCTTTTCATTAATACCCTGCTATTCACACTTTGCATGTTTTCCTTATGCATTTGTGGCATAAAAAAGCAGTATTTATTCCGCCCAGAGTGCTTGGAATGATACATAGCGATATCAGCAAATTGTTTTAATTGCTCTTTGCTTTGACTGTGCTCAGGATACAGACTGATTCCAATACTACTGGAAACAGTTAACTCATGTTCTTTACAAAAGAAAGGTTCTGAAAATGCAGTCAACATTTTTTGTGCAACTAATTCAACATCTGTGCCCTTGTCTACTGCGTTTAAAATCAGTGTAAACTCATCCCCCCCAATTCTACATAGCATGTCACCTTCACGAACAACACCTTTCATTCGTTTAGTGACAGCAATCAACAACTCATCCCCAATATCATGCCCAAGGGTGTCATTAATCGCTTTAAAATGATCCAGATCAAAATACATGACTGCAACTTTTTCCCCTGCTCGTTGTGCATGTATTAGTTCAAGTTGCAGCCGATCATCAAATAACATTCTATTTGCCAAACCTGTCAGAGTGTCATGGGTGGCCTGATGTTGAAGTTTTTTATTAAGTATTATTAATTCTGAAGTACGTTCAGCGACATTTTTTTCCATCAATCTGTCTTTACGCTGTATTTCATCCAGCATTTCATTAAAACTATGTGTTAAATCACCAATTTCATCTTTAGATTGAATCTCAGCTCTAACAGTATAATTACTTAAGTGTGTGATTTTATTTGCCGTCTTTGTCAGTTTTAAAATAGGGGCAGTTATTCGTTTTAACAAAAAATTAGACAATAACATTGTTAAACACATTGAAAAGAACGAAACCAAAAGTGTAATAAAAACATAATGCAGATTATTGCGATACAAGTTATTTAAACTCGCAGCAATATGAACAGTAGCAATATTCTCACCTTTATAATGAATATCATGCTTAATCAAAATGCGCATTCGCAACCACTTAACCAAAGGGATAAAGGTATCATTTGAATTAACATCATTACTGGGGTTCAAATTATTATAAACAGCAAATGTAGTTGAAGCATTAGTTGTAATTTTCGCATGTTCGATCATGCTATCTACCTTTAATGCAGCCAAAATCTCTTCAGCAGCTACTGAGTCATCAAAAACAACAGCAGTTAAACTATTGTTAGCAATGATTTCTGCTTGTATGGTCAAGCGATCATTTAATTTTGACCATTCATTTTCAGAATTTAGGTAAATAAACAGAACTAAAACTAAAAACAAAGAGAATCCAACGGCAAATGAGGTCACTATCAACAATTTATTCTTTATCGAAACAGAATAATTCTGACGAAATAACTTAATCATCATTCGCTTCCCTCCATCTGTTTTACTATTTTTAATAGCCTTAACAGTTTTGAGCTTACCTTTAACCCGGCTTGATTGACTGCATATAAATTAGCCTTCATCCTGACTTTGCCATGATCTATATAAAATTCAATCATGCCGCCTCGTTCAGCAAAGTCAGTTTGACTACTTAAGGTAAAAACGAGAGTGTTTACTAGTGATAAATCAACTTTATCATGTGAAATATAAAGAAAATTACACTCTGAAGTTAATGTTTCAGATGGATAGTTGATAATCTCAACTTGCCTATTTAATATAGCATCAAGTTTTATCTGTTTTAATTGAATGGCAACTTTATCAGTCGAATCAATACAAATTTTGAATGTTTTTTTCTTTGCTATATCTGGCCAAACAATAAAATCAGCCAAACGAGTAATGTACAAAGCTTTCAGTTTATATTCCATTTCAGTTTCTGACGCTACAGTCACTGAACTGGAAACAAACACCATCAATAGAATAAGAAACAGCTTTTTCATAGCATATTGACTCATTCAACAACACCCACAAGTTTCGACTTCTGGAGTTTTATTAGCACTGCCCTGTTCGCAATACTGTCACCAAACCAGGCAAAACAGAAGAGGTAAAACACTGCAATTAGAAATGACATACTAAATAACATTATTTAAAACTCATAAGACAGCTTTAACCTAAGCTCACGAGTGCTACCAGGTAAGGCAGGATGCCCACCATTAACTAATTGCACATATTCATACTGAGTATTAAAGACATCATAAACGCCCAAGCCTATATCCAACCCTTTAAGTGCAGCATCTTGATAACGTAAGTATGTATTGTAAACCCATACAGGGTCATGATGAACCAAAGTACTACCGCTATAACCATAACGGTCACTAGAAAAAACAAGAGTATGGTTAAACGATAATGAGTTAGTCACTGGAAAAGTATGATTAAGCGAAGCCTTATGTGTTGGGAAGCTAATATTCATTCTTTCATGTATCACACTTCCATTTGAATCTACTGCTTTAAAAGTACTAGAGGAATCTTCTAGTGCTTGATACATAGCATAATTAAGCTTCACATGCCCCCAATTACGATTCTGATAACTCAGCATGGCTTCTGCTCCCCAGGTAGAAAGCTCATCGGAGTTCTGGTAGAAATCATCTTTATTCACATCTAAAGAATAAACAAAAAAATCATTAATTTCATTGTAAAAGAAATTAACCGTTGCCGCTAAATTACGCTGAAATTGATAACCTAATTCAACTTCGTAACTGTATGTTTTTTCTGGTGTAAGCTGTGCAATTTGTTGATTAGCAGAATGGCTTTGATTGTATTCAGCATTTAGTTGAAAATTACCACCAGTAGGCGCATGAAAGGCTTGACTATACAAAGCCTTGTAGTGAAATTTACCAATTTTTTTAGTCAATGCTATACGAGGTGAAATATTAGCCTTATATTCACTGTACCAATCGAAACGCAATCCACCTAAAATATTAGCCCATTTTGTTTTATAGACAGCCTCAGCATAAGCACTGTAATTTGCAAACATAGGTAACTCACCGATAAAATCAGACTTATTATGTTGGTAATCTTCAAATTGAAAACTATTTCCAACAACCAGGTAATGTCCCTCTTCTGAGGAAAAGCTGCTTTTAATATCAAACTTATAATGATCTAGTGATACTTTTTCTCTCAGTAGATCTGGACGATCATCCTCGTAAATCCTTTCCCTTTTCCATGGCGTTTGATGGGAATAATCAAAACCAGTATCAATTTTTACCTCCTCATTGATCTCATATTGGTAGGCTAATTTTGCTGCATATGTAGTAAAGGTATTCCGTGTAAATCGATCAGGTGCTGTCATTGTGTCAGAAAAAGAATCTCGACTATCTACAGTATACTCATCAACTAACAGATGTAGATTTAAAGTTTTATAACGCGCATGGAATTTGCCAAACAGAGAATTAATCTCATTGTCATCTACCATATTAAATGAGTTACCTTGAGAATCATGGTAGATACGATCACTGCGATGACTTTCATTAAATTTACCGTAAAAACTTGTTTCAAAGTCATCCCATTGCTTACCCGCCGTAACAACAGTATTTTTAGTGGCTTCGCCATGTTCAAATCGAGCATAATTACCACTAACCACTCCGCCATCAAGCTGATGCCCTTTTTTGGTAATAATATTAATGACACCAAGTTCAGCAAAATTGCCATGTAGAATGGAGCCAGGACCTCGCACAATTTCTATTCGATCAATCTGTTCAACTGGAAAATGACTACCAAACACCGTTGTACCAAAACGTTGTTCAGTCAAAATCATACCATCGATCAATACAGACAATTTGCCTTCATCAGCTTGCACACCCCGCACGCCTAACCCAACGGTATTATTGACTATACTGCCAAAATTAAAACCAGGTATTAACTCCAAGGCATCCATCAAATCCCTGGCACCCATATTTAACAGCTCTTCACCACTAATCGTACTAACAATACTAGCTGCGCTCTGGGTACATTCAGCTTGCTGTGATGCACTCATAAAAACGGGCACTTCCATCAACTCAGCTAATTGAAAGTTTTCTACATTTTCTTCAGGCTTAGAAAACTCTTCACAAGCAAGTTTTTCCAAGGCAAAGCTATCATATGAAAACGAAAACAATACATATATGATTGTAATCTTTAGACTACCTGAAATTAAATTTACAATTCCCATTCTCAAAATAATTAACTCAAGGTTCAATTAAAAATGCCTTAAAATATAAAAGGTCTTGCTAGAGAAACATTTAAACAATATAAGCACAATATCATAAAAAAAACATTCCCAATAGATTGGCGTTTTATTTTTTTGAAGTCCTTTAACTACAAAGTTGTATTAGCGTTACTTAAACTAATACATTACCAAACTGACTAGCCAATGTTTTAGAATTAAAAATATAAAAACATTTTAGAGTTTGTTACTATCATTTCCTTAACTTTCTCTTTAAAAGACATTAAAAATTATGGAAATTTTATTAATAGGTGCTGTTGCCTGTATGACAGCTTTAATAGTATCAGCATGGTTGATGACATTTGCTCGGTGGTTTCCAGTCAAAGGGCTTGATGAAAAAATTACAGATTATAAAACCATGATCAGAGCTCATGTTGATTATGCTTTGATGGCCTTATTTAATTTAGGTTTTTATGGTTCTGGAGTTGAATTACCCGTGTTTGCTTGTTGGTGTGTTGCTATAGGTGGGTTTACAAATCCTAGTGTTTTTGTTGTTGCAAGCTTTGACCCTGATTTTTGGAATAAAAAGATGTGGCGAGTTCTTACTGCGATTAGCTTTATTATTACCACAATTGGCTTTGCTGGGGTTGGTATTACTTTTATCCAGTATGCATTACAAAGTTAGAACATGTTCACCCCTGGTTTAGAGAATTTAAAACATCCTTGTTTTTAATTCTCTCTGAATAACTGATAGTTATTATTCGAAACTGACTGAACCAACATTAGCTGAGTTGCCTTTGCCAATGGCAATCGCAGCATTGCCTTTGTTTAGTGATTTATTTAAAACAATACTTTTATTTACTTTTGAATCTCTTATAGATACAGATCCAACATTAGCTACATTACCTTTACCAATGGCAATCGCTGCATTGCCTTTGTTTAAAGACTTGTTAAGAATAATGCTTTTGTTCACTTTTGAACCTTTAAGTGATACTGAACCTACGTTAGCCGCATTGCCTTTACCTATGGCAATGGCTGCATTACCTTTATTTAACGATTTATTAAGAATAATACTTTTATTCACCTTCGATTCTGCCATTGCGTTAAATGAAAGAACTGAAGCGATTGCGAAGACTGCGATTGATGTAAAAGTTTTCATGATAGTGACCCTTTAATTGTTTAAGAAATAATGTTTTTTAAAAACATGGGTCTATGATACAAACTGGGAAAAAATATAGGTGTGAGCTGATTACCTTGGTTTTGTGACTTATTCACAGGGTCTAAAAAATATAAAAAACATGGTTATATACAAACCACAGGTTGATTAAAAAACAAGGATTTGTAGGGCGGACTTCAGTCCGCCATATAGGCAGTTTATGACAGTCATTGCGGACTGAAGTCCGCCCTACAATTTTTTACCTGTGGTTAGTTGATAGCCATAAAAAAGTTACTTAAAATCTAAAAGTCTATTATTATCACGCCCATTAAATTGCAAATCAATTCGAGTACCACCAATACTCGATTCTAATAGAAATAACTTCACTCCATGTAATTCTGCAATTTCTTTAACAATTGCTAACCCTAATCCACAACCATCACTTGAGTTACCCGGAATACGATAAAAACGTTCAAAAATCTTATCTCTTTCAAACTCTGGTATACCTGGCCCATTATCTTCAACACTTAAACAAATAAAAGAGTCTTTGCTTAATTTCACTATTATATTGCCCTGTTTATAACCATAAGCAATGGCGTTATCTAATAAATTAGCAAGTAATTCTGCCAATAAAACACTATCTGCCATAACAAAATATGATTGATCTGTAGCCTCAAAGCTTATCTCGATCTCTTTTTCTAAAGCTTTCGGAACCCATTCAATACACACTTCTTTGGCTAAAGAGTATAAATCAACTTTTTCCATCTGATGACAACCTTCAATAGGACTGGAACGCGCCAATACCAATAGCTGGTTGATCATATGGGAAGCTCTATCCGCACTATTTTCTATTTGTGATAAAGCAGGACGCATATTCACTATATTTTCTTCACGCTGAGCTCGCTCTGCCTGTAATTTAAGCCCTGCCAAAGGGGTGCGTAATTGATGTGCCGCATTAGTAATAAACCGCTGCTGGGAATTAATAGCCGCAGATAACTTATCTAATAAATTATTAATCGTATCGGTTAAAGATTTTACTTCTGCAAATACATCGGTTTCAGGAATAGGGCTTAAATCACTTGGTGAGCGCTGTGAGATATCATTAGCCAATTTATGCAAAGGAGCAAGTCCGTGGTTTATGGCTTCAAAAATAAGTAGACTGATAAACAGGGTTAATACTATTTGCGGAATTAAATCAGCCAGCAATATATCAACCATCATACCCTGTCGTTTATTTAAAGTCTCGGCAACATGGATATAAACCTTTTCTGGCAGCATATCTGGAACCTGCAGAGAAACCATACGAATAGCTTCATCATCAATCATTGCTAATGAATAAACAGGCTGACCCGTCTTTATAGATGATAATAAGGTAGGTAATTGTATGTCGCCAGCTAGTAATTTATCGGCTTCTGTATTAATTTTAAAAAAAGTCGTATCAATATCATCCCATTTAAATATTTCCAATGCTGTGGCTGACAACTCTACAGAAATAATATTATCTTTAACCTTAACTTCTTGTACCAGTGAACGAGCTGAATCGAGCAACCAACGGTCATAGGTTTTTTCAACATAATGTAAAGTAACAAAATAAGACAATGCCGTTTCTAAAACAATAAATATAACAACGGGAATAATCAACCGATAGGCTATTGCTGATTTTAAACTGCTAACTTTATTCATTTGATTTATTTTCCAATAAATAGCCTAAACCTCGAAGTGTTCTAATACCTACATGGAATGGTTCAATACGCTTTCTAATGCGATGAACATAAACTTCAATAGCATTATCTGCCAACGCATCGCCCTGCAATGATAAATGTTGTGCTATTTTATCTTTACTGATGACTCGCCCCTTCTGCATCATCAACACCTCTAATACGGCTAACTCTCGTGCAGATAATGTCAGTAATTCCCCATTAGCAATTATTTGATGATTACGGGTATCTAACTGTAAACTTCCAACTTCAATAATATGATTAAAGCCGCCATAACAACGCCTGACCAAAGCATGTAGTCGTGCTTCCAACTCCCTTAGTTCAAATGGTTTGGTCATATAATCATCCGCACCTTGACTAATTCCATCAATACGATCATTCATATCATCACGCGCAGTCAGGATCATAATGGGTAATGATAGTTTCTGATTACGTAATCTACGTAATAGTTGCAGGCCATCCATATCGGGTAAGCCCAAATCCAGAATGATCAAATCAAACCCCTGGGCTTTCAATAAGTGCTCGGCATAAGCCCCTTTTGTAGCTCCTGTTACGCAATAACCGCTATTTGAAAGCGTATGGGTAAGACCATCGGCGAGAACCTCGTCATCTTCTATTAATAAAATATTCATTGGCTTGAAAGGTTATTGAAAGTTTCAGTTCCTATAATAACAGCTACTTGATGCGCTACGACAACAAGGATGCTTATCAATACTTACAGCCAGGGATGGGCTTTTTTTAATTTTAAACGAGGCTTTAACAATGGGTGTTATTTTTGGAATAATTAATATTATAGTTGCCGTCTGGTTTTTCTCATCTGCAGCTTCTGTAAAAAAACAAGCGTTGATGTGGGCAGCTATTGGCGGCATTTCTTTTCTTTTCTTCAAGTTTTTTGGTTATTCAATGATCGGATTACTACAAGGATCACTAGATCAAGCTATTCTTAGTGATCTAGTAGATCAAGGTTATACCGCAACTGAGAACTCAGCAGGTGAACTTTCCAGTGAAACATCTGATGAACAATCAATTGTCACAGGTATTTTTTATGAGTTTTTCCCTTTGATTGTAGCTTTACTGGGTGTTTCTTTTATACGAGCAAAATTTATTTTAGGAATGGGGTTTATTGCTTCATTAATGCATAAAACTACTTTAAAAATTAAAACTCACGATACACAGACGGTTGCCCCCATTTCATCACCTAACTTGACGGGGACAGTATCGAGTTGGTGGCAGAAAGTAAGAAAAAGCTAAAGTCATTTACTTAACGATAAATGGGGTTAAACTTTCATGGTTATTAACAATTCTCAAGTCATACAATTTAATGCTTGTATCCTGTTTGTTTTTAAGATTGTTGGCTACTGGGATGCTGCCGACCACACGAATGTGTTAACGTGGTATCTTGAAAGCCAAATTGGATGTAAGCAGCAATCAGTTAACAGTCATATTTACTTTTAAAAAACAGACTAACAATCCCTTTTCAGGGGTAGATGAGTCATAAGCAGTATCAATACAATCTCAATGCATGTTATGCATTATCTTTTTTGACTTATTTAAAGGGTCTCTGATCAAGTCTTTCATTACTTGATCACTGACCCCTTAAATCCAGTAATTTACTAAAGGAACTTATGTCTATTCACAGTTATTTATTGAGTGGTAGCAATTTTAAAAAAGCACAGCAATTAACTCTTGATGCACGACAAGAAAAGGGCGAAAAGGCTGAGCAATTATTTCACCAAGCCTTGACTCGTTTTGCTGCTGTTTCTGAGTCATATTCTCAATATGCCGATGCCCTTTATTATTGGGGGTTTGCACTTTTTCATCAAGCGCAAACGAAATCACCCAATGAGAAAATTAAGATTTTTGAAGCGGCTATTAGTAAATTTTCCAGTTGCCAATCTATTAGCCCTAATCATTTAGGAGCAGCAGTAGATGGAGGCGTAGCACTATTAGGCCTGGCTAAATCTAAAAAAGTGAATTTAGAAGACGAGCTATATCTCAAAGCAAAGGATTCATTTGAATTAGCAGAGACGATTCAATCGGGTTCCGCTTCTTATAACCTGGCCTGCATGTATGCTATACAAAATAAGGGGGATGCATGTTTAAAAGCATTAAATAACGCCCGAGAATATGGATTAGTCCCCAGTGAAGAAAACATTATCAATGATGATGACTTGCAAAATATTAAAAATTTACCCTGGTTTGCTGAATATATAAAATCCTTAACTATCGTAGAGGAGGAAATACAAGAAGTCGATATTGATGAAAGTCTCGAAAACAAGGACAGTTAACTATGGATCACCTGAAAAGACTATTTGATAACAATTTAGCCTGGGCTGAAAATAAAAAACGAAACAACCCAGACTTTTTCTCAGATTTATCTAAACAACAATCTCCAGAATATTTATGGATTGGCTGCTCAGATAGTCGTGTAGTCTCTGAACAATTAGTAGGCTTACAACCAGGTGAGTTATTTGTTCACCGAAATATTGCAAATGTAGTGGTACCTACAGACTTAAACTGCTTATCTGTTATTCAGTTTGCAGTTGAAGTCTTAAAGGTAAAACATATCATTGTTTGTGGCCACTATGGTTGTGGTGGTGTTCAAGCCTCTATGCAATCGATAGAACATGGATTAATTGATAACTGGCTTTGCCATATTAAAAGTGTTCATCAAAAAAATGAAGAAGAACTTTTATCAATTAACGATAAAACAGATCGACTTAACAGGCTATGTGAACTGAATGTAATCGAACAAGTAAACAATATATCTCATACCACTGTTGTACAAAGAGCCTGGCGTAATAATAAAGAACTGAGTGTTCATGGTTGTATATACACCTTACACTCTGGAATTCTTAAAGATCTAAATGTACGTTATTCTGAAATTAATCATACAAATGACATCTACCGGTTAAAAGAAGCTAAAAAACCCATTTATACCACTCAATAAATAGTGATGAAAGCTTGAGTAATCAAGCACCAACTTACTAACACTAAATTTGGTTGGCTCCCGAGGTTTTCTGAAACCAGCAGTCTACAGGCATAAAAACCCCATATTAATTCACATTAATATGGGGTTCAAATTCTGGGATAAAGACCTGTCCATAAACTATTTTTTTCAAAAGTATTACACGCCATGACTTTAATCATTCCAACTCCTTTTGGTCACAGAGATATGCTGAGCGATAAAAATAAAAACTGACTACTGAACACAATAACTTTGATGATGAATTTGTTAGTAAGGGTCGGTTATTTAGAAAGAGGGGGTTATTGTCTTTTCTCTCTTTTATAGCCAATATAGGAACACACGAAACCTTTTTCTGACATGGAAATTTGTTTATCAATATCACAAACTGTTGCGGCATGCCGCACACTTCCAGTAGAGTAAATAACATCCCCTTTTTTGCATTTATCTTTGCTAATAACTTCCAGGCTACACATCATTTCTTTAGAAGAATCCGCACTAGCAAAAGATGAAAGCATAATAGCCACAAAAAATATCTTTAATCTCATTATCATTGCCCCTTATTTAAGTAATGATGATAACCGCTATATTTTTAAATGTATAGTCGGCACATTTTCTCCGTACAGACTCGAATTAAATTTGATATTTTTCTTTCATTGCAAGACTGTTATTCTCTAAAACCACTACCTGTCAGTGAATTAAAAGAAAAATAGCTATCTAGCTTTACTTTCTTTCAGTTATTTCAAATTGACCGAGTCCATGATTATTTATCACAGAACTACAGGCATAAAAAAACCCATGCTAAGCAAATTAACATAGGTTTTAAATTCTGTGGTACCGAGGGCCGGAATCGAACCGGCACTTCCGAAGAAATTGGATTTTGAATCCAACGCGTCTACCAGTTTCGCCACCCCGGCACAGAAGGAGTATTATAATAGACTTTTAAAAATGATGCTAGCCTATTTTAACTTTAAGCTTCTAAAACCACGGCTGATTTTAACTTTTTCATGGCATTTTTTTCTAGTTGCCTGATTCGCTCAGCAGAAACACCATAACGAGCAGCTAATTCATGTAAAGTTGCCTTCTTTTCAGATAACCATCGACTTTTTAGTATGTCTTGACTACGCTCATCAAGTTCAGCTAAAGCTTCTGACAATAAACTTTCTTCATGGCCTTTCCAATCAGCATTTTCTAATAATAATGCAGGGTCAGCTGATTGCTGTTCTAAATAATTAACTGGAGCAGAAACACTATCTTCTGATGAGTCATTAGCCGGCAAATCAAATGCCATGTCACGACCATCTAAGCGCTCTTCCATCTCGTAGACAATTTTAAGGTCTACATCTAAATTTTCTGCAATCGCTTCAGCATCATCCTTTGAAAGCCAACCTAAACCCTTCTTTGATTTTCTTAAATTAAAAAACAATTTACGTTGCGCTTTGGTTGTTGCTACTTTAACGATACGCCAGTTTTTAATCACATATTCATGTATTTCAGCTCTAATCCAATGAACAGCGAATGAGACTAAACGGACTCCCATATCAGGATCAAAACGCTTTACAGCCTTCATTAATCCAACATTACCCTCTTGCATGATATCAGCTAGAGGCAATCCATAGCCGCTGTATCCTCTTGCAACATGAGCAACAAAGCGTAGATTTGACATTACCAATGTTTTTGCAGCCTCAAGATCACCATGCTCTCTATACAGAATAGCTAGCTCTTTTTCATGTTCTGGAGTCAATTTAGGCATTTGACTCACAGTATTTAAATATGAATCAAAGGTACCTACTGATAAATTAGTCGGTAAAGCCAAGGTATTACTCATGGAAGCCTCTTGAATTATAAAGTTATTTTATTTTAGCACTCAATTAATGGGAGTGCTAATAATTTTATAAGTTCAATTAAATTTACTACATTTCAGCTGGGGCAGCATCAAATTGAAGAACACTAAAGATACCTTTTATTAACTTGCTTATTATCAGCTAACTACCTTGGTTTTATTTGTTGTAATTGAAAATGCAATACTATCCAGGATCCTGCAATACTAAGGAATGAAGAGATACTTAATAATAAAACAATATCAATAAAACTAAAGTAACTTAGATTAAATGTACCATCATAAAGTACTGAAAGTGTTTCTATCGGACCCTGAATAACTAACATAATAATACTTACCAATAGCCAGGCCGTCACTCCTGATAAAAACCCCAACCAAAAACCTGTATACAAAAAAGGCCTCTGGATAAAAGAATGAGTCGCCCCAACTAGTTTTGCAACTAATACCTCATCTCGTCTATTTTGTAATTCTAATCTAATCGTATTTCCAGTGATAACCAAGACTGCAAAACCCAATAAAAGAGTTAATACAAGTACGCCTCGCTGAAAAATTTGCATCATGGATTGTAATCGCTTTACCCATTGCATATCTAATTGGGCAAAATCCACTTGAGGTAAACGATTAAATTCCATCATTAAACTCTCAATTGTTTTCACATCATCTAATGTATTTTTAGGTAATATTTGTATGACTGTCGGTAATGGATTAGTGTCCAGCACATTTAAAGCATCACCAAACCCGCTATAGACTTTAAATTCTCTCAAAGCTTGCTCTTTAGTAATTAAAACCACCTCACCCACTGCTGCATTTTGTGATATTTTTTCAGCAAGTTTCTTACCTGAATTATCACTAATATTTGACTTTAAAAACAATGATATTTGATTTGTTGATTCAATATTACCAGTCAGTTGTTGCATATTAACCACGAGCAAATAAAAACCCGAGGCTAATGAAATGGCAATAGCCATCACTATAATAGTCATGACTGAAGTGAAAGTATTCTTAACTACTCGCCCCAGGCTTGAAAAAAGAGCATGTGCATGAATACGTAGATACGCTTGTGATTTTTCTGATAAATCATTGCGTTCCGTATTGTTGGTGTGACGAATTTTCTGCTTCATAATTAACTTGCTTTTAGTTGACCATGATCCAGGGTCAATATTCTATGCCCCATCTGAGTTAATAAATCAACATCATGACTGGCGATCAGAACTGTAACCCCTACTTTTTGAAACTGTTCAAACAACTGCATAACCTCGGCAGATAACTCTGGGTCTAAATTACCTGTCGGTTCATCAGCTAAGATCATTCTAGGTTTATTAATAACAGCCCGAGCAATACCAACCCTCTGCTGCTCACCGCCTGACAATGTCATAGGGTACTTTTTCTCTTTACCCAATAAGCCGACTTTATCAAGTGCTGCCCTGACTCTTCGACCAACTTCTTGATAGCTATAGCCTGATACAATTAGCGGTAAAGCTACATTATCGAAGACAGTTCGGTCATACAGCAATTTGTTATCTTGAAATATTAGGCCTAACTTTCTCCGAATATAAGGAACGTTTTTTTCTGTGACCTTATTTAAATTTTGACCATCTAATAGAACATGCCCTCGAGTACAAAGCTCCATCATTGCAATTAATTTTAGTAATGTACTTTTCCCTGCACCAGAATGACCTGTTAAAAAAGCCATTTCACCCTGCTTTAAATGAAAACTGACATCTAAAAGCGCATCGCCAGCATCTGGGTATCGTTTACTTACATGATCAAATTTAAGCATTTTATTTCATTATTAAACATTGGATACGAAAGTGGAAACAAACCTTATCCTATGTAGAGATGCTGCATGCAACATCCCTACTTTTGATTATTGTTACTCTAATAGTTCGGGTAACATTGCCCTTTCACTAGCTAGCTAAATTTTTAGACTATCTTTTAATCCTTCACAAACAAGGCATCCACAAAAGTTTTGGCATCAAAATCTTGCAGATCATCAATCCCCTCTCCCACACCAATAAAACGAATTGGAAGCTTAAATTGCTTAGCCAAGGCAAAGATAACCCCCCCTTTGGCAGTTCCATCTAATTTGGTTAATGTCAGACCTGATAACGTAACCACTTCATTAAAAATTTTAGTTTGTGATATAGCATTTTGTCCCGTTCCTGCATCAAGCACTAACAATATTTCATGCGGTGCCTTGTCATCAACCTTACCCATAATCCTTTTAATCTTGCTTAGTTCATCCATTAAATTTGATTTAGTATGTAAGCGACCCGCTGTATCAGCAATTAACACATCAATCCCTTTGGCCTTTGCTGATTGCACTCCATCAAAAATAACCGAGGCAGAATCAGCACCTGTATGCTGAGCAACCACGTGTATATTATTACGTTCACCCCAGGTTTCTAACTGTTCTACAGCCGCAGCTCTAAAGGTATCTCCTGCAGCGAGCATCACACTATGCCCTTGAAGTTGTAATCGTTTTGCCAACTTTCCAATCGTTGTAGTTTTACCTACGCCATTAATACCCACGACTAAAATCACAAACGGTGTATCTTGCTCTGGAATCACCAATGGCTGGCAACTTGGTTGCAATATTTCTAATAAAATTTCTTTTAAGCTTGTTTCTAAAGTTTCAGCATCATTTAATTGATGCCTTTCCAGACTATCAGTTAAACGAGAAATAATATCTGTGGTGACATCAATACCAATATCGGCCATTAATAAACTGGACTCAATTTGTTCCAGTAGATCTTCATTTATTTCTTTTTGACCTAGAAGAACACTACCTAATCCTGTACGTGTTTTCTTTAATTGTGTTTTTAGTCGTAAATAGAGAGATTCAGCAGTAGGTTCAACATAAAGCTCTTCCACTGTGACGTCTGCATCAACAGCGGGAGTAATAGTTTTTACAACACCATCATTTTCTTCTACTGGCTCTATTTCACCCAGCAGATCATATTTGCTGTAAAAGCTAATACTAATTAATGGCAACATTATCAAGGTAGCAAATAGACTGTGCGAAACAGCTATAAATACTGGTAATTGCAGCTTAACAATAAAAATACCAAGTAAAATTTCAACCAACAGCAAAACACTTAATGTCAATCCTGCTTTTCTGACTTGTTTAACATTAGCTTCAGAAGTTGCCCTTAACATTAACAATGTCAGAAAGATAAAACAAACCAAGGCACCTGCTCTGTGAATCCAGTGAACAGCAACTTGTCCATCAAATGCTAATACACCTGTATAACCGCGATTTAAAGAAGAAAACAAGTCAAATGCTTGCAAATAATCAACAGCGGGAAGCCACAAATTATTACATAATGGAAAACCTGTGCATGATAATGCGGCACCATTTGTACTTGTCCAGCCACCAAGAGCAATTTGTATAAATAAAATGACGATGGAAAATCGAGCAAGTAGTTTTGGCCCTCTTTTAACACCTTGCTCTGCGATGACAATATTATTATTTGTCCGTAAATGCAGCCAATACATTACCCAAAAAAGGGTCATACTCAATAATAAATAAGCCGTAATGATAACCGGCGCACCTTTATATTCAACGACCCACATAGAGAAGGCAACTTGCAAGCCAATTAAAATCAACAATACAGATGTTGATGCTATGACAGCCAAACGACATTTCTTTTGTGTCCACGAAACTAAAGCCAGAACTAATATTAAAACGCCCAAAATACCTGTCAGGTATCTTAGTGTCATTTCCTTCTTGGCTTTGCTCAGGTCAACACGGTTATAAGGAAAGTTTTCTTCTGCATACTTGATAAAATCATTATCACTAGTCACCAAAGCTTTTCCATAACACCCTGGCCAATCAGGGCACCCTAACTCTACTCCTGATGAACGGACATATGACCCTAAAATAATAACAACTAGCGCTATAACTAGTGTAAATAATGTAGTTTTTCTAAACATTTACCTTAACCAATCTGTGAAATTCTTAATAATTTACCTAAATCCCTTTTTACTTTATAAGGATCAAACTCAGGTTCATATTGCATCATTATATTTCCTAAAGGATCCATTAAAAAAAGCATGCCTTCAGGAACATCTGCACCTCTAATTGTTTTAAGCTTTGTAATCAGTGATATGGCAGGTTTCAACCTTAATAGCCGCTTATCTTCTTTCCACCATTGCATTGCTAATTCGGCATTAACTTCTGGCATCACGAGCACAGCACGACGAATACGTGTTAAATCCTTATTCATCATTAATCGTAATTGCTTAGTTTTGTGAATGGCCTCCAGACATACTGTGTTACATTCTGTATTGGGTATCACATTAAGCAAAACCCAATGACCTCTCAACTCATTGATGTTTTCTATTGAAAAATCATCATGCCCAATAAATTCATTTCTTTCTGTTGTTACTGGCGGGGTAATCAGTTGACCATTATTTGTTCCCTTAATCATCCAGCTGGTATCATTCGACAAATACCATGCTATTCCAAAGGGAATAATTGACATTGCAAAGATAATGATAATTGTACGTTTGTTTTTTTTATGTTGTTCGCTCATTTAATCTTTTTTACTACTAAACCAAAGAAATAATACTGTTAAAGTGAATGCTAAGCCGAACCATTGTACGGCATATGCAATATGTTTTTCGGGAGATATGATAGTATTTTTTTTCCACTCGCGTATATAACCATCTTTCATATCTGCTGCAAGCTCCAATTGATATGACAACAATGAATAGCCTAGTTTATTTGATAAAACCTCACTATCGACCACTTGCACAACTGATGGCCATGACTCTGTCGGAATTTCAGCGCCATCTAAGCGTATACCGACAACGGGAAAGTGATTAATTCTGGCACTGATACTTGTTTTTAAATTTGTAATGGGTAGATCAGGTAATATTCGCCGATCTTTATTTAACTCAACCCACCCCCTATTAACCAGTACAGCTGTATTACTATTATCAATTTTAAATGGTGTCATCACAAAATACCCTGCTCGGCCATTTACAATTTGGTTATCGATCAAAAACTGATGATCTTGATCAAAATGACCTGTGACATTTACTTTTCTATAGCGTATTTTTTCTAAATCAAGTTCAATCAATAATTCCAGTTTTACAATATCCTGTTCAGCTGACTGAGCTTGCTTTTGCAAAAAAATGCGTTTCTCATCTGCTCGGCCCATCTGCCAAAAACCGAGTGAAATCAATAAAACTGTTAATGATAAATAGACCAATAAAGCTAGCAGACTAAATTTAATCTTTCCAACCGCTATTTCCATGTTTTTATACCCTCCTATCTATTGGCACACATGTGTTAACATTAGATATCTTTTATTTCTGCTTTTCTACCACGACCATGCCTATAAAAATATTTTTTATTGTTGCCTTTTTACTTATTATTTTCAGTTTAGGCTCCGCCCTATTTCATCTAGTAAAAACCAAAGACCAGGAAGCTTCAACTAAAACAGTCAAAGCATTGACCTTTAGAATTGCTCTTTCTTTAGTATTATTTATTATGATGTACATTGCCTTTGTTACCGGTATGATTAAACCTGAAGGTATTGGCGCTAGAATGCAAATGGTAAAACAGCATCAACTGCAAACTGAAACTTCTGTTAAACCACAATAATCTTTTTTAAAAAAAATCAGCCTCTATTTATTTAAAGGTATTGGCAAAAAAAAAGCGCAACCATTTGGTTACGCTTTTTTTTTCGACTTAAATTTTGCTTACAGAATATAAACAAAGATAAACAAACCTAACCATACGACATCAACAAAATGCCAATACCAGGCTGCACCTTCAAAAGCAAAATGGTTTTCCGGTGTAAAGTGACCTTTCCAGCTACGGAAGAGTACTACTGATAACATGATTGCACCCACACAAACGTGGAAACCATGAAAACCAGTCAACATAAAAAAGGTTGAACCGTATACACCTGACCCTAGAGTAAGTCCCATTTCATGATAAGCTTCGTAATACTCGACAGCTTGAAGACCAACAAACAAAAAGCCTAAACCTACAGTTGCAGCCAAACCTTTGATTAATTGATCACGATTTTTTGCCAACAAACCATGGTGCGCCCAAGTACATGTCACACCACTGCTTAATAGTAATAATGTGTTTATGAAAGGCAGACCAAAGGCCCCCATTTCTTCAAAATCACCACCAATATTTCCAGGTCCATTAGTTGGCCATACATTTTCAAAACCAGGCCATAACATAGCAGTTGAACGACCAGGGCCGTCACCAATACCTGCTAACCAATCAGTTGATAAATTACGTGTGTACCATAAAGCACCAAAGAAAACGGCAAAGAACATCACTTCAGAAAAAATAAACCACATCATTCCCATACGGTAAGAAATCCCTACCCCATGGTTATACATACCTGATTCACTTTCTTTAGATTGTAATGTAAACCATCCCGCTAACATTACGATAAAAATCATCAGCCCTATAACCATAAAGGTTGAGCCTGCAGAATTTCCATTTAAATAGTTAGCAAACCCTGCCAACATTGTCATTAAGCCGACAGTTCCAATTATTGGCCATGTTGCCTTATGTGGAATGTAATAAGCATCATTTGTAGACATAAGCTACCCCTTGTTATTTTTTTACCGATTTTTCAGTATTGTCAAAAAAAGTATATGCAAGTGTAATTGTTTTGTACTTCTCTGGTAACTCTGGATTTATAACAAATCGAACTGGCATAGTTTTACCTTGCTTAGGTTCGAATGTTTGCTCCGTAAAACAAAAACACTCAATTTTCTTTAAATATTCTGCTGCAAGTCCTGGTGTTACACTTGGAATTGCTCTAGCAACCATTTTTTTATCTGTTTTATTTTCAGCATAAAAGTTCACCGTATAATATTGCCCCGGATGTACTTTCATTTTTTTTGTCTCAGTACGAAACACCATGGGTGCTGACTCATTAAGAGAAGTAATAAATTCTATCGTTATTTCTCTATTTTTATCTATTTCATACTTCAAATTAGCAGCTGCTTCAGTATCAGTCTTACCATTAATACCCGTAATATCACAAAAGACATCATATATAGGTACCAAAGCATAACCAAAACCGAACATTGCCAAAACAATAAATACCAATTTACGAACTAACTTGGCATTTTTTTGTTCTACGCTGTCACTCATTGAGATAAAGCTCTCATAACAGCAAAAACATAAATAGTCGCTGCAATTGCAATCAAAATAACTGCAGTCAAAATATTTTTATTTCTTATATTCATTTTATCACCTGATACTTTGCTCAATATCGAGCAAAGTATCTAATTGTGTATTTCAACCGCTTAGAAGTGTTCTGTTGGCACTTCTTTTGGTGGTGTAGCGAAAGTATGATATGGCGCAGGTGAAGGTAATCTCCACTCTAAACCATGCTGTGCAGCACCTTCCCAAACTTCATCTGT
>Ga0105351_1000123_pt1 | contig 33673 bp, 23 predicted proteins | sample EN4Hudsemesocosm_FD_83662 | JGI IMG/M metagenome (GOLD analysis project Ga0105351, IMG submission 83662) | Methane-oxidizing microbial communities from mesocosms in the Hudson Canyon - EN4B Hudson Canyon | ecosystem: Environmental > Aquatic > Marine > Cold seeps | place: Hudson Canyon... | reverse complement strand
GCTTCAATCGCATACACATCAAAAGTGCGCCCTAAAATACGTCTGGCTTTCTCGATCGTTTCCGGTTTGATTAATGCATTATGGTTTTCGCATACTGCAATGGGTTCTTCATAATGATGATAGTTAAAGATTACATTGCCCCTTTGCAAACTGATATTGTAATCAGGTAAATGGTTAAACTTTATGATATGACTAATCGATTCTTTGAATTTTTTAAGAGACCCTGTTGAACCTACCTTTTTATGCAGCTTTTCTATGCCGATATGCCACTGTTTTTGTTTACCGCAGTGTTTACGTGCTATTTCATAAATTCGGCGCTCTATGGGCTTCCTGAGGCGAAAGTAGTCACGGTTGATACTGAGTATCTCTTTGCCTAAAACGGAGTTGTACAGCCATTCAGAAAGCGTGACTTCCAGTTCAACCATGCGTGTAGTCTCCGGATCATCTACTACAATTTTATAGCTATCGATAATGCCAAACCCTTCGGTTATCTCTTGATCATTGGTTTTAATGTTGGTAGTAATACTGGTGCCACGTAATCGATCAAATGCTTGATGCAATAATTTATACTCTCTGCCGCCTGTCCCTCTGTTAGTGGTCACTAATAAGTCATAAGCTTTAAAAGAAACTTTACGACTAGGTTTTTCACCTTTATTAATTCCCGCCATCAACTGCGAAATGCAATAAATCAAAATATCTTTATCTTTTATGGTAGCCATACCTAAAACACTAGGTGTTATTTGTACGCTATTACCATTATGTTCATAACGCCTTATTGTGGTATCTGGTTTAGTCGATAAAGTAAAAAGTGGATGTTCCATGCTGGCAATATCACTTTTAGGAATCACTTCTCCAAAGTCACAAATAAATAAATCCTTTTTAGGATGACGAATAGGTAGTAACGGGCTAGTCATTTAAACTCCTTAAAATTGACCCCTGAAAGTACGATTATCCACGTGATTTCAGGGGCTTTTTTAAAATTTATGACTATATTTTCGTGATTTCAGGGGTAATTGTCAAGTTTGTACACGTGATTTCAGGGGCCTTCGTAGTTTCAGGGATAACTCTCGTGATTTCAGGGTCCTTGGTATCGATATATCAGGAACGCTATAACTAATATCAATAACTTAGCTATAGGTATATCAAAAACCACTATCGTGATTTCAGGGGCTAATCTTCGTGATTTCAGGGGCCAAAGTTTCGTGACTTCAGGGGCTAATACACGTGATTTCAGGGGTAAAAATAAAAGTTATCCACAAGGTAAGATGTTGATTTATATATTAAATTAGAGATATTGAAAAATCCGTAACACTATAACACTTCTTTTTAACTCTTATAACACTAGGCTATGACCTGTGGATAACTTTTAATAACTACTTAAAGTGATCAACCACAACATAAAGATATTCAGGTATGACATAAATGGCAGATATTACTGTCATTCTGGCAGATATTACTGTCATTCTGGCAGATGAGTTTGTCACTTTGTCAGCCATATAAATCAACAAACGCAATTATGTAACGATATTACTGGAAAATAAGCTATGCCATAAAAATGGCATGACCTTTGCTTTAAGTCTATTAACCTTTGCTTTAAACATATTTCAAATCAAAGACTCGTTATTAAACTAAAACTTTGGAAATAATTATGAAACCATTACTTAAATCGTTAGCTCTATTAGTAACACTATCTCCAGCAGTCCATGCTAGTCCGGTATTTCATACAACCCAAGCAAGCTTTAATGCAGCGACTGCTGCACTATCTTTTGCTTCAGAAGATTTTACTAGTGCTACCCCTGGTAATCTTAGCTTTGGTACTGCACATGCTTATAATGGGTTTACCGCAACAGCAACACAAAGTACAAGAGGTACAAATAACATGGGTTTTGCAGTTTACCCAAGTGGCCATTCCGGATCACAACATGCTCCTTTTACTAGCTCACAATACTTAGGATGGTCTGAAGATACGCCATATTTGAATGGTAATGGGAGATATGGACCTACCGTCACCTTAGATTTTACATCCTCTGTCAATGCGATTTCTTTTGACTTTCTAGATTCTGATAGAACTGATGAATATCATTTACTTGTTGATGGAATAGATATTGGTAATCTTTTTCCCTCATTTGCAAGTAACCTTGATGCTGATTTTTTCTTTGGTATTACTGATAGTTTAGGTGGAATTTCTTCTATTGCTTTTTCAACTAATAGAACAAGTTCTGGTGGATTTGTTGAAGAATTTGGGATTGATAATATCAATTTTTCAAGTGTTGCTAGTGCTCCTAATGCTGTACCGGAACCTACAGCAATCGCTTTATTAGGACTTAGTTTAGTTGGTTTTGGTTTTTCTCGTAAAGAGAAAGCTAAAGTAAGAGTTTTTGCGTAATTCTTCAGCTACTTTTAAATAAGGAATAGTAATATCATACTATATGATATTACTATTCTAGTAGCCCATTAACTTTATTATCAATTTCTTTCTCAAGAATATTAATACAGAACTTTTGCATACTATCTGGTGTATTTTCAGCAATATATTTAAGCTTTAATAGATAAGGTTCTGATAATCTCAAGTTATAAACCTTGGTTACATCTTCTCTGACACTCTGTCCTTCCCAAGGGTAAGGTTCTTTATTGTTACTCGCTTTCTTAGTGGTCGTTTTTTCTTCTGCTCCTGTTAAAAAAGAATCCAGATCAGGGACTTTTTTTGCGGGCGGTCTACTTTTCAATTCACTCATTAGAAAATACCTCTTGATAGAGTGCTTCTATTTCTTGTTGTGCTTTAGCTGCTTTAGGTTTTAGTTCAATAATAGATAACCCATCTTTAGCCGCTTTACGATAAGCAATACGATCTCTGATAATGACATCAGTTAGTTCAAGGTTTACAAAATCATCCAATAATTTTCCTGTTTCTGCTGATTCATGTACTGAAGGGTTAGTTGAAGATCGACTGATAATTACCTTAGCTTGTAAATCAGGATTAAATACTTTGGCTGACTCTACCAATTCATCCATTTGGTTTAGGGTCCAAATATCAAATTGTGACGGTTGAATAGGAATATAGATTTTTTCAACGACTACCAGTGCTGAACGCAGCTCAACTGAATCACGCCCCCCTGCATCAATAATAATATCTTGATAACGCGTGGCTAAGTCTTGTACGTCTCTCGGTAAGCTTTTACCAAATTTTTGAATACAGGGGATTCTGGGACTAATATTTTCTTCATCTCGACTCTGTGCCCAATAATTTGCACTGCCTTGCGGGTCAGTATCAATTAATAAAATATCTCGTCCAGAAAGTGCACGCATAGCAGCTAGATTAGTTGCTAAGGTAGTCTTACCTGTGCCTCCTTTTTCCCCACCAATTAGAACAATCATACCATTTCATCCTATATCATATAATATGAAGTCATATCATACTATATGATATTTGTTATGTGTAGGGATTAGTAGTGGTAAATATCTTTCTTTTTATCTTTTTATCTTTTTATTTTTTAAAGGTACATAACTTATTGTAAAAATTAATAAAATAAAGATATAAGTGTAGGAATTAGTAGTTTCAGATGTAGGAATTAGTAGTTTAAAGTGTAGGAATTGATAGATATAAGTGTAGGAATTAGTAGTATATATGTAGTAGTGATTGTAAAATACACATATACTACGATAGCGTTATAAACTATGAAAAAATTAAGTACTTCTAAGGTTGTTAAGTCAAATGAACTAATCAATGCAAGTTACTCGCTTTCTTTAAATGAGCAACGCATATTACTTTGTTGTGTGGCGCAAATTAACTCCACCGAGTCTCTACCTAAAGACAATACGTTTAAGGTTCATGTACATGAAATTGCTTGTTTAGTAGGCGATGATCATAAAGGTTCACTGTATAAATATATCAAAGAGGCATCACAAAGCTTATTTGATAGAACCATTAGAATAAAAAATTCTGAATCAGTGGTAGAGTTAAGGTGGATTTATAAAAAAGCACAGTATTTTGATCAAGAGGGCTGTGTTGAAATAACCTTTTCACCTGACATAATTCCTTATTTAAGTGCTATTTCAGCAAGGTTTACCCAATATCACTTAAAGGATGTGACGCAATTTAAAAGTACTTATGCCATTCGCTTATACGAATTACTGATGCAATGGCAAAGCTTAGGGACGAGAGAGATAAGTGTGACAGACTTAAGAGAGCTATTTTGTTTGCAAAATAAGTATCCAAAAATAGCAGAATTGCGTAGAAATGTAATTGATAAGGCGATAACGGATATTAATAAATTTTCCAATTTACAGGTAGATGTTAAAACACGTAAACGTGGCAAAACGATTGTGGCATTTAAATTTGCTTATGAAACAAAAAATACTCTTGGTATAAACCAAGTAAAAAATCAAGTTGAAAAAACCTATTACGGATATACCAAAACAGAAATAGATAAGATTGCCAAGCCTGGAGAAACGTATTTCCAAGCAGGTAGTCGCCTACATAAATTAGCTTTAGAAAACGACACTAAATAAACGTCTATTATCTTATAAAATAACCCTTACTCAGATAATATTAAAATATCCATCCCTTAAATTGAAAAATTAATCAATAATAGACACTATTTCTATTAATCAATTTATAAGGCACTTTCATGCGGCTTTTTGGCTATGCGCGAGTCTCCACTAGTCAACAATCATTAGCTATACAAGTTAAGGCTTTAAAAAATGCTGGTGTGCTTGCTAGCCGGATCCTTAGCGATACAATTTCTGGCAGTCATATGCAACGGGAAGGTATCAAGCTATTACTGATTAAAGTTGAACAAGGAGATACTGTGCTGGTAACACGTTTGGATCGTTTAGGACGTGATACCGCCGATATGATCGATTTGGTTAATCAGTTTGAGGCATTGGGCGTGGGAATACGTTTTCTTGATGAAGGCATTAGTACCGAGGGAACAATGGGAAAAATGGTGGTGACTATTTTATCTGCAGTAGCACAAGCTGAACGCCATAGAATTATGGAGCGTACTCAGGAAGGCCGGATTGAGGCTCAAGCTAAAGGTATAAAGTTTGGCCGCAAACGTACGATTGACCGTCAGAAGGTATTGGATTTATATGCACAAGGAATCGGGGCAACTAAGATTGCACAACAAATGCAGATTGGCCGTTCGACTATTTATAAGCTTTTAAAAGAAGCCAGACAGGAACAAACAAATTAGGTTTTCCCTAAAGAGGCCATTTGTTGCTCATACATAAATTGATCGTATTCCTTTTCACTGGTAAATCCTTGGCGTTCCCAAATTTCTTTGGGTTTATTTTTGATGACTTGTTGTTGATCTAATTCCCAGTCGTGTCCCCAGTCTTCTTTTAAAGCTTTATTCAAGAAACCTGCATAGGATTTATCAGCTTTGTGATTGCTGTATAAAATATTACGCTTAACGTAAGAAAAGTCTTCTTTTTTAAGGTATATCTGTATACCAGAGATTACCGTTTTTTTAGGCTGGTGCTCGGTTAATACCAAGCTGAGTAGCTGTTCTAGTTCAGCTACTTTGGATTGTGTCGATGTTGCTGTTGTTTCCGGAATTCGCTTAACTTTTTCGGGAACTGCTTTCCTATGTATATAAAATATGATTGCACCAACACCTCGACCATATTTAACTTCCTCAAATTCAAAATATAAATCGGCTTTGGCTTCTAATTCTTTTTGCGTATTTTGTAGAATATTTTTTTTCAACTCAGCGTATTTTTTATACTGGCCTACTCGAATACCTAATATTTGGCGTAATTCAGGTAATTCAATTTCACGTACTTGTAAGCGTTCATACTGCTTCAATAGCATATACATCCGCATAGTGTATTGACTTCTAAAACATAACAGCATCTCTAGTTTGCTCGATGTAAAACTCCCTTTTAGCTGTAATAGATAAGGCTTCAACAAGGGATCAAAGGTTAGCTTTACAACCCCTGTACCATCTATATAATCAGCCGATGAAACCCAATGTGTTTGTAAAAGGCGATTTTCTTCTTGTATTTCAACAACTTTCTCCAATAATTTTTTAGTCATTTTTTTACAATCTGTATACATATGATTGCTATTTATCCCTAAAAATTCAGCTAGTTGAGTAATACTAATACTATAAGGTTTAAAGTCTTCATCCTCTGGTTGAATTCTAGAAATCATGGTAAAAATAAGTCGTTGCTCTCCTAAACTAAGGTTATAACGTGACTCAACCAATTTATTTGCTTGCGTGACAATTAACGAAGAGAGCGCAGGTTTTTTCTTTATTTTTTTCATAAGTAGTTCACACCGTTTTTCTCATATTTCAACATATAACATATTGTTTTATATCTGTTATATTTTAAATTCCATATATTTTTAAAACAATTATTCAATAACCAAAAACGGCTTAAAGTCACAATTCCATAAAATAAAACGCATTATAAACTGTTTTTCTCATAGTTCACACTGTTTTTCTCATAGTTCACACTGTTTTTCTCATAGTTCACACTGTTTTTCTCATAGTTCACACTGTTTTTCTCATAGTTCACACTGTTTTTCTCATAGTTCACACTGTTTTTGTTATAGTTAGGCCTGTAATAGGCTGATTTTTATAACGAATTCAGCCCTGAAAACAACTAAAACAATATAAACATTAAAAACAACTACAACAGGAAAAATTACAAATAAGAGGTTTTCGGTGCCATAAATATAATAAGCATCAGGTATAAGGTTTAACTCATTGTTATCTGTTTAAAAAACAAATACAGCCCCAATATCTATGCGATAATTGCAAAATTTTACTGATAACTCTTTACACAATGAATACAGCGGAAAAGTCTGATTTACAAGAAGCTTTAGGGCTATGCAAAGGTGCGTTTTTATCCGCTGCCGGTTTTAGTATGGTAGTAAACTTTTTAATGTTGGTGCCTGTTATTTACATGCTGCAACTTTATGACCGAGTCGTACCTACTCAGAATGAGTCTACCTTACTCATGCTAACCATTATTATGATTGCTTTGTTTCTTACCTTAGGAGCCTTAGAAGCAATTCGTTCACAAATTCTAGTACGCGTTAGTACTCGTTTAGAAACGCTATTGAATAAACGTGTTTTTGATATTACCTATAAACGTTCGCTTTATAGTGGTGGTCAAAATTCTAACTCACAGCCATTGGATGATTTAACCTCTTTAAGACAGTTTATGACCGGCAATGGTCTATTTGCTTTTTTTGATGCGCCTTGGATTCCCTTTTATATCGCCGTGATGTTTTTATTTCATCCTTGGTACGGTATCGCAGCAACCATTACTGCTATTATTCTCGTTATCATTGCCATCATTAATGAAAAAGCGACGAAAAAAACCTTAAATGAAGCCAATGGTATGGCCATGTCTGGGCGGGCATTGGTCAATAAAAACCTAAGAAATGCAGAAGTTATTGAATCGATGGGAATGCTGAATAATATTCGGCAACGTTGGTTAGGCAATTCTTATGATGTCTTAAGTTTACAATCTGTTGCAAGCTCTCGGGCTGGTTTGATTGCTTCTATTTCTAAAATCGTACGTCTTTCTTCACAGTCCTTAATTTTAGGCTTAGGTGCTTATTTAGTGATCCAGCAAGAAATTACTCCAGGGCTTATGATTGCGGGCTCTATTCTTTTAGGCCGTGCTTTGGCACCGATTGATTTAATGATTGGGACTTGGAAAGGTTTTATTGCAGCACGTAGTCAATATACGCGCTTAAATGAGTTACTGGTTAGTATTCCTGGTGATAAAGAAAAAATGCCATTACCTGCGCCAGAGGGAAAAATATCAGTAGAAAATGCAGTAGTGAATCCACCAGGCAGCCAAAAACCTATTATCAAAGGTGTGAGTTGTGTAATTGAGATAGGTAGCTCGACGGCTATCATTGGCCCCAGTGGTGCTGGAAAATCAACTTTCGTTAGAGCCTTATTAGGCATATGGCCAACAGCGGCTGGAAAAATACGTTTAGATGGCGCAGACATTTTTACTTGGGATAGAGAAGCTTTAGGGCCTCATATTGGTTATTTACCACAGGATATTGAGCTATTCGAAGGTAGTATTAGTGACAATATTGCCCGTTTTAACGAAGTAGATGCCGACAAAGTAGTGGCTGCGGCCAAGATGGCAGATGTGCATGAAATGATTCTTAAATTATCCAGTGGCTATGACACAGTTATCGGTGCAGTCGGTGGTGAATTATCAGGTGGACAAAGGCAACGTATTGGGTTGGCAAGAGCGCTGTATGACAATCCTAAAATTATTGTTTTGGATGAACCTAATTCCAACTTGGATGAAGATGGTGAACAAGCATTAGGTAAGGCTTTATTACGTTTAAAAGAACTTAAATCGACCGTTATCATTATCACCCATCGCGGTAATATTTTGGCAAACGTTGATAACTTATTAATCCTTAATGAAGGCACTATCACTGCTTATGGTGATAAAGATAAAGTCCTCGCTGAAATACAAAAAAATGCGCAATCGGCTGCAGCGCAAACTAAAAAAATACCTCCTCGCGCAAATGCGCCTGTTACTGTTCCGGTTGTCTAAACACTTTATATGAATACTAATAACTTCAATTTGATTAATTTTTTTAAACAACTGTGGAACAAGGAAACTTCAGAAGAGGAAGCTGAACAAGCTCTTGAGATTGGTGAATTAAAAACAGATTACACCCCCATTAGAAATATTGGTTTAGTCATTGTCTTTTCGACAGTCGGTTTTTTTGGGGTTTGGTCAATCACTGCACCTATTGATAGTTCGGCATTGGCTCCAGGTGTTATTGCAGTGAAATCACATAAGAAATCAATACAGCATTTGGACGGTGGTATTGTTAAAACATTATTGGTAAAAGCGGGTGATTTAGTTAATGCGGGTGATGTATTGATTAAGCTAGATGATACTCAAATCAATGCACAATTAGAAATCAGCAAGGGGCTTTATATTTCTTTATTGGCTCAGCAAGCGCGCTTAGTGGCAGAAAGAGACTTGGCCAAGCAAATAACTTACCCGGAAGCACTTCATACTGATAGTGTCCGTGCGGCAAAAGCCAAACAGATTCAACAGCAAATATTTTTAACCAGAAAAGGTAGTTATCAAGGTGAAACCTCGGTTTTAAAACAGCGTGTTGAGCAATTACATTTCAAAATAGAAGGTCTGGAACAGCAACAACTGAGTAGTCAATCACTGGTTGCGTCATATCAAGAAGAAATTGATGATTTAAAAGAGCTGCTCAGTGATGGTTTTGCCGATAGAAGTCGTTTAAGAGATATACAACGTAGCCATACCTTGAAAATAGGGGAAATAGCAGAGCTAACAGCAGATATTGCCAGCACCAATATTAAAATTGGCGAAACTAAATTGCAAATATTACAAATAGCAAAAGAATTCCAAGAAGGCATTGCAGCACAATTAGGTGAAACCAATGCTAAATTAATTGATGCGGAAGAGCGAGTAACCGCTTTAAGCGATAAAGTAGTGCGTACCGAAATTCGTGCACCTGTTAGCGGACGTGCTATGGAAATGATGATTCATACTGAAGGTGGTGTTATTTTACCTGGTCGACCTATTTTAGATATTGTGCCGCAAAATGAAGAATTGATTGTAGATGCTCGTGTTGCTCCTATGGATATTGATCGGGTACATGTAGGCTTAGTAGCACAAGTTAGGTTAAGCGCCTTTAAACAAGCTTTAACGCCTGTTGTTGAAGGCAAATTGATTACCCTCTCTGCAGATCGGTTAATGGATGAACAAACAGGCATGCCGTATTTTAGTGCACAAGTAGAATTAACCCCTGAGAGTTTGGTCAAATTAGAAGGCTTTGAACTATTACCTGGTATGCCTGCTGAAGTGTTAATTAATACAGGTGAACGTACGGTATTTGAATATCTAACCCAACCTGTATCTAATGCATTTGCACGTGGTTTTATAGAAGATTAATGATGATTAAAATACTAAAAGCAGGGAGCTGTGCGTTAATACTTTTATCGTCAAATGCATTTTCCGAAGATTTATTAGGGGTTTATCAAAAAGCGGTATTGGCTGATCCTACCTTACAATTAGCAAAATTGAAGATACAAGTCGGCGATGCACAACAAGGCCAAGCTGGAGGTGCCTTACTCCCGCAAATTAATGCCTCAGGGGGGATTTCCAAAAACTACCGTCAATTTGAAAGTAAGACTATTGATAATAGAAACTATGAGGGCATGAATTACAATATTAGTGTCACCCAGTCACTCATGGATGTGCAAAAATATTGGAACTGGAAGAAGCACCAGAAAATCACTGAACAATATCAAGCAGAAGGTTTAAGCGCCGAACAAACTTTATTATTTGATGTTGTTGATCGTTATTTTAGCGTATTGGAAGAAGCTGATAATTTATTGTTAGTGGAAAAGGAAAAGATAGCGACTGAAAAAAAGGTCGAGCAGCTACACAAGCAATATGCCAAACGAGTGATAAAAATCACCGATGTGCTAGATATGGAGGCTGAGCTAGATGGCATTAAAGCGCATGAAATTGAAGTACAAACTAATTTCAGTCTTGCCCGTGAGAGCCTTTTTGAGTTAACAGGACAACCTTTAGATGACTTAAAGCCTTTAAGTACAGAAATTGATTATCAACCTTTAACAGGGAATATTGATACTTGGATAGAGAAAGCGAAAGCACTTAATCCGAATATCAGTGCCAAGAAGAAAGCGATTGCTGTCGCAGATGATTTTGTTGCAGAACAAAAGTCTCGTCACTTGCCGACAGTTGATTTTCGCTTTAATCATTATATGACCGATACCGGTTTCCAAGGAACACAACAACCTAAGAGTGATACCCAAGTTATTGGCCTGAATGTTACTTTACCTATCTTTAGCGGTGGTACCACTTACTACCAAGCGAAAGAAGCCAGCTATCAAATGGAAATGGCCAAGCAAGAACATATTGGGATACTGCGTGAGACCATTAAAGAAACTCGTGACGCTTATTTAACAACCAATGCCAGTTATAGAAAAATTAAATCTTCGCTAAAGTTTGTAGATTCTGCACGTAAATCCAGAGATGCGATGGTGAAAGGCTTTAAGCACGGTGTCAATGTGATAAGTGATGTAATTAACTCGGAAACCAGAGTGTTTACAGCCAACCGAGATTTGTTACAGGCCAAGTATGCTTATATCAAACATAAGATGCGTTTTAAACGGGTGACAGGTGATATTAGCTATGCAAGCTTGGAAGAAATTAATAGCTGGTTGCAAAAATAAAGACCGCCGTAAGCACTATTATTTATAGGCCCCCATTTTTCCTGTGATAGCTCGCCATATGCCTTTGCTCATCATTTGCCAATTGTTAAACCGTTTGCCTATAAACAAAGAATAGGTAATATAAATCAGAAATAAGCGCTGTATATCCATGCAGCGCCACTGCCAAGAAACCCATGGTTGGCGTAGCAGCCACAAACCATTGCGGATAACATAGAACTGTCGTAACGGTGAATGTACAGCGAGCTTACGCCCAAAAACACTCACTTGCTGATCACCAATGCTATGTGCCATTTGCGCAGCACCTACACCCAATAGAGCATAGCCTTTATAAATGGCTCGTAAACACCATTCAGTATCGACATAGTCAATAAATAGCTGCTCTTCCATAGTACCAATTTTGTGTAATGCAGCAGTGGAAATTAAGCTTCCGGAGCTGACTAAATGATCGACAGCAACCACTTCGTTATCAGCACAAGCAATACGATGCAATTTGCGGCCTATTAATTTAACAAAAGGAGATTGATGGCTGCCTTTTATATCTAAGTATTTGGGCCCGACTGCAGCAATATTATTGTCTTGTTGGATGCTATTTAATAACTTGCTCACCATATCAGGTGCAGGAATACTATCTTGATCCATTAGCAACACAAACTCGGCTTGCTGTTCCATCGCCCATTGAATGCCCTTATTATGGGCAGTCGCGATGCCTTTATTAGTTGTTAAGCTTTGTATACTAACTGTCGCTAACTGTTGCTGTTCTAGCCACATATTAATATTGACAGTGGAATTGTTATCAATAATCGTGACGGCATGGACTTGTGGTAATAATGCCTGCAATAATTCTTTCAGTGTATCAAGACAAGGGTTATAGGTTACAACAACGGCAAATACACTCATGTGATCACCTGATTACGCTTGTGCAATAACTTGCCTGTATATATCCGTTAATTCATCAGCCTGATCTTCGAACCAAGTAATGGTTTTGGTTTCCAGAGAAATTTCAGAGCCTACTTTAAATTGTTGGTAAAACTCAATGGTTTCTTGAACGGCTTCAGTAAAGGCTGCACCAGTATCATTAAACGGCACAATAAGACCATTTACACCAGGCGTGATATCTTCCACTACACCGCCGGCATCCGTGGTAATCACCCAAACGTTTCTGGCCAATGCTTCCCTGATTGTTAAACCAAAACTTTCCTTCCATTGCGTAGGAAATAGCAGCACATCAATGCTCGCAAAAAATTCATCAATGCTTTTTTGAGTATAGGCAGGCACTACTTCAATATTATTGATATCAGTGAAAAAATCAGCAGGATAAGATGAAAAACCAAGGTTGGTTGCATTATCCACAACCACTAATTTCACCTTAGGCCCTGAGAGTTGTGCAAAGGTCTTTTTAATAATATCAACGCCTTTTATTTCGGTATTGCCACCAACATAGCAAAATGAAATAGTATCTTGTGTACGAACGCGTTGGAGGTGACTCGTAGGTTTTAAGACACCATTTTTATTCACGACAATCTTATTAGAATCGACCTCATTTTTAAGGTATAAATTCGCAAAGAACTGACTAGGAGATAAGAGTAATTCAGCCTGACTAAATATATCTTTAAGTTTAGCTTGTCTTAGTCTATTTAACCCTGAGTCATCAGTACAACTATCACAGATAGCGAGTTCGATTTTTTGTTGGTTACAATAAGATCCGTGTTGGTTGATCATGAACTGTCGACCACAAATCCACCAGGCATCATGTAGGGTAATGACATATTTAATGCCTTTACTAATACAAAGATCAATAATCGATACACCAATACCTTGAATACTGTGAATATGTACTAGATCAGGTTCGGTAGCCGCCAGTACTTTAGCGAACTCAGCAACAACATTTTTATTTTCAAATTGCTCTACCGGTGACAGCATATTAGGTAAGCCAAGCGCAAAGATATTAATACCCTCCACTTCATAGCGCCTTAAACGATAGGCAGCCACCATGTCTACTGGTAAAGTCGTAAAGACAGACATTTCAAATTCACCGTTAGCATTGAAAATTCTGTTGGTTTCTTCTGCAACAATAGTCGCTCCCCCAAAAGACTGTGGTGCATAATAAATATTAACGGCTAATATTTTTGGTTTTGGGGCTATTGTTCTTTTAAATTTAGCAAGAACAGGTTGGAGTTGCTGTTCTGCAATATGTTCTGGGGAATAGTGCTCTAAAATCGACGTATAAGCCGCTAAGCCTATTTTTGTACGTAAATCACCATCAGTCACGAGTAAGGTTAATGCGTTCAACCAATCGTCTTTCTGAGCACATAAGAAGCCATTTTCACCGTGTTGAATGGCACTCGTAAAAGCAGAGCGTGGTGAGCAAAGTGATGGTATTTTAACTGCCGAAGCTTCGATAAATTTGATATTACTTTTCGCTTCATTAAAAATATAATCTTCTAAGGGGGCCAAGTTGATGTCGCACTCAGCCAAGTAGCCCAAATATTCTTCATAAGAGCAAAATGGAATACGCTCAATTTGTGTGGCCAATGCGTTATAGGCAGTGGGTAATTCTAATGTACCAATAATACGTAATCTAACACTCGGAAAGGTGTTCAATACCTGCAATAGTGCAGCTGATACTTCTGCAAAATCAACATCATGAGTATTGGTTCCGGAACCGTAGACGATACGTATCAAGTTATCTGCTGGTTTCTGTACAGCTGCATTAATCTTATTAGCACAAACCAAGGTTTGTTCATCTAAGGCATTTTCCACAATAAAAACTTCACTTAAGCCTTCTTTACGCATTGCTACCGCTAGTTCTGCAGTGGAGGCAATGCCTTTATCACAAGCTAACATGGCTTTATGGTAAAGGATGGCACCGTCTAATAAACCATCAAAAGTAATCTTATCTAGTTGTGCTAGCGTTTTACTGCCTGCCAATATCTGTTTATCAAAGATTAAATCATCAACTTCCCATAGCGTCGTTATTTGTAGTCGTTTGGCTTCATCGATAATTTTTAAAACATTTGGAAAAGCAGGGGTACGGTAAAAAATAACAATAGAGTGCGTAGCAAGTTCGTTAATGCAGTCGTCATAATCATGCCAATTACGGACCGTACATTCGATCCCTAAATCTGTAAACATTTTCTGTTTTTGGGTCACCCTGTATTTTTTACATTGTGGAATACTGAGCTCTGCAATAATCAAAATTCTTGCTTCTAGAATTTCGTGTGCCGGATAACGGGTATTTAGTTTAAAAATTTCTGGAACTATAGCCGATATTGTATTGGTATGTTCACTAGATTCTGCAACTCTTCTAAAGCCTGCTTTTATGCCTGCGAAACCTGCACGACGATATAAGTTAATTGCTTTTTTAGCGGTAGGTTGTAAGCCACCTCCTAAACTAATCGCTGGTTTTATGAGTTTGGCAGCATGCAATGCTCTTTTGCGTTGATGCAATATCGTTCTTAAAGGTAATGTCATTCGCCAAGTAGTAGAGCCAAGAATATGCTCAACAAGTTGCCCACTTTCTTGTATTTCGTGTTCTTTATTAGCAATATTTTGTTGTAATTCGGTAATACTATTTTCTTGGCCAAGAATTTGTTGAGTGTGTTTTTGTAACTCTTCCTCTTGGTTTTGTAACTCTATATTTTTGTTCTGTAACTCTATCTCTTTGTTTTGTAGCTCTATATTTTTGTTCTGTAACTCTATCTCTTTATTTTGTAATGCGATAGTTTGGTTTTGTAACTCGGTTTCTTTACCTTGTAATGCTACAACTTGGTTTTGTAGCTCAATATCTTTATCTTGTAATGCGATAGCTTGATTTTGGAGTTCAGTATCTTTTTGATAACTTTGCTGCAACTTATCCGACAATGCTGTTAACTGCTTGCCTGATAATTGAGGTAACCACTTTTTTAATACCACTAAGCCGGCGTGTTCTTTTTGTGATATATCAGTACTATTAAGGCCAACATCTGATTGGCCTGTACTTCTATAAAAAGCACTTACGCCATCAATAAATAAAAAGCTAGTCAGCATAGAGGCCTGAATCCAGAAATCCCAGTCTTCATAAACGCTCAGAGATTCATCAACTCGGCAGCCTATATCTAACAAAGCACTGGCGAATAAAGCGGAATGAATCGGGATATAATTGCCGGATAAAAGGCGTGTCGCATCAAATTTATTTTCAAAATAAATAGGTAATATATTTCTATAAGCGTCAACACATTGCACGCCAGTATAAACAACCTTAATTTCGGGGTGTTGGAGCATCGCCGTCATTAATTTTCTTAAATGTTCTGCTGCAAGCCAATCATCATCATCCAAAAAAATAATAAAATCTCCGGTACAAAGATCAAGGCCCATATTAGCTGCCTTAGATCTCCCTGCTTGTACATCAATATGCTGATAACGATACTGCTGTATATTACCGGTGGCCTCTTCACGCACGAGCTCTGCACAATTAGTGCCGCCATCATTCACTACAATCAATTCAATATTTTGATAGGTTTGCCCGGCAACCGAACGAATTGCCTCACGTAGAAATTCTGGTCTATTTTGGGTGCGGGTAATAACCGATATTAACGGTAAGCTTTCGGGTAAAGCCTGCAATGATGATTCTTGCGCCGCCAAGCTTAAAACTAAAGCATTTAAGGGCCTATTCTCTTTAGGCCATTGATAGAATGATTCTGCATGTGAAACTGAATGTGGTAATGACCAAGTGCGTGCTTTGTTTAAAGCAAGCAGACGGTCAATATACAAGTTTTCAGATAACTGACTTTTATACTCAGCCATTAACTCACGCTTAGCGGCCACAACCTGACTAATATCAATTAAGTAATTCGTATGACCTTGTACCGAAATATCATAACTCATTGGGGTTGCAGGGAAATCACTTAAGCGTAAGCTTTCCCAAGCGAGTACCGCAGTGGTGCGATGATCGGGGTGTGGTTCTGATGGAGCGGGGAAAAAAACCGTTGCTGGCTGAGTTTGTTTAATAAAATCACTTAGCTTACTAATAAGGTGCCGAGCAGGCATTAACTCGCGGTCAGCTTCTCGCCAAAAATATATATTGCGAATACCGAGCTGATCAGCAACCTTTTGTGCTTCAAGCTCACGTGTTTCGACCAAGTTTTCTTGGTTCTCCCCTCCTTTACCGCCATCGGTCACAAAAATGATATCGACGCTAACACCAGCAGCTTGAGCCAGTGATAAAGTGCCTCCCATACCGAAGGTTTCATCATCAGGGTGTGGTGCTAATACAAGCCAAGGTCCTTTGGGCAAAGGAGATGATGCAAAAGGTAAGTAAGCAGATTCACTGATAACAGGCATAGTGTTTTTAAAATAAAAAGAGAAAACGGTTATGAAAGGCTAAGGGCGGCAAGGTAAAAAGCTTATTTTTCAAGACTGCGTACCATATAGCAATCTTGGGTAAAAGTCCTCTACTTGCTTAGCTATTGAATATAAATTGATAAAATATCAGAAACACAACAAAGTGCTTTAGCCACTATTTTTTAACCTAGTTAATCGATCGGCTGCTTGTGCATAGCTCTCTCCTATACGTGCATGTTTTTCAATATAGGATTTGCTAATGCCATTGACCTTGTCATGAAAGGTAGGCTTAGTTTTTTTTGTCACAGGGTTCTTTAGGCTGTACTCAAATTTTAACCCCGTAACATTGCGTCCTTGTTTAATCTGACTGTACTGCACATTCATGTCTGAGTATTGGTTGATTTCCTTGACAGCAATATCTAAAACATACTTTTTTAAATCACCAATTCGAGTATATTTTTTTTCTAACTGAAACTGTTTTTTAAGCCACTCCACGGTAACTATTTTACTTCCTCCACTCCACTTAACTAACAGTTCATACACCCTAATGCTGTAATTAGACTTAAACATCAAAACATTGTTTAAACGGTATTGGGTAAATTCACGTCTTAATTGGCTGATGTAAGGAATCATATCTTGGGAAAATTTCAATTCTACGGTACCAGCTTGTTTGATATATTTAATAGAAGAGACCCAACGTACTTTTAGTATTTCATTATTCGGTAACTCAATAGTCACCGACCTTTCATAAAGCCTATCAACTGCCTTTTTTAACTGTTTATAGGTATTTTTATCATCTAAGCCAATTAAACCAATTAAGTCTTGAGCGCTAACTGTAAAAACATCATTTAAACCTATTTCTCCCATAGAGTTAATTTGGCTAATACAGGTTAATAAAATACGATTTTCGTAGATACTTAAGTAATACCCAGCATCAATAATGGCATTACTTTTAACCACGGTCAGTTTATTTGAGTTATCCACAGAATATATAGAATTAAGTTAAATGGTAACTCTAACAATACCATAAATTACTCGTTGTTAAACCATAATTTACTCGTTATATCCCCTCTACAGCCTTTTAAAATAGGGACCTCCAAACGTCTAAAAAAAGAAAAAACAAAAAAAGAAAAAAGAAGAAATAGTATTTCATCAAACATATAAAGTAAGTTGCTAATGAAAGTGCAACGTCTCTATAAGTCAATTCACTCTTTGTCATCGACAAAATTATCCAAATAATAAGATCAAGATTAAGTCATCGAACTGTTTAATTTCCCTAATTATTATTATTAAGCCTAACTTTTTATCTGTATAACTCAACTAAAGCCTACTAATACAAAGTCTAAAGGCCCTTTATAAGTCTGTGTAATAGGTTTGCGTAATCTGTGGGCAACTAAGCAGCAACCTATTGCCATCAACAAGCTGTTATCAACCACCCTGTCAGTTATGCACATTTTCTGTGGATAACATTGTGCATATTTTTTGCGTAACTCTTACAGCACTAGTAATAATGCAGGATACAAGGAATTGTATAAAATTTGTACAGCTGTTTTTTAGGCTATTTAGACTTGCTATCTTATTGATAGGAAATGGGAGTTTTATATCCGAACTTTGAGTCAATGATAAATTCTGACCTACCGCCTTTTACTCGTTATATCACCATAAATCTGTCTAGGTATAGATTTATATTATTGTAAAATAAAGTAATATTATTTTACCTAAAATCCATATCACCGCTCATCAACCACCAAGCATCAATTAAATCCTTATAATCAGGTCCTGCTCCCCAAGTATCTTTAGCAATAGGAATAGAAAGAGATTCTTGTTGGTAGGATGTGGTTTTAAAGTGTTCCGCAAAAGAATTGGATATTTGACAAACCAAACGCTCACAATGCAAAGCATTGCTAAGATAGCGTGCATGTAGCAATACTGTAGGAATAGTTGCTAGAGGCGCAATGATATCCATTAAATTACACCGCTCGGCCTGTACATGGGCAACCATTAGACCGGTTACTTTTCGGGTCAGCTTATGTTTAATCAAAAATATTTGGTAGGTATTTTCAGGGTGCTGTAGGTATCTGTTTAATATATATTGCCAATCTTTAATACCCACAACATGGTTTTGCAAATCAGCAGCCATTAAGTCCCATAGGCGATTAATCGTGAGCGTCAGTGCATTAATATTATGATGATTAACAGGGCTTAAGTAAGTAAAAAAGCTAGGTGGTTTTGCTAAGATCGGCCATGAAAATTCCAATAGCCTACCGACCTCTTTATAAAAATTCAAATGCTCGGATAAACGCATATGGCGTTCATTTGGAAAGCCAAAGATGAATAAAAAAGGTTTGCCAAAACCGGCGCAGCGCTCCAGAAAGGTAGCGGTCATACGAAAAAATGGCCCGGTTTTCGTTAAGATCCCGCGTTTGCTCGCATCGACCATCACATCACCAATTTGTACCGCCGTTTGTGGCTGGCCAAAAAACAAAACTTTACGGGGCATGCCTCCTAAAGAACCGATTAATTTGTCCTCCTCCCAAACACAGACAGTCAGTGAGTCGGGGTGTGCATATTTCCATTGCCGTAAAGCTAACGACATCACATGATGAAAGGTGTTTTCAAATAAGCCCAACATCCGTTTGGTATCAGATTTATCTAAATAAGATAAACGCCATTTCGGATAAGGCCCTTTAGTAAACTTTAATAACACGGTTGTTTGTTGGTGTTGCTCATCAACAGATAAAACATGATTAAGTTCCAGGTTGAAATTAAAGCGAGCTGCTAATGCTAAAAAATCACTTAATAAATTGATCTGACTACTACCCACAGTGCTAAAGCGTGTGGCAAAGGTATCTACTATTAATAGCACCCCGGTCGGTGCTAAAGCTTCTAAAACCTGAGTAAATAATTGTAAGGGATCAATGCTAAAAGTAGGCTTGTACAGAACAATAGAACTTATATCAATGCATGAATGTTCTGGCTCTTGTAAGGCTGTAAAATCCAGTACCTGATAATCTGAGCTTAAGGAAGGTGTTAAATCATTCGCGATAATGATACCAGGCGCTGTAGGTAACTCGGCCAATAATAGATCCATGGCAGGATCATTATCTTGTATCAACGTGTTTTCCAGCAGCCGTCACAATAAGAAGGAAAAATACCATTCCAAAGATTAAACCGGGTATTTTCATATTGGTGATCACTCAGGATTTCGGGTAAAGAATGTTTAAATAAATTCCAAGTATCACTAATAGGCGTTTTAATCTGACAACAAGGCGTTATATCCCCACTGAGTAAAGAGTAAACCCATTGCTCATCACAGTTATTGCGTATATTGTTAGCCGTACCATTTTTATCTATTTCAATGCCTTCAGTTGCGCAAAATTCTGCAAAAGGCAGTAATTGTTGGGCTGCTTGTACACTATCTTGGTTAATCGTATTCGCCACTGCATCAATATGTGCAATTTCACTCAGTGACTTTTCTGGGTAAATAGGAATATAAGTCGTCATCGGATTTAAAGCCTGAAAAGACTCAAATATCTCCACCCCATAAGATTTGGCCATGGCCACAATGCCAGGTAATTCATCTTTGTTATAGGAAAACAAGGTTCCTTTTAAGCCAATTTTTGGATATTGAAACCCATTGGCATCGCGATATTCACGTAAACGCTGAATACCTTGCCAAATTTGCTCTAATTTGCCATCAATACGCGAACTGGCGAAGATCTCAGGATCAATAGAATCAATGGAAATGCCGATATAAGCCACTTCAGCTTCGCATAACTGCTTAACAATACTTGTACTTAAGGTTGAGCCATTCGAAATAATCATTACTCGCACATTGCGTTCTTTGGCCATTTTCGCCATATCAAAGAAGCCTTTATGCATTAAAGGTTCTCCTTCACCTACGAGAGCAATGGTTTTAACTGTTGGGAAATTATCCAAAACCTGGGCGAAGTTTTCTACCTTAATATCTTCTTGTTGCATATGGCGGCCGACACAATACCAGCAATTAAAATTACAACGTGTTGTTGGTTCAATATTTAAAAAAGTGGGTTCTGCAGACCATAGCCTGGCATCCACTGCTGTTAAGGGAGCTTTATTATTGGGTACATCCAACAAGCTATATTCATGACAATCCGGACAATAAATAGGCTCGGCGCTTTCCCAGCTATGTTCACCAAAACGTACTTGAGCCACGAGTTTAAAGGCATTATGTTGAGTACAGATAGGACACACAAAGCTATGTTTATCTGCGAGTGCTAAATGTTCGGTAAAGGGTTGTAAATGACTATGTGCTTTATGCCATAGTCGGGTTAAATTTAAGGATTTAGTCATTTATATTCTCTGGAACATCACTAGGTAGAGCAGAAAACCAATTCCAGCCATCCCAAAAATGTGGGGCATCAGCTACTATCTCTGCCAAAAAAGTAAAATAATCGCGCATAATTGCTGCAACATCTTGGCTATTATCTAATTGTCGTATCACTACTTTATAATCTTGGCCATGACGTAACATGCCGCCGGCTACAATAGGAATACCCATACGACAGGCTAATTTAACGCTGCCTGCAGGTGCGGTAATAAAACGGTTAAAAACAGGAATGGCAGTGCATTTTTCAGCAGGGCTGGCAAAGTCATTTAAAGAAATTAAAATACCACCCTCAGTTAAAGCTCGTTTGGTCATTCTGGCGCCAGTCATATCACGATCAAAAAATAAATACTTACCACCATTAAAATGCATGGCACAGCCTTGATGTAATTTGCGTATATATGGGCCAATAAAGGCAAAGATAGCAGAAGATTCTTCCGGAGCGGCTAATGCATTCAAATGCCAACCAGAAACACCTAAAACACCACATAAAGAGTGTTGATAGGCATGATGATAAGTTAAAAATAGCACGCTGTTATGTTCTGCTAACAATGTCTCTAGAAGTTCTGAATCTAAACTAACGTGTTGTTTAACCCACGTTGCATTAAAAGCAGGTTGCTTGAAAATATTCAGACAAAAAACGGCATGATCCGCCAGCCTCTTACGCCACAGCTGTTGCCACTCTGTTAGAGAAAACTGCCGACCGGCATCACTTAAGGCTTGCTTGATTAATGCCTCATCCTGCCGGATTGGACTCAAACCATAATAGGCCAACCACGGTGCCAAAAAATAGCCGATAGTAACAGGTAGTTTCGAGATTAGTGCAATACAGCGTAGAAAGGAGCGATAACAACGCCCTAAAGCAGTTAATTCCATACCCCTTAAGACTCCCAAGTATGTGGCAAACTGACAAAGCCTTGTTCCAGGCCTGATTGCGAAACATAAAGTTCAGCAACATGTTGGGCATGATCATATACGTGCAAAGCCTGTTCACAGGCTAAAAACACATTAATATAATATTCGCCTTTTAATAAAGGGCACTTAGGTAATATCAGCAGCGCTGATCCTGAACCATCTGCTGCACGAGTTAAGACGATATCGTCATTTTTGGAACTGGCACTGGCAATTAAAGTTTCATTTTTGGTGACAATGGATACTGCTACCGATGGCGCAGGTAAACTGGTGTCACCGACAAAAAATATTTTAATATTCAGTGTGCTTTGTAGCGACTGTAAGGCTAAGGTTTTTCCAGACTGTTGCCCGACGCGACATTCAACTTTGGTAATTCTGGCACTGCCGGCCGGAGCGTTGCCACTGGTATTTTGCACCGCCATCTCGGTTTCTGTTTGTGAATCCTGGCCCGCCAAAAACAAATCATAAGCACTAATAACGGCTGCAGGGCCACCAGATTTAGCAACCTCACCGCGATTAAGCCAAATGGCACGATCACAAATAGCCTCAATATGATAAAGCGAGTGTGAGCAGAATAAAATAGTTTTGCCCGCTGCTTTCAATTGCATGATGCGATCAAACGATTTGCGTGCAAAAGCACCGTCACCGACAGAAAGCGCTTCATCAATAATTAAAATATCCGGGTCAACACTAGTGGCCACGGCGAATGCCAAACGCACATACATTCCGCTAGAATAAGTTTTGACAGGTTGGTCGATAAAATCACTAATACCGGAAAATGCGACAATATCATCAAAGCGCTCGCCAATTTCCTCATCAGATAAACCTAAAATAGCCGCATTCATCCAGACATTTTCCCGACCACTAAATTCAGGGTTAAAACCAGCTCCTAGCTCTAGCAAAGCGGCAATTCTGCCATTCACGGTAATGTCACCTGCACTGGGTGATAAGGTACCGCAAATTAACTGTAATAAGGTTGATTTACCAGCACCATTACAGCCAACGATACCAATGACTTCACCCGCATTAATCTGCAGATTAATATTACGTAATGCCCAAAAATCTTGGTAAAAATTACGTTTACCCCGCCATACAAACTGTTTCAGACGATCAACGGGTTGTGCATACAGCTGATAACACTTATCAACACCTTGAAGGCTAATCACGGGATCACAAGACATCAGCAAATCCTCTACGTGTTTTACTAAACCAAAACCAACCGACCCAAGCGCAGAAGAGAGAAATAAGACTGTAATACCCCAGCTTAAGCCAATCAGGTTGGCCAGCAATAATTAGCACGGTACGTACCTGGTCAACGATCAAGGTTAGAGGGTTAAGGTATAAATACTGACCAATTCCTTCGGGTAATGCCGATAAGGGATAAAAGATAGGGCACATAAACATGAGTACCGTCATTAACATACCAATAATCTGACCAATATCACGCACAAACACGCCTAAAGAAGCTAGAAACCAGGACAAGCCCATAATCAAAAATAAAAAGGGGAGTAACACAATAGGTAACCAGAGCATTGAAAGCGTAAAGGCATGTCCCAGCACGGCTAAAAATAAGAATAAGACTAAAAAGCTGATAGCGGCATGAAACACAGCACTACCTAAAGAAACCCAAGGCAGAATATCCAAGGGAAAAATAACTTTTTTAACATAGTTAACATTGCTTAAAATAAGGGTCGGTGCTTTGGTAATGCTTTCCGCAAATAAATTAAACACGATTAAGCCGGAAAATAGCATCACTGCAAATTCATAGGGATCGGAATTACCTATCCCCCAGCGTGCTTTAAACACAAAGCTAAACACAAAGGTGTAGATGGTCAGCATGATAATCGGGGTGATAAAAGACCATAATAAACCAAAGAATGAGCCACGATAACGCCCAATCACTTCGCGCTTGATCATTCTAAAAATTAAAGGATAGTGTTGTTTAAGGCACAAAACAAAGCCAAACATCGAGGAACTTAATGACATTAATTAAAAGGGGGGAGTAAAAGTAAAAATGGAGGATAAAAATTAAGACGTTTTTAGTGCATTCTTTAATTTTTTTAATCGATCAACTACCTGTTGAGTGCTTTCACCAGGCTTAGCATGTTTCTCTATTTCTTTTTTGGTCACATATTTAGGTATTTTATGTTCTTTAGGTGATTCTTTACGACTGAACATAACGACATCATTTTTGAGGGAAACATGATATTCAGGTAGATGATTGCTTTCAGTTATTTTTTTCATGTTAAAACGAAATAACTTAATTTGTGAGGTGATTCCTAGCTTTTCTTTCAGGTTATGAAGAGAAATTTTCCATGCAATTTGATTACCGCAATGTTTTCTGGCCAATTCATACAACCTTCTTTCTGTTGGCTTCCGCAATCTGAAGTAATCCTTATCTATAGTGAGAACATCATCACCTAAAATTGAATTAAAAAACCAATCAGACAATTTAACTTCAATAGCAACTGCTTTGCCTTTGGTATCTTCTTTAATAACCTCCCAGCTTTCTATTAACCCAAATTCCTTCGTAATCTCTTTCCCATTGGTTTTAATATTGGTTTGGATCAAGGTACCATTTAGTCTTTCCAAACCATCTTGTAACAATTGATATTGTGTTCCACCCAAACTTTTATTGGTGGATACAATGTAGTCATAGCTACTAAAACGTACTGTTTGTGAAATAACTTCTCCTGAATTCTTCGCATTCATTAGAGAACTAGCTAAGTACAGCAATATATCTTTATCAAAAATAGTTGCTAGCCCTGTATAGCTGGGTTTTATCTTAATAGTTATGCCATTTCTCTCATATACCAGCATACGATAATCTGGTTTTTTTGAAAGTGAAAATACAGGATGTTCCATACTGGCAATATCATCTTTAAAAGAACCAAAAACATCGCAAGAAAAAAAATCTCTTTGTTTATGTCGATCGGGAAGCAAAGAATCAGTCATAGCTATTGGTATATCAAAAACCGAGAATAACGTATATTACTCTATTGTTATTGGTATATCAAAAACCTTACCTAGATACTAACTCAATTTTTCTTGTTATATTTAGGTCATTAAATGACATTGTAAAAGTCTAACCCATGTTGTAAAAGTCTAACCAAACATTGTAAAAGTCTAACCGAATATTGTAAAAGTCTAACCGAATGTTGTAAAAGTCTAACCATTATTTTTTGAATTCCCCGTTTAACAAGGCTTACAGAGGTTTTTTTTACCCTGTAACGTATATTAACTATCTTTTAACTATATTAACTGCGTAAAAATTTTATTTTGCTATTTTAACTAGGAATATTCTTTATAAAATTTCAACAAAAATTAATAAAACCTATCGAAATTTCACGTTGATAAAAAGATAATCATAATATCAATGTATCAAAAACACTTAAAGCTATTACCTTCTCATTTTACACATTAATTTTAAGTATTTAGTTGTAAAAAATTAGTCTTATAAACTACGGTTTCTTTTAAAAATCAGGGATATATAATAATTTTTGATAAAATAACCTTATAAAATCATACTATCGTAGTTTTCCTAACACCCTATCGGTGGAGTTGGAACACCTATCAAAAAAAACATACAATTCAATCAGATGCCTTATCAACACCATGCGCAGTATCACTAATATAACCAACATTTTTAATAATCAAAATAGCCCCATCACGCTTAATAATATGGTTTTTCTGTAATTTTTGAAAAGCTCGGGTTACGGTTTCTCGAGTCACATTAATCATAATAGCTAACTCTTGATGAGTAGGAATATGAGTAATGGTGACATCACCCTCTTTTGACTGATGACTCATTTTTAATAATTGCGCACAAATACGTTGTAGCGGGGTAGGCATGGCCAATAAGGAGCGTTGCGCAATGGATTCACGCAAACGTTGTGCTAACCGATTATTAATAATCGCAGAAATTTCCGGAGAAACTTTGATAAGTTGTTGAATAATATTGGCAGGAATCATAATAAAGCGCGCAGTCGACAAAGCAACTACAAATTCAGGTGCAGGCAAGCGATCAATTACCGAAAGTTCCCCAAAAAAATCATTCTGCTCAATAAAATACAAGCCGGCTTCATGACCATCTAAAGTTATATCAACACCTTGTAGACGGCCTTCTAACAATAAACCCAAAGAATGTGCAACCTCACCCTTTTGCATGACTATTTTGCGGCGTGGCACCTCTGCCAGCGAAGCATGTTGACTTAGTTGCTCAATCACTTTATCAGGTAGCGTATTAAATAACTTAAACTGCTTAAGTGTAACGGTAGCTATCGACATTAATGAGATTTATTTAGCACAAAAATTATGATTAATGATAACAATGCACTATAGATTATATATTTCCATAGCAATGTGATTATACGCACACCCACAAAAGTAGGCAGGTCGTATTATATTAAGTTCACCCTGTGAGATAAGAAAATGATTGCCAAACAAATAACTTTATTTTTATTAGCAATAGTCCTTAACTTAAGCCTTAATGCTGCCTATGCCGTGGAACAAACGTCGGTAGGCACTGTCACGCTTGTTATTGGCCAAACTCAAGCAATCAATAAAATGGGTGAGCCAAGAATTTTAAAGCGTGCAGACGCAATATTTGTTGGCGATACGATTGAAACCAATAAAAGCGCGCACCTGCACATTAAATTTATTGATGATGGTCGCATTAGTATTCGCCCGGAAAGTAGATTACATATTGAAGCTTATCAATATGATCAAGTAAGCCCTGAAAATAGCGCTATTCGGTTTTTTCTGGAACAAGGTATATTACGTAGCATTTCCGGCAAAGCCACAGAAGCAGCCCACGATCGTTATCGAATGAATACCCCGGTTGCCGCCCTAGGGGTATTGGGTACCGACTATGTAGTAAGAACCTCTAACAAACAAACTTTAGCAGCCGTTTATAGTGGAGGTATTGCCTTATCACCAATTAATTATGGTTGTACTAACTCGGGGTTTGGTGTCTGCTCCAGTGCAACAGTCTTAACAGCAGAAATGGGAAATTTATATTTAGAAGTGAATTTAGGTGAAAATAAATCTAAGTTAAAATCGCAATCAGACACGATGAATGATTCTCTAATTGATACAAAAGAAGCTGACACCTCACCTACTACAGAAACAGAAACAACCAAAAACCAACCAGAATCTTCTTCTGAAAGTAGTAAAACTAATACTGGGCTAACTGAATCTAGTAGTAGTGCCACTGAAACTGATCTTGCCAGTAACGCCAAACTAGGGACGGGAACTAATGTACCTGAACCTGAACCTGTTAAACCACCTGTTCCAGCTGAACCTTCTGTTTTTACATGGGCACGCTGGTCACAAACACAACACCCAGACGATACCGTAAGCCAATCACAACGTGCGGTAACAGCAGACCAGAAAGTAACTGTCGGTAATCAATATGTGGGATTATTTAGAAATACGGGATCTATAGCAGACCAGCGGCCACAAACAGGCATATTTAATTTTAATTTACACCAAAGCCATGTTGTCTTTATCAGACCTGGCGAAACTTGGCAAAATGCAGAAACTGCAATGCTAAACAAAGCAGCACTGCAAATTGATTTTGGTAAAAAGCAAGTGACTACCAACTTAGAAATGTCGACACCCACCATTAGTGCCACTCAATTGAACACCACTGGCAGCATTAATGATAAAGGAATTTTTATCGGTTCCAACAATAATGAAACAATATCAGGTGCTATTTCTTCAACGGGTAGTCAAGTAGGCATGGTATTTGAGAAACCTTTAGCAAATGGTACTTTTAACGGTATCAGTGAATGGCAAAAACAGTGACCTATAATTGGCTAAAAATATTGCTGCCCTTTGTCAGCGCCTTAATCATTAGTTTATTGCTTTCATGGGCTGCCTGCGACTTTCTGAGCAGAACAGAAGCACAAATTAGTGATAAAGAATGGCAGTGGATTGCAAGTGATACCCCTGTAGAGCGTCGTATTATCATTGTTGATATTGATGAAGCCAGTACTGTTAAATATGGTGCATGGCCTTGGCCAAGAGAACAGGTTGCTAAACTTTCACAGCGTATTAATGAGCTAGGTGCATCATTACAAATTATTGATATTATCTTTACTGCAGAACAAGCAGGCGATCATCAACTTGCCGCACAATTTAAACAACACCCTACTGTACTCGCTGAAATATTAGCTTTAAATGCGGATGACTCTACACAAGCAGGCACTTTGGTTGCAGGGCAACCCATGGCTCAATGTGCGGCGAACTATCCAACAGCCAATGCCTATATCGCGAATAACAGTACCATAGCAGCCAGTACATCAGCCGCAGGTCATATCACACCACATATTGATAGTGATGGGGTTGTACGTCGCCTACCTGCTTTTATTTGTCAAAATGATAAAGCCTACCCTGCCTTAGCACTCTCAGCACTAGCTACGGCTATTGGCGGCGGTCACTTTGAATTGCAGAGCAGTGATGCTTGGTTACAAGCAAAGCACACTTTAAGACACCCAGAACTACCAGAAATTGCTATTCCATTGAGCGCAGCACATGACATCTTGCTACCTTGGTGGTTACCACGCCAAGCCTTAATATCCATATCCGCAACGGAAATACTGGCGGGTACGCTGGATGAAAATTTATTACAAGGTGCTTGGGTTATTATTGGCTCTAGTGCGTTTGGCACTGGTGATACCCTCCCGACACCACAAGCTAAAATTGTTGATGGTGTCGAAGTACATGTACAGCTACTGTCTGCTTTGCTCGATAATAAAATACCGTATCAACCACAAGGTGCAAGCTATCTACAAGCTTTATGGGTTTTAGCGATTACCGGTTTTATGGCTTTATTGTTAAGATTTAAAGGCAGGCTCGCTATTTATGCTCCGCCATTGGTAGGGCTAAGTTTAGTTGCACTGACTTTATTGCTACAAGCACTCTTATTAGCCAACCAACATATTTGGTTAAGTGCAATAACGGTCATTATCTACACTTTATTACTCGGTTGTTTCTTAGCGATTAAAGGCTATGCCGATACCTGGGTAGAAAACCAACGCCTCTACAATAACTTAAGCAGTTATTTACCTAAGCATGCCGCAAAATTGATTGCCAGCCAAGATCCGATTAGCACTATGGCTGCACATCATGAACAAGTGTTTGTCATGTATGTTGATTTACGTAACTTCTCCAACTGGTGTGAACAGCTGCCTGCCGAGCAAATTGGGGCAATCTTGCATAGCTTTTACAAAACCGTGACAGAAACCGTGCATCAACATGGGGGCCAAACTGAAAAATATATTGGTGATGCGGTATTAGCTGTGTGGCGAGAAGGTGATCAAGGCATATTACCTGCAGCACAACAACTACTACAAGACATTGAACAGCTCTTTGGTGAAGAATCAAACAATCAAGAATTACCACCACTCGGTCTGGGTATTGGTATTGAAAAAGGTGAAATTTTAGCGGGTTCTTTTGGGCCTGCGCAACGCCGTGAATATGCCATATTAGGCAAAACCGTTTCTACCGCGATCCAACTACAAGAAATGACTATTGAACTCGCCTTACCGATTCTGATTGGTGAGCAAGCAGCACAGCAATGGCAAGCTAGCGAAAATCTTGAGACTCAGGGTAAGTTTATGCTGACAGGGTTACCGAGTGGTATGGAGATTTTTACGCCTGTATAACTGACCATAAAAAGGTAGTTATATCCTCTGTATCTCATGAATAACAGGGTGTTATTGAATATATCACTTATAAATACAGCTACTCATATGAAAATATAAGTAGTGGTTCAGTACCTAAAAGGTAGTCATATCTTTTCAACAATTTAGGATTTTTGCTTTCTAATCCTATCAATGACATCTAAATAACTTTCCCCTGGTCGTGCTTGCGCCTTTATTTCTCTATTACTCACACCATAAGTTTTTTCATAATAGTCTAAAGTCGATTTTTTCTGAGGCATATCTTTCAACTCATACTCAAATTTAAATGCCACTATATTTCGGCCGCGCTTTATTTGGCTATAACTTAAAGTCATATTGCTATGCTTGTTAATTTCATTAACTGCGACATCAATAACTTTTTGTTTAAGATTACCGATTCGTGCGTATTTATCTTCTAACTGGAAATGTTGTTTAAACCAATCAATGGTAATCGTTTTTTCATGACCTCCCCACTTAACTAACAATTCATAAATTCTAATGCTGTAGTTAGATTTAAATAGTAGAACGTTATGAAGATGATATTTAGTGAAATTACGCCTTAATTCAGATATATACGGAATAATGTCTTGTGCAAATTTAATGCTTACAGTACCAATATTAGGCGAATATTTTGCAGATGAAACCCAATGTGTTTCTAATGTTTCATTATTTGGAAGGCTAATGATGACTACTCTTTGCATTAAACGCTTTGTTGCATTTTGCAATTGTTTATAAGTATTTTTATTATCTAAGCCAACTAAACCTATTAAATCTTGTGCCGTCACTGTAAAGCTATCATTTAAGTCTATCGTTCCCATGCTATCAACTTGGCCAATACACGTTAATAATATTCTGTTCTCATAAATGCTTAAGCGATACCCTGCCTCAATGACCGCATTATGCTTAACAACAACTAAATTAGTATTTAAGTTATCCACAATATATGTCTACTTTATAATTATGTAAGTAGTACAATACCATAAAAAGGTAGCGTTATAACCATAAAAAGGTAGTCATATAACCATAAAAAGGTAGTCATATAACCATAAAAAGGTAGTCATATCCCCTCTACAGCCCTTTAAAATAAGCCTATTCAACCTCCTAAAAAAGAAAAAAACAAAAAAATAAAAAAAGGAGAAAAAACGATTTAACCTACATATAAAATAAGTGGCTTTTTTATTTGAGTAATATAGCTTTCCTGATACCTCGATACTTTATATTTTCTATTCTTACCCACATATCTACCTATAAACAGCACGTAGGTTGATGATATGGACTCCTCCCTCTCCAACGGTGCGATAATACACCTAAGAGAAATAACGGAGTAAAGAGGAGTCCGAAATGAATAATAGCGTAATTGGATTAGATATAGCAAAAAATATATTTCACATGTATACGTTTGTAGAAAACAAACCCAAAAAGAAAAAACTAAAGCGGGCAGAGCTGTTGGCGTTTTTTGCCAACTACCCGGTAAGCTTGATAGGGATAGAAGCCTGCGGAGGAGCGCATCACTGGGCAAGAGAATTAATCAAGCTGGGTCATGAAGTGATTTTGCTTAATACACGTTATGTAAAAAGCTTTGTTGTTGGAAACAAGAATGATTTTAATGATGCTGCGGGTATATTTGATGCGGTTACTCGGCCCAATAAGCGGACGGTCATGATAAAAACGATTGAGCAACAAGATATTCAATTGGTTCATAAAGTTCGGCAAGGCTTGGTTGGTAAACGAACGGCGCTGGTTAACCAAATAAGAGGGTTATTGAGTGAAAGAGGGATTATTATCTCCCAAGGCATTAATCAGGTAAGGGAGCAATTACCTCTCATTTTGGAAGATGCCGAAAATGATTTGACGGTAATGGCTCGTGAAGTATTTGCCGAGCAATATGAGAAGTTTGCAGCTCTGGATAAGGAAGTCAAAGCGCAAGACCGACGCATTAGCGCTCTTTGCAACAGCAACGCATTAAGCCGACGTTTTCTTGATGTCCCGGGAGTTGGTCCCATGACAGCATCCATCGTTGCCTCTGACATTGGCAATGGCAAAGGCTATCTAAGCAGTCGAGATTATGCGGCCAGCTTAGGTGTTGTTCCGGGGCAGCACAGTAGCGGAGGAAAACAGGTTTATTTAGGGATCAGCAAACGAGGCAATCGTTATATACGCACCTTATTGATCCATGGAGCACGAGCCGTATTAAAAAACTGCCACAAAAAAAAGGATAAGCTGAGTTTGTGGCTGCAGGCACTGATTGAGCGTCGAGGTTTTAACAAGGCGGCCGTTGCGCTAGCCAATAAAAACGCCAGAATACTTTGGGCCATGGCAACCCGGGATAAAGAATATGATGCATGCCTGGTTTAAGCAGAGTGCAATAAACCGGGTTATCCACCCTTTACCCACCGACTGCGAGCTAAGGCGGCTCTTCGTCCGTGGATAAAGCGTGGATAACCCTAAACATAACCGAGCAACCAAGATTGCGGAGGCAAGTTAAACAATATTGATGACGACAACAGGTCAGACCGATACTTTAGAAAACCCGTCTAACCCAGAGAGCCCATTGCGAGGCCGGTAGGTTGTTAGGGTCAAAAGTATGCGAATAGATTCATCAGGAGTCCTGAGGCAATAAAGCTTCTACTAGAGACCGAATATATGGCTGCAATCTTGTTCACTGTTGATGTTACCAAAAATTGAAAACTTGGCTTGCAATAACTGAGGAGTCCATATATGGGTTAGATTTTCCAGCGTAGCGCAGAAAACGTAACCCAACATTTTGTTGCTAATACCAGCATTGTTGGGGTTCATAGCAGTCCCCAACCTACTCCACCAAAATTTATTGATCTCATAAATCAATAATAGAAATTGAAAACACTCTCTTTATTCTGAAAAAATAGTTAAATTTAACAAAGAAAAACTAACGAATAACTACAAAAGGGTTCCTAAAGTCACGATAGTATTTATTAGAAATTTTATACTCTGCAAACGTAGATAATTCGGCAAATAGTTCCTGATAATTTAAGACTAAGGTATAGTTATTTAGATATTTTGGTTCCTGATACCTCGATGTTTTGCCCCTAAATTTTTTCAAATGTAACTTTCACACACTGATTTTTAATCACATTAAAACTAAGACAGCTCAAGGAAATAAATGCAGGTAAGGAAACGACTGATATTCTTGTCTATGCTGCTTAGCCCTTTATGGCTACATGCCGAATCCATTCCGGATACAGCGGAAATAACTGAATTATTAAGTCATACCGAACAACTGATCACCGCACAACACTATCAAGAAGCCGCTGATATTCTAGAACGAATTTTAATGCTATCTCCCGATACTCAAGGGGCCGCCGATGCCTATCAACAGGTATTACAACTAATGGCATTACAACAATCAGGCCATCAACTTACTTTAGAGCCCCCTTCTACATGGAATACCCTCACCATACTCGGTGCCAAAATAGGTGGAGGGAATAATCTCAATAGAGGTCCGGAATACCAACAAGGTATTTTAGAGCTTGCCAAAAACCAACAACCGCAAGGTGGATATGGCTTAGAAACCTATGGGAATTTTCAAGCGAATACCCAGCTAGGCAAAGCCACCCGACTTAACTTACATGCGCAATTTCAACAACGCAGTACCAATCGACATAACTTTACCGATTATATAGATATTAATGGCGGTATTAACTTACAGTACGCGCTTAATAATCAGGATGAAATGGGCTTAGCTCTCTATGGCGACTTTATTCGCTATGATAATGGCAGCCAATTTTATGCTATTGATGTGCAGTCTCGTTATCGTTGGCGACGCAACAACACCTGTCAGCCGCAAATAGGTGTGGATTTACAATGGCAACACCAACTCAACAATAATACCTTTGACCAACTCTATACGGGGCTGCACACTAGCCTGCACTGTCAATTTAGTACGGGTATATATAGCCTGGAATTAGGCACAGGTAATGCTTGGGCATTACATGACAATCCGGGCGGCAATCAAGCACGCCTTAACACTCAATTGACTCATAATACTCAAAATAACTGGATCATTGATAATGCTAATCTTAATAGCTATCTAAGGTTTGATTATCAGCAAGATCAAAAAGGCTATAGCCCCATTCTGAATAACAATGCTATTCGTGACCTACATC
>Ga0105351_1000121_pt1 | contig 33831 bp, 25 predicted proteins | sample EN4Hudsemesocosm_FD_83662 | JGI IMG/M metagenome (GOLD analysis project Ga0105351, IMG submission 83662) | Methane-oxidizing microbial communities from mesocosms in the Hudson Canyon - EN4B Hudson Canyon | ecosystem: Environmental > Aquatic > Marine > Cold seeps | place: Hudson Canyon... | reverse complement strand
GGGTCAACCGAATAGGGAATACTAAAAAAAGTAAATCGGTTTTCTTTTCTATCATATATCGCACATTGAGCACCAGGACTCCCATTTCTTGGTTGTCCCACTGATCCAGGGCAAATTAATGTTTGTCGGTAATTATCTAAAACTATGTTTTTGTCAGTTAAATGGTGATCGCGTTTATGTTTATCTCGCGCATAAATGCCTGGCATATGTGAGTGCCCATGAAAACATAGTGAAAGCTGTTTGTCTTGCATGTAATTAAGGTTGTCCTCAGCAGTCATTAGATAAACATAACCATAAAAAAAGGCAGGGTCTATGGGAGCACCATGGACGGCAAGCCATTCTTTGTTTTTAGAAAAGGAGGGTAAATATTTTAACCATTCAAGATGAGATTTATCAAGTTGATTAATTGTCCAGTCAATAACGGATTGAGCGTTTTTTGAAAACCCTTTTGTAATATTACCTATAGCAACAGCATGATCATGGTTACCTTTTATAATAGCAAAAGGACTTTCTTGCAACTTCTTAATACAAATAACAGGATCTGGGCCGTAACCAACAATATCTCCTAACACTATGCCTTGCTTGATATTTTTTTCTTTGTAAAAGTCTAACACACAATCCAGAGCCGCTTCATTTGAGTGAATGTCTGCCATCACAGCAAAATAACGATCATTTGATTTCTTGTAATTCTTTTTTTTGGGCAGAAGGGGGGGGAGGGGGGATGATAATGGGTTTTTGGACAAAACTTTAACAAGCTCATCAAGTAATTGCTGTTTATCATTTGAGGGCATAAACAGTGATTGCAATTGTGAACTAATAATTACTCGACAATGTGGGTCCTGATAAATACCATCAACAATAGAGATTATTTTTTGTGCTAGTAATTGAGTAAATGATAAGTCAAGCCATGTATAGGTACGTAGAAATACGCCTAGCATAACTGAGAAGGCGATGAAATTATCCCATGAATAATATTCATCATCCACGTAGAAAACAGCACCATGCTCATCAATTGCAAAATTTGATAAGCCTTCATCTAATTTGAATCCTGTTGTTTTGGCCAACTTAAAATATTGTTGAAACATTGTCTCTAATAGAACTAAATAGCGCATTCGTTCTTTTTGAGTTTTTGGAGGTAAATTTAATTCAACATTTAAAGGGCGTAGTCTTGGGCAAATACTACCAACCAGGACAGTGTTTGTATCTGGCTGTTGCTGGATAAACCAGGTTTTATGTGGGTGATGAATCGCTATTTTTTGCTCTTGGAATAATATTTTTGATACCCAGCTGTGTGCTTTTTCCTGAGTTAAATTAAGCTCAGCTCTGATTTTGACAATATTATTTCCATCAGCATGAATCCTGGTGTCTGGTCGGCCTGTAAACTCATTATCAGTACTAAAATCTGTTTTATTAACCATTAACAGGTCTGCAACATCATTAGGCTGATAATGCTGTTTAGTATTATTAGAGCCAATAAGTTCTATATTAAACATATATTTTTATTCAGAATGCTGTTTTGTATCAGGCAAGGAATTGAGGGTGCAATTTCTGCAAATGACTGCTATTACTGGTAAAGAAATATATTTTTATTTAATGAAATTTTCCTACGCCCCCCCTCATGGCGTAGGAACTTATACCAACTTTTTCTGCTTTGATTAAATATAAATCGGATTCATTACTGTAGAATCAAAAATAGCAGAAAATCAGGCAAAGGTACTATTTATACAGCTTAATTAAGGACATAATTCACCAATTTTTGGCATATTTCCACGAACTGCAGCCCATCCCATGCCTAAATTAGTTGTTTTACTAGTAATTAATACAATTAGACTATCTTCTTTACCCTTAATGGTAGCCATAAAGTGGAATGTTCTCTCAGTTGTCATTTGAACTTCTTTAATCATTTTTTCAACGGGTTGTCCGCGCTGACTGGATAATAATGACTCAACTGCACGTACATTCTTACCTCGAATCATATCTACAGCTGCAGCTGCGACTGCTTCCAGATAGGAAGAAGTGAAATACGGTACATTATGAGCTGCCCCAAGTAATAAACCACTATTTAAATCAACAACAGCACAGCCAAGTGCTCCGTCAACATCACCAACAACAGTTTGTAGTAAATCATCTAGTTTTGCCATGTCTTTCTCCAAATATAGGTATAAAAATTAAAAGGTACAAGTATTAATAACTTTTTAAATAAAAAAGTATTCTATGGTGAAACAGTAATAGAGATTAGCAGTCTTGTCGTTTAATTCAAGGCTGAAGAGTATATGATTATTTAAAATAAAATAAAATAAAATAAAATAAAATAAAATAAAATAAAACTATAGTGATATTAGATTATTAGAAGCATATTTAATGATTCGTTGCAGATAACTTATTGAGTACTGATAGTAAAGAGCGTAATGAAGGCAGGTTTTGTTTTCCAACAATAAGTTCATTATCTTCACACTCTGTTTCTTTAAAGGTATAGAAAATACATTTATTTCTTGGTAATGTTTTTAATAAAGTATTTTTATCTATTTGAGTTCTTAAGCGGTAACCTAATAGATAGAAGTCTGCTTCGAGTGAGTCTACAATTTGCCATGTTACATCTAATTTATTTTGTGCAATTGAAAAAATAGATTCAAATTTAGATCTATCATCATTATTAAAGCCAATTAGTTTTAAACGGATAGCTCCAGTGTACGAGTTTATATAAGTCACATTAAGTCCCAATTATTAAGCTTTTTGTTATTTATATTTATAATAATATAAGGATCGGGTATTTAAATAATCTATGGATTAATAAAGAGAATTAAGTTATTTGCATGGATTATATTAAAATATTTGTGTAACTTATGTGAGCTATCTCTCAAAAATGATGTTTTTGTTAAAACTTCATTTGAATAGAGTCTTGGGGTTATATTTATGTTGTTGCAGGAGGTAGAGCAATGCAGGAGCAATTGCCGAGAGGAGAAATCAAAAGCATCTCTTTTTCAACATTATTTCTCTTTTGGTTTTTAAAAACAAAGAAAATAAGAAAAAAATAATTTATTTTAATGCCTCCTCACCCAAACCCTCTCCAACAAGAGAGGGCTTAAGAGCAATTGCAAACTTACGTTGTTTTTAAAATGGCTGAAGCTCATGGGTAATCAGGTATGTATATGGTTTATATCGCTATATTGGTGTTAATGGTTTTCGTACCAGAAGGAAAGAAAGAAATTTTATAAGGCGTTGTTTTTTGAAATTTACCTTGCTGTTACGTTTGCTTTTTTAAATGATTTTCCATCTCTTTTAGGCGTTCAGGGGTACCAATATCCATCCAAAAACCATTGAATTGTTCGCCTGATATTCTATCATGCGGCATAGCCTGTCTTAATATGGGTCCTAGTTTATTGCTACCTGGTTTGATACTTTTAAATAATTTTGGATGATAAAGACCAATTCCGCTAAATGTCAGGCTTGGTTGCCCAGTTTCTGAAACAATACCTTTTGATGATAAATGAAAGTCACCTTCTGGGTGGTGCCTGGGGTTGGGTATTAACACTAAATGAGCAAGATCAATTTTCTTGTTAAGTAATTGAGTGAAATCATAATCGTTTGCAATATCACCATTTACAACTAGAAATGATTCTTTACCTAGTAAAGGAAGTGCGTTAATAATGCCTCCAGCTGTTTCTAGGGCTGATTCACCTTCATCAGAATAGACGATAGAAGCTCCAAATTGATTTCCAGACCCTAATGCTTGTTTTATTTGCCTTCCTAAATGGGCAATGTTAATTACAATTTCTGTAAACCCAGCTGAAACTAATTGTTCAATGGTGTATTGAATAATAGGCTTTCCAGAGACCAATAGTAAAGGCTTTGGAGTAGTATCAGTTAGTGGACGCATTCTTTCGCCACGTCCGGCAGCTAAAATCATTACTTTCATTTTTTATTAATATAGGCAGGTAAAATAGACTCTAAAAGGAATTGGTTGAATATTGCAAGATCTGGGTATTTGTTACAAATATGCCTGACATAATCTAAAGTTCTTGGGATGTCCGCTAAATAACCCGGTTTATTATCGCGCAAATTTAAACGAGAAAAAATACCAATTGCTTTTAAATGACGTTGCAGACCCATTAAGTCAAACCACCGAGTAAATGTGTCAATGTTGGTGTTGATTAATCCCAAAGCTGTTATTTGTTTGAAATAGATTGTCATCCAGTTTAAAACATTCTCTTCAGGCCAGGAAATATAACAATCACGTAGTAATGAAACGAGATCATAAGTTATTGGGCCAATAACGGCATCTTGAAAATCAATAATACCAGGAGAGTTTTCTGCTAAAAACATCAGGTTTCGGGAGTGAAAGTCTCGATGGACGTGGACCTGTGGCTGTTCAAGAGCTGATGTTATTAATACCTGATCAAATTGTTCTTTGATTGCTTGTGGTATTGATAATTTAAGGTGTTGCTGTAAAAACCAGTCGTAAAAAATTGACAGCTCTCTATTCAATAGAGCTTCATTATAGTGAGGTAATTGATTACTGGATAATACAGGGTTTAACTGTAATTGATTTAAACTTTTAAATGCACTGAGATAAAGATCTGTTGCATTGTTATCATTCAGTTTGTCCAAAAAACAATAACAGCCAAAATCCTCCAGTAACAAAAAACCTTGAGATAAATCTTGCTGATAAATTTGAGGGACATTTAATCCTGTTGATTTCAGTAGTGTTGCAATCCGAATAAAGGGTTCGGTATTTTCTTTTTCTGGCGGGGCATCCATAACAATATGTTGGCCTTGAGTATGAATGACTCTAAAATAGCGTCGGAAGCTAGCATCACTGGAGGCAGTTTCAAATTGAACAATATTTAAGTTAAGTGTATTGCTTAACCAATGAATAATTGCTTTTGCACGTGTATCCGTTGTTGGCATGGTTTTGTTAAACTTTTGAAAGATTAATAGGGGGAGTTTAATAAAAGTATTTCAATTAATTCTACTGAAGATTGATTGACTTATCTGACCTGTGCAATTTATTTCAATCAGCTTTATAAACTAAGGTAAAATGGTCCGCTATTTTATTCGATTTTTGAGTTGTTAAGCTACTTATTACTAAAACGCATTTATGCATTGCAGATATATTTTTGTTTTTTTTCTTTTTTCATTCGCTGAGTTAAATATTGCAGATACGGGAGCATGGGATTGTGAAAAGGTAAAGGGAGGTGATTGGTCTTGTCAGGCACAAACACCAGTAGATCAACCAAAAACAGAAGCCATTGTAGAGAGTGAGTTAACTGATCCTCAAGTTATTGCGTTACCTGCACCTATAATATCAAAACCATCCAAGCCTGTTTATATACAGCCACCTGGAACAGTTGCGAAACGACAAGGCTGGAATTGTAAATCCAATGCAGAAAACGAAACATGGAATTGTAGTTTAATTGGGGCGGACCCAAAAGGGCTTGCCAGGGTTATTGGGGGGGAGGAATATTCTTCCAGTTTGTTAGCATCGGCATTTGATTATAAACAAGAGCAGGTGTTTGATACGCTACATTCTCAATTAAAATATGATCCGTGGGAAAACTGTACCAGTCCTTCACGTGTTAGTGATCAATTGAGTGCTGCTGATGATATAAGAAATTCCGCGCCGATGGATGTTACGGCAGATTATTCTGAGGTTTTTGATAAGGAAGTCACCAGTTTTTTTGGTAATGTGAGAATTAAGCGTGCAGATCAAAATGTGTTGTCTGACATGGCTAGTTACAACACGGCATCAGAAACTATGGATGCTCAGGGGCATGTTTTTTATACTGAGAATGAGATGTCACTGTACAGTGATACCGCCTTGTTAAAATTAAACACTAATGAATCAAGACTTAGAGAGGCTTTGTTTATTTCGCCTTCGGGGCCGATTCGAGGTAGCGCAGGTGTTGTATACAGGGATAACAAATTTCTTTCTCGTTTTAGCAATGTGGCATTTACTAGTTGTAGGCCAGGAAATCAGGATTGGGTTGTTCATGCGGAAAGATTAAAAATGAACAAGAAAACGGGTAAGGCTGCTGCGAAACATGCCTGGATGGAGTTTAAAGGACTCCCTGTTTTGTATACTCCCTATATTTCATTTCCTTTGGATGATCGACGTTTATCCGGTTTTTTACCCCCTACTTTTGGTAGTGATGATCGAAATGGCTTAGATTTGGTTGTGCCTTATTATTGGAATATTGCACCAAATTATGATCTAACCGTTTGGCCTAGGTATATGTCAAAACGTGGTGGAATGTTAGGGGGTGAATTTCGTTATTTAACTAAAATTGCTTCAGGATCATTAGGTCTCGAATACCTGCCATTTGATGCCTTACGTCAGGAGCAACGTTTTTCTGGAACCTTTAAAAATCAATCTCAATTTACAGAAAATTTGAGTAGCAATGTTGATTTAAATTATGTTTCAGATGATGAATATATTGATGAATTAAGTAATGCACTGGGTCTTTCAAATGATAGACATTTAAGAAGTCAGGGTTCGCTGGGTTATAACACTGAAGGTATTTCATTTTTGACTCGGGTTGAAGCCTATCAAACCATTGATAAAGATATTGTTGATAGTGACAAGCCTTATCAAAAACTGCCTCAAGTGAATTTAAACCTTGATCACTCCTTTGAGCAATGGCCTGTAGACCTGGCAATGGAAAACGAATATGTTAATTTCTATCGTAATGGTCGTGTCAGTGGCAACAGGTTCAATACTAGGCCATCGATTGAATTTCCGATAGAAACAGCTGGATCATTTTTAAAGCCTAAATTTTCTTTACAGCATACTCAATACGAATTGAGTGACCAGGAGACGGGTAAACCAGATAGCATTAGTCGGACATTACCCATTATATCTGTTGATAGTGGTTTGTTTTTTGAGAAAGATTTTGAATTGGCTGATTCAAAATATATGCATACTATTGAGCCTAGATTATTTTATTTATATATTCCAGAAACTGACCAGACAGACATTCCTGTATTTGATTCTTCATTGTATGACTTTGGTTTTAATAGTCTGTTTAGAGAAAATCGTTTTAGTAGTGTAGATAGAGTGCAAGATGCTAATCAGATTTCATTTGCAATGAAATCTCGATTAATTGATTCAGAGACAGGATTAGAGCGTTTAAATTTAAGTGTTGGGGATATATTGTATTTCAAGGATAGGAACGTTACATTAACTGGTGTGTCTGAGACCAATGCATTCTCAAACATTGTTGCTGAATTAAGTGGACAATTAACAAACACTTTATCTTTTAGATCTGGTGCACAATGGAACCCCGATGTTAATGATGTGACAAGAGGGCAGGCTGAAATAAGATACAGAGATAAAGGGAATAAGATTATAAATGTAGGCTATCGCTATAGAAGAGATGATCCTGATCTTGCAGCAACTATTATTCAGTCTGATGCTTCATTTAGGTGGCCTCTTTATGATAATTGGAATGGTGTTGGTCGATGGCAGTATTCACTAAAATTTAATTCAACAAAAGAAAGCTTTCTTGGGCTAGAAAAAGAAAGTTGTTGCTGGCGTTTTCGTGTTATCTGGAGACGATTTGCTAATACCCTTACCGATTCATCTGATGATGTAATGGATCAAGGGGTATTTTTACAAATTGAGTTAAAAGGTTTGACAAGTTTTGGCGATAAAGTTGATGATTTTCTTGAGAAAAACCTGAAGGGATACCAAAGAGCAGAATAAATGAAGAGTAAAAAACAGATGATCAGGATTTCAGTTTTAATATTAACTATACTCATGCCCGGTTTTGTTACGGGTGCAGAACTTTTAGATAGAATTGTAGCAGTGGTTGAAGAGGATGTTATTTTAGAAAGAGAGTTAGCATTTGAAACAAACAATATTGTAGGAAAACTAAAAGCCAATAACGTGATGATTCCGCCGGCCTTTATTCTTAGGAAGCAAGTGCTTGAACGCCTGGTTGTAGATAAGTTACAGCGTCAGTTGGCCGAAAAATCAGGTATACGTGTTAGTGATGAGATGCTACGAAGTTCAGTCGCAGATATTGCTAGAAGGAATAATTTAACAGTTGATACATTCAGACTGGAACTTGAAAGTCAGGGGATTAGTTTTCAGGGTTTTGAAGAAAACATTAGAAATGAAATTATTGTTAACCAATTAAGAGCCAGAGAAGTGGGGTCTCGAGTTAAAGTGACAGATAGGGAGGTTGCTCATTATCTGGAAACTCAGGGAGAGGTTGTTAAAGAGCAAGTTCAATACCATCTTGGACATATCCTTATTTCGATATCTGAAGGCGCTTCCTCATCAGTTATTCAAAAGGCAAAAGAAAAGGCAAATAAAACAATTGATGACTTGAAAAATGGTGCAGACTTTAAACAAACGGCAGTTGCAGTTTCTGATGGAGGTAATGCATTAAAAGGAGGCGACCTGGGTTGGCGTAGTATTGGTCAAGTGCCTACTCTTTTTGTTGATGCTGTTGTTAAAATGAATCTGGGTGATATTGCTGAATTGATTCGTAGTCCTAGTGGTTTCCATATTATAAAAATGCTGGAGTTAAAAGGTGTAAACAAGCATATTGTCACTAAAACCAGAGCACGACATATTTTGGTGAAAACCAATGAATTGATTGATGATGCTGAAGCTAAAAACAGATTACTGTCACTTAAAGAAAGGATTGTTGATGGTGATGACTTTGCTTCCCTGGCCCGATCAAATTCTGATGATAAAGGCTCAGCAATCAATGGTGGCGATTTAAATTGGGTTGGGCCTGGTGATCTTGTTCCTCCATTTGAACAGGCAATGAATGAATTAGCTATTAACGGGATTAGTGATCCAGTGCAAACTCAATTTGGCTGGCATATTATTCAAGTGCTGGAAAGAGAAAATAAAGATAATAGTGTTGAGTACAAAAAAAATCGTGTGAGAGAAGAAATTCGTAAGCGTAAAATAGAAGAAGAAACTGAATTATGGTTACGTCGTTTACGCGATGAAGCATTTGTTGATATTAACCTTGATAGATTGTAAATCATGCGGATAGATGACAATAAGGAACAACAGCTTAAAAACTGCTTAAAATCTCTTTTAGTAAAAAAAGAATTTGTTTTACATCAGGAATTGATCGAGCGTTTATCTGCTGAATTACAAATCAGTGTGTTAGATTGTGCTGCGGCTTTATCTTTGCTTAAGCAACCAGATTTAGTGGTTAATGAGCAGCAAAAGGCTGAACAAGGTGTTGATAGTGAGTTACCTATAGTTATTTTGCCAAAGCAAAAACTCGTCAGGTACAGGCTTGATATTGGACGAAAGCATTCTGTTTCTATTGATCAGATCAAAAACGTTTTAATTGAAGTGTCCGGTGTAGATAAAAAACGAATTGGAAGACTGGATATTCGAAATTATTATAGTTTGGTGGATTTACCTGATGGAATGCCAGCTGATATTTTTCAGTTGTTATCTGAAGTAGAAATTAATAAACAAAAATTAAACCTTAAAAGGGTTAAATATCAGCCCAGGTTTTATAGAAGGAATAACAGAAAACCACAAACTTCTCAAAGACCACATTCTGCTTAATAAAATTAATCTATAGAAACATATGGATTAGATTGCATTTCAACAGCAAATGTTGATGTTGGACCATGCCCAGGAATAAATCTTACGTCTTTTCCTAAAGGCCATAGATTGTTTTTGATTGATGCAATCAGGGTATCAAAATTTCCTTTAGGAAAATCAGTACGGCCTACTGAGCCATTAAAAAGAACATCGCCCACTAAAGCAATTTTAGATTGTTCATGGAAGAAAACAATGTGTCCCGGGGTATGTCCAGGACAGTGAATAACTTTAAGAGTTTGCTCTCCAACTGTTACTGTATCCCCATCATTTAACCAGTGATTAGGTATAAAACTATCACAATGTGGAAAGCCAAAGGTTTTAGATTGTGAGGGTAGAGCATCTAACCAGAATTTATCTTCTATGTGTGGGCCTTCAACAGGTACAGATAATTTTTGGGCTAATTCAGTCACGCCACCTACATGGTCAAGGTGTCCATGTGTAAGTAGAATACTTTCTACTATAGCCTTTTCTTCTTTAATAGCATTTAGAATAATATCAATATCACCGCCTGGATCAACAATTGCCGCTTTATTGGTTTTTTCACAAATTAATAAAGTGCAATTTTGTTGGTAAGAGGTAACTGGGATAATTGAAAATTTAAGGCTCATAAGGGGAGAGTCAGGGCGACTGTATTTTGTAAGGCGGGTATTTCTCTAAGCAAAGTAAGTCGAGACGTTGCATGCAACGTCTCTAACAGCAGGTGTTAAGCTTTAATAAACATCACGCACATAGCGTTTTTCTTTCTTAAGTTGATTAACATAATCAATGGCTTGTTCAGCCGATTTGCCGCCATGCGATTCAATAATTGTGTGCAAGGCTTTATCAACATCTTTAGCCATATAAGTTGCATCACCACAGACAAAAAATGAGGCACCTTGTTCTAACCATGAGAACATTTCTGCGCCATTTTCAATCATACGATCCTGTACATAAATCTTTTCTTCCTGATCTCTGGAAAAGGCCAGGTCTAAACGATTAAGTACACCTTTTTCCTGCATGGCCTCGATTTCATCGCGATAGATGTAATCAGTGGAGGCATTACGATCACCAAAAAGTAACCAGTTTTGTCCACTTGCTTTTCTGAATTCACGTTCTTGTAAAAAAGCTCTGAAAGGTGCTATGCCAGTACCAGGTCCAACCATAATAATTGGCAGGCTGTCATCTTCAGGGACTCTAAAGCTTTTATTAGGTGAAAAGAAGATTTTTACATCTGTCTCATTATCAACCAGGTCAGCTATATAGGTTGAACAGACACCTTTATGGTCACGTTCATGCGCATTGTAGCGAACACTGGCAACTGTTAAATGAACACTATCCGTATGCATCTTGCCACTTGAGGAAATAGAATAAGCGCGATGTTGCAGAGGCTTTAATAGTGCTAAGAATTCAGCGGCAGAAAACTCTATGCCAGGGAATTGCAGTAATAAATCTAAGGTATCTCTGCCCCACAAGTATTTGGCCAATTTGTCTTTATCGTCAGATTCTAAAAGACCGTTTAATTCCTGATCGCCTGAACGATTTGCAATTTCTTGCAGTAGTTCTTTGCTTGCTAGTTTTATTTCAAAGTGAGTGCGTAAAGCCTCTGATAAAGACATTTGTTCGCCATTGACAGGCTCATCTTCATCACCCGAACAAGAAATAGCTTTAACAATGTCTGCAACTAATTCTGGACAGTTTTGTGGGATAACATTTAATGCATCACCAGCTTCATAGGTTAAGCCAGAACCCTCTAATGAAAATTCATAATGACGAGTTTCTTTTGAGGATTGTTCGCTGGTAAGTAGGCGGTTTACAGTGATTTTGCTAGAAAATGGGTTTTTACGGTTAAACTTTGGTTTATCGTTCGATCCGCTTTCGGCGCTAATCATATTAACTGCAGCACCATCAGCCATCATAGGGATAACACTGGTTAACCAGTTTTCTGCTGCTTCATCAAAGTCTACATCGCAGTCGACCCGATCATATAGGCGTGTAGCCCCCAGTTCTACTAAACGATCATCCCATTCAATACCTGCTTTACAGAATAGATCGTAACTAGTATCACCAAGGGCAAGAACAGAAAATTTAGTTTGTTGCATTTTTTCTGCCGAGTCTGCACTGATGGCATCCCAAAGTAATTGGGCGTTATCTGGCATTTCACCTTCACCGTAGGTGCTGGTGACGATAAGCAGATATTCCATTTTGGCAAGTGCATCGATTTCAATCTCATCCATGCTTTTAACAACAGGCAGTAAACCATGTGTTTTAGCAACGCTAGCAGCATCATTGGCAACTGATTCGGCATTGCCAGTTTGGGTGCCGTATAAAATGTTAATAACACGTGCATCTGACTGGTTTACAGAGTTCGAACTTTGCAGCATATGGCTGTGCATACCTGCAAAAAAGCCACCAATCCAAGCGCGTTGAGTATCACTATAGGGGGCATTTTGTGGAATGTTTGGTGTTTTCATATATTTTGTAACGTCTATTATTCTTGTAATCTACTGGGTAACTTGTTCTGATGCCCAGCTTGCGTCAACCTGTTAGTACCAATTTATTAGGCTTCATCTAACATGGTTTGAACAATATCAAGACTGGTTAAACCAGCGATATACTCTTCAATGCCTGTTACTTCGGCTAGTGAAATTTGATTAATACGGTGTTGTTCAATAATCCAGGCTGTAGAGCCAATAGAATTAATGCTTTGTACATCACGTTGAATCAATGCTGTTTTATAGTCAGTCAATCGTTTTTCAGCTAATAGTGCAGAAAGTTGTTCATCCGTATAATTGCTGTATGCTTCTCGGTTGATTTTAACCAGGGCATCCTGAATTTTACGGGGACGTTGCATAATTAACTTTTCAGCTTGTTGGCTGATTTTCTGTTCAGTTACATCAAGCATTCCAGCTTTTTTGAGCTGATCCTTTGCAATTTCCTGAGCTTTGACAATGACAGAAAAACTATTAATAAGTTTAAATGTTAAAGCTGTATCAGTCTTGCCATAATCAGGAATCGCACCGTCAAATAATGCTTCATTATTTTGATAAGCAGTTTTGACCAGGCTAATTTGTTTTTGAGCATAAGCGGTACACAATTCTTCAATCATTGCTTTGCGATCAATTGACTGACTTAGGTATTCAGCTGTTTGAGTTTTATATAACCATAATGGGATGGCGAATTTAAAGTGCTTGCGCTCATTTTCCCAGTTGGCCAAGATTTTTTTACCAATGATTGAATTGGTATATTCAATATGCTGTTCAAGCATATATAAAATGAATTGCTCATGGGCTTTAGAAACTTCAGTTTCTTCAGTTAAGCTGCGTATTTCAACTGAACTAGCATCAAATAAATTTTCTAAACGGTTTTCTGGATCATATTGGTAGGCATTGCCACCTGACATTCCAGTACAAAAACCTTTACCAAAAGCTCCCAGGTTAAGCACCGCACCATTGATCATGTATTCACAGGCAAAGTCGCCAACACCTTCAACAACAGCCATGGCGCCAGAGTTGCGGACACCAAAGCGATCACCAGCTTCACCATTTATAAAGGCTTTACCACCTGTTGCACCAAATAAAGCAAAGTTACCGATTAATACATTTTCACCCGAAGCTTTAGAGCCACCACCTGGTGAGCTAATGATAATGGTACCACCACAGGCAGTTTTACCAACGCCATCATTACAAGTACCGTAATGTTCCATACGCATACCATCATTATTAAATGCGGCATAACTTTGTCCGGCTGATCCTGTGGTACGAATGGTGACACTATCAGCCGCTAGATAGTGACGCCCATGTTGATTGGTGTAGATAAGTTTTGAATCGCTGGCTTGTTGGTCATTAATTTCATAAGAAAGCATGCGTTCAATATCAATGGCAGTTTGACCACCGACTGTCTTATGGCAGTTATTCAGTTTAAACTCAGGACCTTCAATAACAAGAGTCTGGCCTTTAATGATTTTAGCTTTGATTTGTTCAATTGATTTGTCATCAATACTAAAGTCAGCTTCTAAATAAATAGGGTTAGCAATTTTAACTTCTTCAACTTGAGCTAATAATCGAGTGAAGTCTAATTGACCAACCATTGTTGAGTGGTCAATTAAATGTAACACGTCAGCCTGACCACGAATTTCAGTAAGGCTTGTATAGCCAAGGCTTGCTAATATTTCTCTAACTTCGTGAGCCAGATTCATGAAATATTGTGCGAGTACACGAGGGTCGCCTTTAAACTCTTCATGAACGGTGGTTAAACCTGCAGGGCAACGTACATTACAGTTTTTTGCCATCACGCAGCGCAGCATCATTAATGCTGTTGTACCAAATTCAAATGAATCACCACCCAAAATAGCTGATTTTATAACATCAAGACCACTTTGGTGAGCCGCACTGCAGCGTAATACAACTTTATCTCGCAAGCCATTGGCTGCTAATGCCTGGTGTACTTCAGCAATCCCAATTTCTGGTGAGCGCCCGGTGTTTTTTAAACTGGTCACTGCAGCAGCACCCGTACCGCCAGTATTACCTGCAACGTTGATCACATCAGCGCCTGCTTTGGCTACACCGACAGCAATGGTGCCGATGCCTTCAGATGATACCAGTTTAACCACGACCTTGACTCTTGCCGCTTTTGCATCATGAATTAACTGACCTAAATCTTCAATAGAGTAGGTGTCATGATGTGGCGGTGGGCTGACTAGCTCAACTCTTGGTGTGCCACCACGTAATGAGGCAATTTCTACAGAAACTTTGGCTGCAGGTAATTGTCCACCTTCACCAGGTTTTGCACCTTGAGCAATTTTAATTTCAATTTCTTCAATATTCGGATCAGCAAGATAGCCAGCCCAAACGCCAAAACGACCTGATGCAAATTGTTTTATTTTGCTTGATCTGATGGTATTGAAACGACTGGAATGTTCACCACCTTCACCAGAATTACTGATAGCACCAGCAATGTTAGTCCCTTGTGCAACGGCTTCATGAGCTTCAGATAATAAAGCGCCATGACTCATTGCTCCTGTCGCTAGAGTCGCAGTGATTTCATGTGCTGCCTGTACTTCAGATAGCGCGATAGGCGTGCGTGCAGTTTCAATAGTATTGAGATAGTTATTGATTAAGCTTGCTGTATTTACAACTTTAATGCTTATGCAATCACTGGTGCAACTTAAGCTAAATTCATCTTTCGAAAAACGCTTTTTAAAATGTTCGGAAAGTGCTTCTATTCGTTGGCTAGAAGAGTTTTCTGTTAAAGAAATATCAAAATGTACGGCATTAGTTTTTTTAACTTTTAAGCCGGCAATAAGGTAATTATTATTACCTCGAAGGTTTTGAGTATTTAAAACTGAATCAAAGTCTTCACAAGATATTGCAGAGCGTATATCTGCAGGGAAGGCGACGATGTCACGTAGTGCGGCAGGTCTGCAATCTCTTTCTTGATAAAGTCCTTTGGTAAAATTGCGATAGGCGGGGGTTATGCCAAATTTATCTATTTGTTCAGGTGTGCGTTTGTCATAACCAAAATCCATATAAGCAGTATCACTTGCTGCTGTTGATTTTTCACCGTTATTTTGAGGGATATATAAAATATCCTCATCAGTCATATTGATATATTCTCTAACCGCGGTATTACCAAAAGTATGACCAGCACCTTCTTGGCGTTCTTTAAATAAGCCAAGGAATGGAATATCTTTTTCTTCATTTACTGACAGTACTTTATGATGCCATTCTGTTGAACTGGCAGCAATGTCGGCATAACGAACGCCACCAACAGATGAATGGATATTTGGAAAGTAAGGTTTAAGCTTTGGTTCGCCAGTATCTAAGTAATTAGATTCAAAAAACTCACCGCCAATATAACTTTCTGCCGTACATAAGCCAAATTTCCCCATGGTTTTCATCAGAGATTTTTCAACCCCTTTTTGGAAGCTATTGAGCGCTATTTGTTGGCTGTCTGCATCGCTATAATGTGTGATGACACGGTTATGTACACTTAATGGGCAAATGGCTGATGCACCAAAACCCAGAATCGTAGCAACATCATGTGGGCTTGCTGCTTGTCCTGTCTCTAAAATAATCGAGGAGTTGAAGCGTAAACCAAGGGAAGTAAGGTGTTGATTAGCGGCTGAAATCATTAATAAAGCAGGTATTGCTGCCTTATCCTGACTGATATTCTGATCGCTTAATATGATGATCCCGGTATTTTCTTTAGCTGCTTTTTCAACGTGTAGACAAGCGTTTTTAAGTGCTTGTTCTATGCTGTCTTCATTGTTTTTAGCATTGTCATAGTCAGGGGTATACAAGATATCTAAAGTTGTATGGCTGACTGCTGTTTGTCTGCGGATCTGTTCTAGCTGAGTGCGTTGCAAAATAGGGGAGTCAATGATTAATTGTCTGCTATCGTGCTCTGAAAAAGTTGGTTTTGCACCAAGGGCTACACGCAGTGTCATGCCATCACTTTCTCGTAATGAGTCAAGTGGAGGATTGGTTACCTGTGCAAATCGTTGGCTGAAATAACGAGACATACCGCCTTCGGCTTTTGATAATGCATTGGGTGTGATGCCATACCCCATGGCAGAGACTTTCTCCATGCCATTGCTTAAAATCGGGTCAAGTAAGAATTTAAAGCTTTCCTGGTTCAGGGAGTATGCGGTATGACGCTGATCAACGTTAAAACTATGCTCATTGTTAAGCTCTGATAATTCAACTTTGTCAAAATCAGTAAGGTGTACTGCATTTTTATCTAATAAAGCTTTGTAGTCATTTTCTTTAGCAAGGCGATCCATAACCTGGTGGCTGTTATAAGACTCCCCCGTGCTATGGTCAAAATACAGCATGCCACCCGCTTCAATTCGTCCACGTTTTAGTACATCTGAGGCTGGGAAATCAATTTGTCCTGCTTCAGACATAACAGCAAGGTACTCTTTTGTTTCAACAGAGCGCAAAGGTCTTAAACCTAGGCGATCTAGACGAGCACCTACTCGAATACCGTCATTGAAAATGATAGCCGCTGGACCATCGTTTTTTTCTTCATATAAACTGAAGTATTCCAGCATGGCACGAACATCATCAGATAAAGATGTATCGTTTTCCCAGGCTGGGGGCATCATGGCCAATATTGCAGTGACAATGTCCAGGTTATCTTCATTAATACGACGAGTTAAGGTCTGGTCTAAACGACCTGAGTCTGATTGACCGTTCGGAAAAATGACTTCTTTATTGTTTTGTCTTGCAATTGCATTTTCGCTGAGTCTGTTTTTCTTGTCTGTATTTAACTCACCATTATGAGCCATATAACGAAATGGCTGCGCCATCATCGTTGCTGGTGCCGTGTTGGTTGAGAAGCGAGTGTGAAAAAACAAGGTGCTGATTTCATGATCAACATCATATAAATCAGTAAAGTATGGGATAACTTCAAAAGAATTAAGGCGACCTTTATATACTTGAGTGCGTGAACTCATTGATAAAGGATAAAAGCCATCTAATTCATGGCGTGTAAAGCCTTCTGCTTCAATTGTTAGTAAGGCAACTTGAATATGCTTTTCAAATTGCTCATCAGTTGCGTCTTTTAAAGTAGCAGGGCGGCCAAAAATAAGTTGTTTGATTGGGAGTTGCGCTTTAATAGAGGCTTCGTTGATGACAGTGTTATCAATTGGAACATTTCTCCAGGCAATAACAGGTAAATCAAAATCTTTTAAATGATTTTCAACTAATTCGGTTGCCGCAGAATCATATTTAGCGTGATCCTCAGGGAAAAAGAAATTGGCAACACCAAACTGACCAAGCTCAAGGTCTTTTATATTAGTTACTTTACGAAAAAAATTAAGTGACAAATCGATGTTCACGCCTGCACCATCACCAATCCCTTCAGCACTCATGCCACCACGGTGGGGGATGGTGCAAAGTGCTTCGTGAGATTTAACTAATAAATCGTGAGATTGTTTGCTTTCTTTGTGCGTTATAAAGCCAACGCCGCAACTATCTTGTGATAAATTTTCATCGTAAAGCATTTGAATTGTGTGATTTTTAAGGGAGTTTTTAATCATCTTTATCCCGGTCCTTAATAATAATTAGATGTCTTGCAGTCAATGTGGTTTTTTTGCTTATTGCATGTTAGAGTCAGGGTTTACAAACCCCCTGTACTGAATCGCCTGCTAAATTTTATATGTACTGACATTTCAATCAGTGAAACTTTTCAATTATATCATGAGGTGAGTTTTATGTCATTTTGGAGAGGCGAAAGTTAATTTTTTGGGTGGGGGTTTTTTTGAATGCGATGAGTGTTGGTTAATAAATATGAAAGAATTTGATGTTGTAATTGTTGGCGGTGGAATGGTTGGTGCTGCTGTTGCTTGTGGTTTGGGTGATAGTGGTTTAAAAGTTGCAGTTCTGGAGCAGTCAATACCTGAAGCATTTTCTGCAGAGCAACCTCATGACTTGCGTGTTTCCGCATTAAGTCTGGCTTCAAAAAATATTTTAGAATGTGTGGGGGCATGGGAAGGTGTTTTAAACCGTAGATTTTGTCCATTTAAGCGTATGCGTGTTTGGGAGACGGCAGGTGATACCGAATTTAACAGTGATGATATTAAATTGCCTGAATTAGGCTATATTGTTGAAAACAGGGTGACACAATTGGCTTTGTTGGATAGGTTGGCTGGTTTTGAAAATGTTGAGCTTATTGCGCCTATATCAATTAAAGCTATAGATTACAAGGCTTCTGGTGTTTCTATTGTGGCATTGGCGGATGGAGAAAAATTGCAGGCTAAGGTGTTAGTTGCAGCCGATGGTGGTAATTCAAAAGTAAGGCAGGCTGTAGGATTGGGCGTGACTAGTTGGGATTATAACCAGCATGCAATGGTTATTTATGTAGAAACAGATTATGAGCAGCAAGATATTACATGGCAGCGTTTTGTTCCAAGTGGGCCGCAGGCTTTTTTACCGCTTACGGGGCATTATGGTTCTATTGTCTGGTACAACTCGGCTGACGAAGTGAGAAGATTAAAAGGATTGTCGGGTGATGCGTTGATTTCGGAATTAACCGATACATTTCCAGAATGTTTGGGAAAGATTAAGCAAATTTTAGGGGTGGCGAGTTTTCCTTTAAAGCGTCAGCATGCTCAGAAATATGTGAAGGCAGGTGTTGTGTTGGTTGGTGATGCTGCGCATATGATAAATCCTTTGGCTGGGCAAGGTGTCAATATTGGTTTGCTTGATGCTGCGGCATTAGCAGAAGTGTTGGTGGAGGCTGATGAAAAAGGTGAAGGTATTGGTGATATTGCTATTTTGCAGCGATATGAAAAAATGCGTAGAAATGAGAATTTAAGAATGATGACAGTGATGGATTTATTCTACAGAGTCTTTAGTAATAAAATATTTCCAGTTAAGTTTTTTAGGAATTTGGGGCTTGGCTTGGCGGAGCGAATAGCTCCGGCAAAAAATAAAGTCATGCGGATGGCAATAGGGCTTGATGGTAATTTACCAAAATTAGCTCGAGGAAAGTCCTTGCGATAATAGAAGGTTTTGTGTTTATAATTTCTTGAAAAATTAATAATTTAGGCTAAGGTTATAAGAAATAGCTTTCAGTTTAGAGGAATTGTTATGGAAAAAAGAGTTTATCCTCGGATAACAAGGCAGTTTACTGCAATAGTTGAGAATCAGGAAGGTGTGCACTTAAAAGTGCTTGCTGTTGATGCTTCTAGCAAGGGTGTGTGTATTCAGTGTAATACTTACGAAAGGAACTTGATTACGCCAGGTGGGAGTTTTGTAAGTGAAGGAAAACCAGTTGAGCTTTTTATCTGGCTGGAATTGCCATTTGAAGGAGAGGAGGCAAAAAGGGTGGGTGCTCGATGTCATGTTGCTTTCTCTAGGCGAATATCAAGAGACCAGTGTAAAATTGGCATGCGATACCTGGATTTGGAAGAAAACGAATATGACACCCTTGTTGAATATATTGAGTCCGCAGATGCTTCAAATGATGGTTAAACCAGCTTAACAACAGCTCAATCAAGCCTTTTTTCAGCGTTGTTGTCGATTGTCTCTATTCCTCTAAAATTAAAAATAGTTTTACCCTGATTTCTTCCAGTCTTGTTTCGTCAGTGATTGGTTTTAGCTCAAAGTCGGTAATATAAAACATATCTTCTGCTCGGCTTCCAATGGTGGTAATTTTTGCATCATGTAACTGAATGTTTAAATCGATAAAGGCTCGGCCAATGGCGGCTATTAATCCTGAGCAGTCGGTTGTTATCATTTCGATAATGGTATATCGGCCTAAAGGGTCTTTGTGGTAGTTTATTCGGTTGGCGATAGGGAAGTGTCGGGCTTGTCGGGATTGGCGATGGATGTTGAAATGCTCGCTGACTTCAAGGCTTTTTAAATTACTGGCTAGTGTTCGGCAGATGTATAATTCTCTATCCAGGTCGGTGATAGGGTCACCTGATTGTTCAAGAACCTGAAAGCTATTGAGAACATATTGCTCTGTTTTTGTTAAAGAAATAGTGACTATACGAGCATCAAGAATGGTTAATCCCAGGTGATCCAATGTATCAGCACTAAGAGAAAAAATCTTGTTTTCATTTTTTGTATAAATAAAAATCTCAACACTGCCTCTTTGGTTTTGAGGGCGCAAAATAACTAGAGGTAAATCGCCTTTTTCTACTGTCGCTATAGCAATGGTATGCCAAGTGATTTCATCGGCTGAGTAGCGAAGAAAATAATCATCGTTAATTTTATCCCAGGTTTTTTGGATGGTGGCTTGCGAAATACCTCGCCCAAGCAGTTCTTCTTTGGCTTCCTGTTTGTTTTCGTACAAACGCTCAGTTCTTTTGATCGGGTTTTGTAGGCCGCGGTGCAGGGCGCTATGAGTATTTGTGTAAAGTTCTAGTAATAATGAATCTTTCCATGAGTTCCATAGGCTTGGGTTGGTTGCTCTTATGTCAGCAACGGTAAATAAATAGAGATGATCAAGGTATTCAATGCTACCCACTTGTAAGGCAAATTTGTGAATAACCTCTGGGTCGCTGATATCTTTTCTCTGGGCTGTCATGGACATGACCAGGTGGTTGCGAACTAACCAGATAATTAATTTGCTGTCATGTTTGGAAAGTTTGTGTTGAGAGCAAAATTCTTGCGCAATTTCTGCACCTAAGGTTGAATGATCTCCTTTCATGCCTTTAGCAATATCATGAAAGAGGGCTGTTATATATAAGATCTCTGGTTTGTTAATGCGTAAAAAAATAGTGTTACAGAAAGGAAGTTCATCCTGATGTTTTTCAAGAGAAAGTCGTCTGAGATTTCGGAGTACAAAAAGAGTGTGGGCATCAACAGTGTATATATGAAATAAGTCATATTGCATGCGACAAATAATATTGGAAAACCAGGGTAAATAGGCTGATAGAATCCCGTAACGGTTCATTCTTCGTAATTGGTGGGTAATTCCTCTGGGAGCCTTTAAAACAGCTAAAAAAAGTTCAAATGCTTTTGGGTTGTCGCGGAAATTGTTATCAATTAGATTAATATTTTTACGGATTAATCGGATGGTGCTTGCTCTTACGCCTAGCAATGACTTGTGTTGCTGGAGCAGGGTGAAAATTTCAAGTAAAGCGAGGGGGTGTTTGTTGAATGTGCTGCTGTCTTTAGCTTCTATGTAGCCATTAATAGAGTAGAAATACTCATTAGCTGGTTGAAGTTGTTTTATAGAGTCGGCGTCAATGTTTATAAGTTGTTCATTAAACAGTTGAAGCAGGATTTCATTGGTACGCTCAAGCTCTGTTACGGTTTTAAAGTAGTATTGCATAAACTGTTCGACATCGGGTTGTTCGTTTGAGTCTATGAAATTAAATTGTTTTGCCAGTTCTCGTTGGTAATCAAATGCAAGTCGATCCTCACAGCTTTTTGTTAGCGTGTGTAGAGCAAAGCGAATGCGCCATAAAATATCACGACAAGCAATGAGTTCATTATATTCGGTTTCTGAAAAGAGATCATGAATGATCAGTTCTTTCAGCGTGGCTGATTTGAAGTGATGTTTAAATACCCAGCCGATGTTTTGTAGGTCTCGTAATCCGCCAGGCCCCTCCTTTATATTGGGCTCAAGATTGTAGGCTGTATCGTGATACTTAGTATAACGGAGTTCTTGTTCTTGCATTTTTGATGCAAAATAATCAGCCGATGGCCATAGTTCTGATTGAGAAATTAGTACGGTTAGATCGGTAAATAAAGAGTGATTACCACTGATTATTCGGGTCTCTAACAGGTTGGTCATTATAGTCTGATCTTCTGTTGCAGTCTGGATGCATTCGGGAATGGTGCGAACACTTTGTCCTGGCTTTAGGCCGATATCCCATAAAAAATTGGAAAAGGCTGAAAGATTGTCTTGGTACTCACTGGTATTGCTGCTTTTAAGGAGGATGAGGATGTCAATATCTGAGTTTGGGAATAGTTCGTTGCGTCCATAGCCCCCAGTGGCTATTAAGCTGAGGTGGGTGGAATGTTGTTTAAGGAAGTGTTTCCAGCAAAGGCAAAGGATATCATCAATGAAAGCAGCGTTTTCAACCAATAGCTTGCCCACATTAAGTTGGGGGTTGAATTTTTGACTTAGTTCGTCATATTTGTCATTGATGAGTTGCTTGATATGTGCGTGTGGTTTGTCCTGGTTAAAGATTGTGTTGGGGTTTAATCGATGTTTGTTTTTCACATTTCTTCCTGGCGTAAAGTTAATACTTCATATCCTGTGGGCGTAACAAGAATGGTATGTTCCCATTGGGCGGATAAGCTACGATCTTTTGTAACAGCTGTCCAGCCATCTTTTAGGACCTTCATGTGTCTTTTTCCTAGGTTTAGCATAGGTTCTATTGTGAAAATCATGCCAGCCTCTAATGCCTCACCTTCGCCAGGGTTGCCAAAGTGCATGACGTGAGGGTCTTCATGAAAGTTTTTACCAATACCGTGGCCGCAAAACTCACGAACAATAGAATAACGGTTGGCTTCTGCATGGACTTGAATTGCATGTCCAATATCACCCAGTGTGACGCCAGGTTTAACTTGTTCTATACCTAGAAAAAGAGCTTCTCTGGTGATGTCGACAAGGCGTTTGGCAAATTGATGGGTTGGTCCAACGCAAAACATTTTGCTGGTGTCGCCATGGTATTCGTCTTTAATAACAGTGATATCAATATTAATAATATCGCCTTTCTTTAATTTTTTATCTGAAGGGATGCCGTGGCAGATTGTCTGGTTAATGGATGTGCAAATTGATTTTGGGAATCCACGATAGTTAAGGGGGGCGGGGATGGCTTGTTGTTCATTAATGATGTAATCATGACAAATCCTATCCAGTTCATTTGTTGTAACTCCTGGTACGACATGGGGTTCAATCATTTCCAAAACTTCAGCTGCAAGTTTTCCTGCAATGCGCATTTTAATGATTTCAGATTCGTTTTTAATGGAAATGCTCATAGGGAGTGGGTTGTATTTCAGTGTATTAAAGAGGTATTGAGAATGTGTATTATGCCATACAATGTTATGGCTTAGGCTAAGTGTGTTTTTATAGGGATTATCTTGTAATTTTTATTGGTAATTTATTGTTGTAATTTGCTAGATATGGTATAAAGGTAAGTTCGTTTTTACATTAATTCTCACATCTATCGACACGGCTGGTCGGGTGCTGGTTATTTTTAACTGGTTTCCAGGCGGGATAGGTGGAGGCGAAACCCAAGGTTACTAGTTTTTCATTAAATTGAAGGTGGTAACCAAATTACTTTAGGAGAAATAAAATGGCAGCAGTGTCAATGCGTCAAATGTTAGAAGCAGGTGTTCATTTTGGACATCAAACACGTTACTGGAATCCAAAAATGGCTACATACCTTTTTGGTGCGCGTAACAAGATTTATATTATTGATTTAGAGCAAACTCTTCCATTATTTAATGATGCGATGAATTATCTTGGTCAAATGACAGCAAACAAAGGAAATATCTTGTTTGTTGGAACAAAAAAATCTGCGCGTAAAACAGTTGCTGAAGAAGCAGTACGTTGTGGGATGCCTTATGTAAACCATCGTTGGTTAGGTGGTATGTTGACTAATTTTAAAACAATTAAAAAATCAATTAATCGTTTAAAAGAATTAGAAGCAATGAAAACTGATGGCACTATGTACCAAAAATTCAGTAAAAAAGAAGCTTTGGGCATGGAACGCGAAATGGAAAAACTAGATCGCAGTCTTGGTGGTATTAAAGATATGCGTGGTACACCAGATGTTCTTTTCGTATTAGATGTTGGTTACGAAAAAAATGCGGTAAGTGAAGCAAGAAAATTGGGTATTCCAGTTGTTGGTATTGTTGACTCAAATAATTCACCTGAAGGTATTGATTATGTTATCCCAGGTAACGATGATTCAATCCGTGCAGTAAAATTATATTGTCAAACTGCTTCAGCTGCTGTTTTAGAAGCTAAATCTGCAGGTTTGGCTGCATCAGCAAAATCTGAAGATTTTGTTGAAGTAGTTAAAACTGCAGAAGCTTAATTGATAATGTAAGGTTTTGACTATATAGAAATTTGGTATAGTCATCTTAAACGCCCCCTTTGTTGTTAATTGGGGGCGTTTTTTTAGTTTAGAATTTGAGGAAATAGAGATAATGAGTATTACGGCTGCAATGGTTAAGGAACTTCGTGATAGAACGGGTTCTGGTATGATGGAATGCAAAAGAAACTTGACTGAAGCAAATGGCGATATGGATTTGGCTATTGAGAATATGCGTAAATCAGGTCTTGCCAAAGCAGATAAAAAAGCAAGTCGTATTGCTGCTGAAGGTGCAATTGGCATTAAAGCAAGTGATGATGGTAAAACTGTTGCTATGATTGAAATTAATAGTGAAACTGATTTTGTTGTAAAAAGTGAAGACTTCAAAGGTTTTGTTGACTCAGTAACAGGCGTATGTCTTACAAGTGATGTTGAAAGTGTTGAACAATTGTCCGAAATTGCTTTAGCTAGCGGTGATACAGTTGAAACAACTCGTCGCGCTTTAATTGCTAAAGTGGGTGAAAATATTTCAATAAGACGTTTTGAAAAATATTCAAATGTTGATGGCGGAACTGCCTGTTATCTACACGGTGGTAAAATTGCCGTTATCATTGAAACGGCTAAAAATGATGCTGAGCTTGGTAAAGATATCGCAATGCATGTTGCAGCGGTAAACCCTGCATGTGTATCAGCTGATCAGGTATCTGCAGAAGTTATTCAAAAAGAAAAAGATATTTTTACTGCACAAGCACTTGAAAGTGGTAAAAAACCAGAAATTGTCGAAAAAATGATTGCAGGAAGAATTAAAAAATTCTTGTCTGAAACGACTCTTGAGGGACAAGCATTTATTAAAGACGACAAAATGACTGTTGCTCAATTAACTAAATCTAAAGATAATTCAGTTGTTCGTTTTTCTCGTTTTGAAGTAGGCGAAGGGATTGAAAAAGAAGAAGTTGATTTTGCTGAAGAAGTAAGAGCTCAAGCACAAGCAAGCGCTTAACTCTTATATAGCCACAGGGATGTGGCAAACTCAGTTTTTATCTTGCTAATATGCTGATAACAAGGTCAGTGTGCTTAGCTTTAAACTGTTATCTTATAGGGACATAAAAGAAAAAGCTGTGTGTCAAAAGGAAATGTAGAGTGATTTAGTCACACTCCATCCACTCAAATTATTTTCTAATAGGATTTTTTATCATGACTCAAATGATATGCAAACGAATTTTACTTAAGTTAAGTGGCGAAGCGTTAATGAGTGAGGCTGGTGGTAGTATTGACGCCAGTATAGTCAAACGCCTTGCTGGTGAAGTTAAAGAGTTATGTGATGCCGGGGTTGAAGTTGGACTTGTTATCGGTGGTGGAAATATTTTACGAGGTGCAGAAAAAGCATCTGAAGGATTAGACCGGGTTACCAGTGATCAAATGGGGATGTTGGCTACTGTCATTAATGCATTAGCAATGCAGGATTCTCTTGAACATTTAGGACAGCAAGTTAGAGTCATGACTGCTCTGAAGATTAATCAGGTTTGTGAAGATTATATTCGACGTAAGGCGGTAAGACACTTAGAAAAAGGTCGAGTTGTCATTTTTGCTGCAGGAACAGGTAATCCTTTTTTTACTACAGATTCGGCTGCCAGTCTTAGAGCTATTGAGATAAATGCTGAGTTAATGATTAAAGCAACTAAAGTTAAGGGTGTATTTTCAGCTGACCCGGAAAAAGACAGTAATGCAAAGTTTTATTCAAAATTAACTTTCGATGAAGCATTAGATCAACGATTAAATGTGATGGATACAACTGCTTTAGTTTTATGTAGAGATAATAATCTTCCTATGCGAGTGATGAATGTTTTTGAACCAGGGTCAATTATGCGTCTCATGCAAGGTGAAGAAATCGGGTCTCTAATTGAAAAAGGTTAGGAATAAACAATATGATAAGTGATATACAGCAAGATGCTTCAGTAAGAATGGGTAAAAGTGTTGAGGCATTGCAAAAAGCGTTTACAAAAATAAGAACAGGACGTGCCCATCCCAGTTTATTAGATCAAATTTCTGTTTCCTATTATGGTTCAGAAACACCATTGTCTCAGGTTGCTAACGTATCTGTTGAAGATTCACGGACATTAAAAGTGACACCCTGGGAAAAAGATATGGTTAAAGCCATTGAGAAAGCAATTATGAGTTCTGATCTAGGATTAAACCCAACAACTCAAGGTGTCGCAATACGTATTCCATTACCACCTTTAACTGAAGAGCGTCGTCGTGACTTAGTAAAGGTAGTGAAAAATGAAGCGGAACAAGGCCGGGTTGCAGTCAGAAATATTCGACGTGACGCAAATTCAGAAATTAAAGAAGCCTTAAAAGAAAAAATGGTTTCTGAAGATGAGGCACATGATGGTGAAGAAAAAATTCAGCAAATTACAGATAAATTTATCAAAGAAATAGAAAAGTATCTTGAAGCTAAAGAGGCTGATTTACTTTCTATGTAACTAGGTTGGTTACTGAAAAATGGACAACGCATGACAGATAACGGTAATCCTCGGCATATTGCTATTATCATGGATGGTAATGGCCGATGGGCAGAAAAGAAGTTTATGCCTAGGATTATGGGGCATAAGGCTGGGGTTAAAACAGTCAGGGAGATTGTTGAGTATTGTGTTCAAGAAAAGATAGAGGTTTTATCTTTATTTGCTTTTAGTAGTGAAAACTGGCGTAGACCAAAGAAAGAAGTCAACATGTTAATGGAGTTGTTCATGGGAACACTTCAAACTCAGGTTGATAAACTCGATAAAAATAATATCAGACTGCATATTATTGGTGATAAGTCGGCTTTTTCAGAAAAATTACAAAGTAAAATTGTTTCAGCAGAAAAACAAACTGAGCAGAACACTGGGCTTAACCTTGTTATAGCGGCTAACTATGGCGGTCGCTGGGATATCACTCAGGCATTTAAAAAAATCACAGAAAAAATTAGTACGGGTGAGCTGCAGGCTGAGGACATTACTGAGTCTATTATTAATGACCACCTTACAACAGCTAATCTTCCTGAGCCTGATTTATTTATAAGATCGGGTGGTGAAGAACGTATCAGTAATTTTTTGTTATGGCAATTAGCCTATACAGAATTTTATTTTACAGGAACTTTATGGCCAGATTTTGATCAGGCATTATTAGCAGATGCTATCAATAGTTTTAAGAATAGACAACGACGTTTTGGCCATACAGGCGAACAAATTGTTAATTCCCCTCAAATCAAAATACAATAATAATTAAAAAAATGTTATTACAACGAATATTAACCGCTTTGGTTTTAGCGGCAGTAGCTATATCAGCTATTTTCATGTTACCTACCTTATATTTTTATCTCTTTATTGCTGTCATTGTTCTTATTGCAGCTTGGGAGTGGGCAACTTTAACTGCTATGCAAAAAACATCGACTAAGGTGTTGTTTTTAATCTCTCTAGTGCTACCTATGCTGGGAATTACTTTTTGGACTCAAATCTTAGAAGTTCTTGCATTAGTTTTGGAGTGGCCTGAAATTAAAGAATATTCTGGTATTTTAGAATGGTTGGTTATTGGGCCCGTAATTTTTTGGGTGATGATGATGTTTCTTATCAGAAAAACACCAGAGGCATTACTTGCACTTGAAATTAAAGGCAAATTTAAAGCATTTATCGGTTGGTTTGTTTTATTTTCAGCCTGGATGTTTTTAGTTAAATTAAGAGCTTTTTATGGTTCAGAAGCCGTGATGTATTTCTTGGCTCTTATCTGGATTGCTGATATTTCAGCTTATTTCTCAGGTAAAAAGTTTGGTAAAGATAAGCTAGCTCCTGTTATTAGCCCAGGGAAAACAGTCCAAGGTATGTACGGAGCGTTCATTTCCTCAATGATATGTGCAGTTATTTTGGCTTTATATTATGACTACCCATTTATGATAGCAACAGATTTTGGCATGTTATCAATACTGACTGTTTTAGTTTCCATTTATGGCGATTTGTTCTTTAGTTTAGTTAAGCGTAAGTCTGGAGCAAAAGACAGTGGCTCCATTTTACCAGGGCATGGTGGTGTGTTGGATCGTATTGACAGCGTGATTGCTGCAGCTCCTTTTTACTATGCAGGTGTTGTTTTAATAGGACGGAGTGTGTTTTCATGAAGGGTATTTGTATTCTTGGAGCAACCGGCTCGATAGGCGTCAGTACCTTGGATGTTGTTGCTAGACATTCTGATAAATACAAAGCAATTGCTCTAACAGCAAATACCAATATTGCAACATTATATGAGCAATGTGTCGCTCATCACCCTGAATATGCAGTGGTGGTTAATGAGGAAAAAGCTGAAGAGTTTGCTCAGCAAATAAAAGATTCACCAGTATCTGATATTAAGGTAATGGCGGGGAGCGAAGCGCTAGAATTTGTTTCTACATTGGATAATGTAGATTCTGTGATGGCTGCTATTGTTGGTGCTGCTGGTTTATTACCGAGTTTAGCCGCTGCTAAAGCTGGAAAAACTGTATTGCTAGCCAATAAAGAAGCTTTGGTTATGTCTGGTGATATTTTTATGCAAGAAATTGCAGAATCAGGTGCTAAATTATTACCTATTGATAGTGAGCATAATGCCATTTTTCAATGTATGCCTGCTGGCTATACTGCTGGTGACACTGCAAACCAGGTGCGTAGAATTTTATTAACTGCGTCAGGTGGTCCATTCAGAGAAACCCCAGTTGAAGAGTTACATGATGTGACTGTAGCGCAGGCGGTTGCTCATCCAAAATGGGATATGGGTCGTAAGATATCGGTTGATTCTGCAACCATGATGAACAAAGGTTTGGAATTAATTGAAGCCTGTTTGTTATTCGATATGTCACCAGATGATATTCAAGTTGTTATTCATAAACAAAGTATCATTCATTCGATGGTTGATTATGTCGATGGTTCTGTTTTAGCTCAAATGGGAAATCCTGATATGAGGATTCCAATTGCTCATGCAATGGCTTGGCCTGACCGCTTTGACTCGGGTGTTGAACCATTAAATATTTTCGATGTTAGACAAATGGATTTTGAGGAGCCAAACTTAGAACGGTTTCCTTGTTTAAGACTGGCTTATGAAGCAATAAAGGCAGGAGGCATTATGCCGACTGTGCTTAATGCTTCAAATGAAATAGCTGTTGATGAGTTTTTAAATGAACGGGTTAAGTTTACCGATATTCCCGTCATTATTGAAAAATGTATGGCTAAGTTCTCAGCAGAAAAGGCTGATACTTTAGAGATTATTCTAAAGGCAGATAAAGATGCACGTGATATGTCACATCAAATTATTAAGGATATGTCCAAATAATGGATTTTTTCTATACCGTTTTTCATTTCATTGTTGCCATTGGTATCCTGGTTTCTATCCATGAGTTTGGACACTTTTGGGTTGCCAGAAAAGCGGGCGTTAAAGTACTTCGGTTTTCAATTGGTTTTGGAAAGGTTGTTTGGTCGTATCAAAAAACAGCCGATTCAACTGAATATGTTTTATCAGCTATACCTCTGGGTGGCTATGTCAAAATGGTGGATGAAAGAGAAGGTGAAGTCAGTGAAGAAGATTTACCTTTTTCTTTTAATCGCCAATCTTTAATTGCAAGATCTGCAATTGTTGCTGCCGGCCCCATTTTTAACTTATTGTTAGCTGTTGTTTTATTGTGGGCTGTATTTGTTATTGGTGAAACGGGGATGAGGCCAATAATAGGTAAAATTGACAGTAGTACCATCGCTGAAGCAGCTGGCTTTGCAGAGGGTGATGAAATACTCGCTGTTAATGGTGAAAATGTACCTACCTGGTCAGAAGCAATGAATATGCTATTTGCATCTGCTATGCAAGGGGACCAGGAAATTCAGGTCTTAGTCAAAAATAGAGATGAGATAGAGCAACAACGTATACTTCAACTTTCTGAGGGAGATGTTAAAAGCCCTGAACTTCTTTATGAAAGATTAGGCTTAAAACCGTGGTCACCCACTTTAAAGCCCATTATTGGAAAAGTCATTGAGAATTCTCCAGCTCAACTAACTGGCTTGAAAATTGGTGATTTAATTATTTCAGCAGATGATGAAAAATTAGATGACTGGATGCAATGGGTTGAGTATGTCAGGAATCGCCCTGAAATATCAATTCAATTAATGGTTGAAAGGGAGGGGGTTCGACTTCCAATGGTGATAGTGCCAGACAAAGTTGAAACTGAAGATAAAAGTTTTGGGCGAATTGGAGCCGGGGTTGAAATACCTGAAGAGTTAATTAATTCGTTAAAAGTGACCTATGCTTTGCCACCTTATGAAGCATTGCTAGTGGCTCTTGACAAAACCTGGTTCTACTCAAGCAATACACTAAAAATGATCTCTAAAATGCTGGTAGGTAAAGCATCTTCAGATAATTTAAGTGGTCCGATTAGTATTGCCCAGTATGCAGGTAAAACTGCTGAAATGGGACTGGTTCCATTTTTTAAGTTTTTAGCGATGGTTAGTATCAGTTTAGGTGTATTGAATTTATTGCCTGTTCCAATATTAGATGGTGGACATTTAATGTTTTTTGCTATTGAAGCAATAAAAGGAAGTCCTATCTCAGAGAATGTGCAAATGTATTTTCAACAAGTTGGTATGCTGTTGTTAATGTCATTAATGTTTTTTGCGGTTTTTCTTGATATTGGCCGATTATTCTAATATCAGTATCACAGTAGAAAATTCTGCCATATAAACCATCTCTCTATAATTATTATTTTAAACTGAACAAAATTAGTTTCTCATAGTCCATGAAAGACTTTTAACTTATATCTACAGAATATGAAACAATTAATAAAAAATATCACATTAACTTTGTTAGGGTTTACTTTGTTGGCTGTAAACAGTGTTTCTGCTGATGAAGAAGCAATTAAAAAAGCTATTAGGGCGACTTCGCCAATGATCAAAATTGACTCAGTTAAAATGTCTGAAGTCAAAGGTTTGTATGAGGTTGTTATAGGTGGATCCATCCTGTATTTTTCTGAAGATGGAAAGTATTTGTTACAAGGTCATTTAATTGATTTTGCTGCTAAAAAAGATTTAACCGATATAAAATTAGCCAGTACAAGAAAACAGGCACTTGAATCACTTGGAGAAGATCAAATGATCATTTTCAAGCCTGAAAAAAGTAAATATAAAGTAACCGTTTTTACTGATATCGATTGTGGATATTGTCGTAAACTGCATTCTGAACTGGATCAATATATGGCTGAAGGTATTACTATTCAGTATTTATTTTATCCAAGAGCAGGCAAAGGTTCCGACTCTTATAACAAAGCAGTTTCTGTCTGGTGTGCTGATGATAGAAATGCTGCATTAACTCAAGCAAAAAGTGGTAATGCGCTAGCGAGCAAAAGTTGTGACAACCCCATTGATAAACATATGCAACTAGGTGTTCAGTTTGAAGCTAGAGGCACGCCTATGATTGTTACTGAAAAAGGTACGATTTATCCTGGATATGTACCAGCAAAAAAACTTGTACTGGCTTTAGTAAACGAATAATTCAGTATAAGCGGCATTCATTTTCATGAATTGCACAATGTAGACTAAACTTCATTCCACTGCGACTGTTGTGTTAATTTCTTCTGGATTGAAGATCTCTGCATTAAGCCCGCTAACTATAATTTAGGGACAAGTTTTATGGCAGGTAGCCTGTTTGTCCAAATTATAAAAAATATATAAATTCAATTTTGCGGTGCTTTATATTGCAAAATTGAATGTCATAAGATATTTCACTCTTAATATTAATTTTCTACTTTAGGTAACTTATTGCTATGTTAGACCCTCGTTTATTTAGAACCGATCTTGAGCAAGTTAAACACCAACTCGATCGACGCTCTTATGCATTTGATACAGCTGCGTATGAAGCTTTAGAAAGTAAACGTAAAGAGGTGCAGATAAACACTCAAGAATTACAGAATGAGAAAAATAAGAGTGCAAAAGGCATTGGTCAGGCGAAAGCTAAAGGGGAAGATATTCAACCCTTGTTAGATCAAGTTCAGCACCTGGGCGATCAATTAAAAGCAGCTGAAACTGAATTATCAGATATTCAGCAACAAATGACGGCCTTGATGGAAGCCATTCCAAATTTTCTTGATGAAGTCGTTCCAGCGGGTAAATCTGAAGATGATAATGTTGAGATTAGTCGATGGGGAGATATTCCAGAATTTTCCTTTGAAGCTAAAGATCATGTGGATTTAGGCGAAAGTAAAGGTTTGGATTTTGAGTTGGCTGCCAAAATTACCAGTGCGCGCTTTGCTGTATTACAAGGGCCTTTAGCTCGTCTGCAGCGTGCAATTATTCAATTAATGCTGGATACACATACTGCTGAACACGGGTATTCTGAAACCTATGTTCCTTTTTTGGTGAATGCTGATAGCTTATATGGCACAGGCCAGCTACCAAAATTTGAAGCCGATTTGTTCAAAGTTAATAATGATCCTGACTTTTATTTAATTCCGACAGCAGAAGTTCCGGTTACCAATATCGTCCGTGACGTTATTGTTGATGCTAAAAAAATGCCGTTAAAGTTTGTTTGTCATACCCCTTGTTTTCGTAGTGAAGCGGGAGCATACGGTCGTGATGTAAGAGGAATGATTCGCCAGCACCAGTTTGAAAAAGTTGAGATGGTACAAATCGTTTCAGCTGAAGAATCAGAAAAAGCGCATGAAGAGTTGACTAATCATGCCGAAAATATCCTTAAAAAATTAAATTTAGCTTACCGCAAAGTGTTGCTTTGCGCTGGCGATACTGGTTTCTCATCATCTAAAACGTATGATTTAGAAGTCTGGTTACCTGGACAAGGTAAATACAGAGAGATTTCATCTTGTAGTAATTTTAAAGATTTTCAAGCCCGTCGCATGCAGGCTCGCTGGCGTAACCCTGAAACAGGTAAGCCAGAGCTAGTACATACTATAAATGGTTCTGGTCTGGCAGCAGGAAGAACATTGATTGCTGTGATGGAAAATTACCAGGATGAGCAAGGTAGAATTCATATTCCTGAAGCCTTAAAACCTTATATGGGCGGAATTGAGATAATCGATTAATCTGAGGTCAATAATGTTTAAATTTATAAAAATATTTTTATTTGCAAGTCTGTTGTCTTTTACTGCACTGCTAAGTGCTGAAACGACAGAAGAAATAAAGCAAAAGGCTGAACAAGGTGATGCTTTAGGGCAGGCTAAATTAGCTTCTCTTTATATATTGGGACGAGGCGTAGAAATTGATGAAAAGCGGGCAGCGCAATTAATGACAAAAGCAGCCAAACAAGGTTTGGTTGAGGCGCAAGTGTCTATTGCTGCCATGTATGATATGGGAATTGGGGTTTCAGGCGATAAAAAAATAGCAACCCAATGGTATGAAAAAGCCGCAAAGCAAGGGCATGGAACAGCAATGGCTATTTTGGGTAAAAACCCAGCCGCTAAAGGCAGTGTGAAATTTGATTATAAAAAAATGCGTTTCAGTGCCTCCAGACAAATACCAAAAAAATACGCATTAAATTTCTTAATGAAGAAATAAAGTGCTGTTAGTCTCTTTCACCCCCTCCTGATGGAGAGGGTTAGGGTCGACTGCATAGATGCTGGATCTGCGTAGAAGAGTGTCGAGAGGGGATGTTAAATTAAATGCTTTTTTCCAAATACTCTGGATGCTCTGATCTATCAAACTCTAGTTGACGGTCCAATGTCATTAAGTTAAAAATCCCCTAAATAAATTACAAAAAGGAAGTGAGGCTTTAG